>Ga0265298_10000944_pt1 | contig 43276 bp, 32 predicted proteins | sample AusTroGonzalo_MG_3_FD_193486 | JGI IMG/M metagenome (GOLD analysis project Ga0265298, IMG submission 193486) | Bovine rumen microbial communities from tropical cattle in Woodstock, Queensland, Australia - Gonzalo_01 | ecosystem: Host-associated > Mammals > Digestive system > Stomach > Rumen ... | reverse complement strand
CAATGCCCTATTAGCGGAACGGCCGAGGAAGTACCGGTGGTGCTGTACACCAAGGTAGCGGATTTCCCCGCAGTCACCGAGGATGTGACCTATTATGCCGTGTTCGCCCATGCGGAGACCGTAGGCGGTGCTGAACCGGCTGTCTATACCTACGACGCGAACCATCAGGACGGTTGGACCAATACGGCGTCGATGAACGGTTCGTACTGGCTGTTGGACAAGGGCAAAGTGCTCATCTCACCGGAGATAGACCTGGCCGGTCTCAGTTCGATAGAAGTGAACATACGTACGTACGGCGGCACGCAGTACTGCAACCTGGATGTCACCGCCAACGGACAGGCGATAGCGACGATTGTCGCCACGAAGGGCAAGACGCTTTCCGACTACACCTGGACCAATACATCGTCCCTGTCGGGTCGTGCGCCGCTGACGTTCTCCACCAATTACAACACGAACCAGGGCATCGGCTTCACTCGAGTGGTGGTCAATGCGACCGGTGCCGGCGTGAACTACTCCGATTATATCACGTCCTGCTCGACCGCTACGGAGATGACGCAAATGCCGTCTTCGACGGAGGACACCCGCAGCCGTATGATCCTACGTAACGGCCAGCTGCTGATCATCCGCGGCGAGGCGGTGTATGATGTGACGGGGAGGAGAGTGAGGTGAAAATAGACCGTCCTTCGGACTCAAAGTAGAAAGACCGCTGGCGCTCAAAGACAAAAGAACGGCCTGCGGCCTCAAAGGAGTTGAAAGTTGAAAGTTGAAAGTTGAAAGGGAAAGGAAGCCGTCTAGTAGAAAGTAGAAAGACCGCTGGCGCTCAAAGTAGAAAGACCGCTTCGCTCAAAGACAAAAGAACGGCCTGCGGCCTCAAAGACAAAAGACAAAAGACAAATCGAGATCACGAGATCACGACAAATAGGCAGACATAGGTAGACCGACTTAGGAGTCCAAGCAATCCTATGAAAAGTTGATAGAGAATAGTGAAAAAGGCGCAGAAATGCGCTTTTTTCATTTTTTCTTGCCGATTATTAAGGAAAATGAGGCAAATACTTGTGTATTTCGGAATTTTTTTGTAATTTTGTGCGCAATTTGTGTATATATACCCACGTATGAAAAAGATTATCTCACTTTTGGCCGTAATGGCCGTGGCTGTTTCCCTTTCCGCACAACTGGCATGGGACACGGAGTTTACGAAGAATGACTTTAATGACGCCCAGACGGTTATCTCCAAGACGGATAACGTCAGTTGGCCGCTGACGGGCGGTATTCAGATAGGCAAGCTGGTGCTCATCGGCAGCGCGTATGATGACGAGTGTGTGATCGCTCTGCCCCAGACCGGTATAGCGGAGAAGATCACGTTCGGCTGGCACGGCGGCGGTTCGGCCGGTACGGTGAGCGTATGGCAGTCGCCGGATCATAACAACTGGTCGCAGGTGTTCTCGTCGCCGGGTAATGCGGACGTGACGGCTACGACGGTGGAGTACGGTCTGGCTACGACGACGCGTTACATCAAACTAGCGGCAACGGGCAAGGTGGCCACCACGTTCCGCAACGTGAAGGTGACGGAGCTGAAGAGTCTGAGCGCCAATACGGACGAGTGGCCCTTCGGCAGCGGTATGGTGGATGATGCGGACGGTGTGAAGACCGTGACCGTCAACTGGACCAACATCGTTGCTGAGGTGAGCTCCACCGATCCGCATTTCTCGGCATCGCTGGCTTCGGTAGGTCAGAAGAACCTGATCAACCAGTCCACCCAGCTCAACATCATCTATTCGCATGCCGAGGCCGGCAGTCATACCGGTGAGATCGTCATTGGCGGCGAAGGACGGGAGATACGTATTGCCGTGTCGGGTGAGACGAAGAAATACGACCAGACGCTGACCTGGATTCAGACCTTGGGTGAGTGCATGGCTACCGATCATATAGCCCTCAACGCCTTCACGTCCTCCGGCATGGAGGTGGTGTATGAGAGTTCGGACGAGTCTATTGCATATGTGGAGAACGGCAACGTGCAAATCGTATGCGCAGGCGAGGTGACGCTGACGGCGACCCAGCCCGGCAACTACAAGTACAACGCCGCCGAGCCCATCGCCAAGACGCTGACGATCAGCAAGGCGGACCCGATGATAGGTGTTATCGTGGATGACATCACGTACGGTCAGAAACTGAGCGAGGCGGTTATCCATGAGACGCTCGGTCAGGCGGAAGGTTCGTTCGAATGGCAGGAAGCGGATCCGGAGTCCGTACCCGATGCCGGCGATTATGCGATGAAACTGCTGTTCACGCCGTCCAACACCTGTCTGTTCAACACCCGTACCCTCCAAGTGCCGCTGCATGTGTCCAAAGCAGTGCAGAACATCGTCTGGGACGATCAGGAGACGAGTCTGACGGTAGGTCAGCCGGTGGCGTCCACCGCTGTGCTCTCGTCGGGTCTGCCTGTGACATATGCGTACACGCAGTGCCTGCTGACTATCGACGAAGGTATCATCACGCCGGAGAGCGAAGGTGAAGTGACGGTGATTGCATACCATCCGGGTAATAACAACTACCTGCCGACGACCGTCATCATGACCGTGTTCACCATCCGTCCGTCCGACCAGCCGACGGGACTCCCGCAGTTGAGTCCGGAGCAGCAGAAGCAAGCCGACAAGTATCTGCACGCCGGCAAACTGTACCTGCATTATGACGGACAGGTGTATGACGGAGAAGGGAAGAGAGTGGAGTAGAGAGACCGGCCTGCGGACTCAAAGGAGTTGAAAGTTGAAAGTTGAAAGTTGAAAGAAGCCGGCTAGTAGAAAGTAGAAAGACCGCTTCGCTCAAAGTCGAAAGACCGCTGCGCTCAAAGTAGAAAGACCGCTTCGCTCAAAGTCGAAAGACCGCTCCTTTCACTTTTCACCTTTCACCTTTCAACTTTCTACTAGACCGCTGGCGCTCAAAGTCGAAAGACAAAAGACAAAAGACAAATCGAGATCACGTGATCACGAGACCACGAAAGGCAACAAACGACAATACCAATGGCAAAAACAATCAAGTCCCATTCGGGCATATGGATCATCATAGTGGCAGCGGTGGTGCTGGAGGCTATCTCCTGCATCATGTATTTCACCAGCCGCAACGCTATCCGTAATGAGGCGGACCAACGCGCCAAAACCGAGTTGCGCAAATCGGAGTTGGAGATCAACGTGCATGCTATCGAGATGGAGACGGCCGCCAAAACACTGGTGCTGCTGGCCGAGAAATATATCGACAAGCCGGATTCGATCTTCACCGCTACACACCTGGCAGTGAGCATGCTGACCAAGAACACGAGTATGGCGGTGGCGTTCGTGCCCGATTACTATCCCAAATACGGCCGTTACTTCGAGGTATGCAGCAGCCGAATCACGAAGGATAGTATATACACCCGACAGATAGGCAGCGCCGAGCATGACTACACCCTGATGGAGTGGTGGCAGAACGGCTTTGTGCATGACAGCTGCTGGTGGAGCGAACCGTATCTGGACGATTCGGGTTCCAGAACGTTTGTGGTCAGTTGTTCATGCCCCGTGCGTGACCGCAAAGGCAAAGTGGTGGCCGTGGTGTGCATCGACCTGTCGCTGAGTGACATGAAGAACCTGTCGGACTATCTGCAGGTCTATCCCAACAGTCTATACTCCATCCGCTCCAGTACGGGCATGGAAATCGTGCCGATACCGGACACCGTTCCCGGACGCAAATATATCTCGTATGACGAAGAGATTGGCGCCACCGGATGGCATATAGAGATCATTATTCCCGAAGATGAACTGTTCAAAGACCTCAACCATACCGGTCGTATCGTAGGATTGCTGATGCTGATCGGTCTGGCACTGTTGATCTTCATCATCATCCATACCAGCCGTAATCTGGTCAAGCTGGTTAGCCTGAGCAATCAGCAGGAGCGTATGGAGAGCGAACTGAGTATTGCCCGCAGTATTCAGATGGCGATGCTGCCGACGCGCTTCCCGCCGTTCCCGGACTATCCCAACCTGAGTGCCTACGGCGTCGTTATTCCGGCGAAGGAGGTAGGCGGCGACCTGTTTGACTTCTACATCCGTGAGAACAAACTGCTCTTCTGCGTAGGCGACGTGAGCGGCAAGGGTGTGCCGGCTTCGCTGGTGATGGCGGTAACGCGCTCCCTCTTCCGCAGTTTCACGTCGTACCTGAACAGTCCGGCGCAGATCGTGACACAGATGAATGAGCCGCTGAGCGGCGAAGCCAACAAGCAGAACATGTTCGTCACGCTCTTCCTGGGTGTACTCGACATGCAGACCGGCGAACTGCGCTACTGCAATGCCGGTCATGATGCTCCCTACCATCTGTTCAAGGGCGAGGAAGGGCCGGTAGAGCTGCCGTGCGACGCCAATCTGCCGTTGGGTGTGCTGCAGGGCCTGGAGTTCACGGAGCAGTCGACGCATATGGAGCCGGGTGAGATGCTGTTCCTCTATACGGACGGTCTGACCGAGGCGGAGAACATTTCGCATGCCCTGTTCGGCGAAGAGCGCATCCGGCAGACGCTCAGCCGTATGCCGTCGGATATCGGCTGCCAGCAGATGATTGCCACGATGCAGGGGACCGTTCAGACCTTCGTCGGCGGTGCCGAGCAGAGCGATGACCTGACCCTGTTCGCCTTCCGGTTCCTGGAGAAGAGTACCGGTGCGGTAGCCGGAGAGAAAGCGCCGGCCGGCGTCAGTCACCACTCGCTGGTGATGCGCAATGACATCCAGCAGATTCCGACCCTGGCCGAATGGGTGGAGTCCCTCGGTATTCCAGAGGAGTTGAACATGCCGATCAATCTGGCGCTGGAGGAGGCGGTGAGCAATGTGATGCTATACGCCTATCCGGACAGCAACAGCGGCCGGGTGCTCGTTGAGGCGGAGAAATCCGACAAGCGGGTGGTGTTCACCATTTCGGACAGCGGTATCCCGTTCGATCCCACGCAGAAAGAGGAACCGGACATCACGCAGGCGGCGGAAGACCGTCCTATCGGAGGACTGGGCATCTTCTTAGTTCGTCAGATCATGGACGAGATCGCCTATGAGCGCAAGGACGGCAAGAACATCCTGACCTTGCTCAAGAACCTATAAAAAAGCAAATGATTAAAAACATATATATAGTATGACTATCAAGATTGACAACGAAGGCGGCCAAATCATCGTTCGTTTGGCAGGCCGACTGGACACCGCATCCGCCGCTGAGATCGCGCCGGACATTCAGCGCCTGGCTGAGCAGGCAGACAAGCACATCGTGCTCGATTGTACCGAACTGGCCTACATCTCCTCTTCGGGTCTGCGCCTGTTCCTCACCCTCCGCAAGGAGTCCGCTGCCAAAGGCGGCAAGCTGCAGGTACGGAACATCAATGCCGACATCCGTCAGGTATTCATGATGACCGGTTTCATCAGCTTGTTTGAGATTATTTAACCGCTGTTGGCGCAGCTGAAAAGGACAAGTATGGATCTGCATACCGAGTTTATTCTGGACGAGTACCGCGAGGCCCTTCCTGTCTTCGAACGGATGAAGGAGGATGTGACGCGCACGCTGCGTGAGGCGCTGGCGCGTAACGGGCTGGAGGTGACTGCCGTGGAGGCGCGCGTCAAGACGGAGAAGAGTCTGGCGGGCAAGCTGGCGCTCAAGGGTGCCAAGTACGCCACGTTGAGCGACATCACTGACATCCTCGGCGCACGTATTATCACGTTCTATACGGACGATGTGGACCGCATTGCGGCCATGGCGGAGAAACTGTTTGAGATCGACTGGGAGAACTCAGTGGACAAACGCCGTCTGCACCAGTTGGACAGTTTCGGCTATAACTCCCTGCATTATATATGCCGTATGCCGGGGTATGACTATCGCTTCGAGTTGCAGTTGCGTACCACGTTGCAGCATGCCTGGGCGGCCATCAACCATGACAACGGCTACAAGTCCGGCGTGGAGATCCCGCGTGAGTACATGCGTCGTATGAACCGTCTGGCGGGCATGTTAGAGATGGCGGATGATGAGTTCAGCCGCATCCGCATGGAGATCAGTGACTATCGCCGGCGTGTGCAGCAACTCGTGCAGAACGGCAAGCTGGATGAGGTGTTGCTGGATGGCGATACCTTCAGCAGTTATCTGCAGGCCAAGCCTTTCGAACGCCTCAACCAACGCATCGCGGCCATCAACCAGGCGGAGATACAAGAGGTGCCGCTCAACCGCTATCTGCGTGTGCTGAAGGCGCTGGGTTGCAACACCCTGGAGGATGTGCGCCAGATGCGCAACAAGTACGAGGAGGACGCATATGCCTTGGCACGGCACCAGTTGGGCAATACAGACCTGGACATTGTGTCTTCGGCAATCGGACTGCAGAACATATGTATCGTGTGCATCCTCTCGCAAGGCGGTGGCAAGATAGGCCTTCTGCGGCTTTTCGATGTACTCAACGGACATAACTCGCATAACGAGGAACTGGCGGCACTGACCTATCAGCAGGCTTCCAATCTGCCGTTTATGAGGAAAGAGTAGGGGGAGAGACCGGCAGGAGGCCTCAAAGGAGTTGAAAGTTGAAAGTTGAAAGTTGAAAGAAGCCGGATAGTAGAAAGTAGAAAGACGTCGTCGAAAGCGGCAATCAAAGTAGAAAGACCGCTTCGCTCAAAGTAGAAAGACCGGCACTACGTGCCTCAAAGACAAATTACAAATTACAAATTACAAATTAATTTAGAACGCTTCGCTCAAAGGAGTTGAAAGTTGAAAGTTCTTAGCCCCAAGGGGCACGATTATTTGACGATGTCAAATCTTGAAAGGGGAAAGTTGAAAGAAGCCGGCTAGTAGAAAGTAGAAAGACAAAAGACAAAAATGATTAGTATGGAACCTATATTGATTGACCTCAATGACTATGTGCGTACGGGCGAAGGAGCCAATGGCGCGAGTTATAACCATAAGACGGACAGCAGCATCATGCTGAAGATGTACTTCCGTAATTTCGAAGCCGCCGGTCTGGAACTGGAGTTGGCCAAGAAAGTGTATGCCATGGGCATCCCGACTCCCGAACCCGGTGACCTGGTGACGGACGGTGAGCGCATCGGCATCCGTTTCCGCCGCATGGACGGCAAGAAATCTTATTCGCGTGCCTGTGGAGACGAACCCGAGCGTACCGAGGAATATGCCCGTGAGTTCGCGCAGTTGTGCAAGAAACTGCACGCTATCCACGTGGACACCACCCAGTTTGAGAACGTGAAAGAGCGTCTGTACAAGATGCTGGCAGCCAATCCGTTCTTCACGGACGAGCAGAAAGAGAAGATACATGCGTTCATCGCTGCGGCTCCGGAGGCGGACACGGCTATACACGGCGACCTGCAGTTCAGCAACGGCATCTTCGTAGAGAAAGACGGCGTGCGTACGCCTTATTTCATTGACCTGGGCGATTTCTGCTACGGTTATCCGATGTTTGACGTGGGTATGGTGTACCTGTGCTGCTGTCTCAATGACGAATCATGGACGATGGAGCAGTACCATATGTCCAACGCCACGGCTGCCCGTTTCTGGGATGCTTTTGCGGCCGAGTATTTCGGTCCGGAGGCAGACATGGAGGAAGTGATGAAAGAGGTGAAGGTATACGCGGGTCTCAAGACACTCATCATCGAGCGTGACACGCACTGCGCAATGCCGCAGTTCAGAGCCATGCTGGAGGGAGTGGTGTACTAGTCCGGCCTTCGTCGAAAGCGGCAATCCATGATTAAGTTACTCCGTAACAAATGTAATGGTTGCGCTTTCTCCTCTCCCCACCACAACTTTACAAGTTGCGTCGGGGACCCCAAGAGGGGCAAAGTAGAAAGACAAAAGTAGAAAGACCGCTGCGCTCAAAGTCGAAAGACAAAAGACAAAAGACAAAAGACCGCTGCGCTCAAAGACAAAAGAACGGCCTGCGGCCTTAAAGACATCGAGATCACGAGATCACGAGATCACGACAAATAGGCAGACATAGGTAATCCTATGAAAAGTCCTTTACAGATCAAAGAAAATGGCAAATAAATATATTGACAGTACATTGTTAGACAAGGCGATTGTCTTTGCCGTCAATGCGCATCATAACACGGAGCGGCGCGGCAAGGGATTCCCTTATATCGTGCATCCGCTGGAGGCGGTGGAGATAGTAGCTACCATCACGCCGGACCAGGAACTGTTAGCGGCGGCTGCGCTGCATGACACGATAGAAGATACGGATGTGACGGTGGAGGATCTCCGCCGTGAGTTCGGCGACCGCATTGCGGCCCTGGTGCATGCCGAGAGCGACCAGTTCACGGAAGGGGTAAGCGAAGAGGACAGCTGGCATGACCGCAAGCAGGCGGCTATCGACCGTTTGCGCAATGCGCCCCATGAAGCCAAGATCGTGGCAATGGGAGACAAGTTGAGCAACATGCGTGCCATAGCACGCGATTATGCAGTCAAGGGTGATGAGTTATGGAAAATATTTCATGCGAAAAACAAATCAGACCACGAGTGGCACTACCGCGGACTGGCGGATTCGCTCAAGGAACTGAGTGACACCTTTGCCTACAAAGAGTTTATGACACTAATTGATCAAGTCTTTGGAAGTACTATTTGATAATATTGTTAACGCGCGTGACCTGGGCGGAATGACCGGTCATGAGGGCAGGAAAGTGAAACGGGGCATGTTGCTGCGCACGGCGCATCTGCATGATGCCTCGGATGAAGACATACACCGTCTGCAGAACGAATACCGGTTGCGGCGGGTGTTCGATTTCCGATCGATGGGTGAAGCGGAGTTCCTGCCGGATCGCGATGTGGAAGGCGCCACCCACCATCTGCTGCCGACTATCGACATGAGTGAGGAGCGTCTGACCGGACAGGCAATCCCGCAAGAGGCTTTTCTGGATTTGGAGCGTCATATAGTCAATTATTCCTTCTATCCGGAGGTACAGGCGATGGCGGCGGACATGTATCCTTCGCTTATCCGGTCCGAGTACTCCCAACTGCAGTATGCGGCGTTTCTCCGGCTCATCATCGAGACACCGGACGGCGGCGTGCTGTGGCATTGTTTTCAGGGGAAGGACCGTACCGGATGGGGTGCGGCGTTCGTGCTGTTTGCGCTTGGGGTGGACAGAGAGGTCATCATCGAGGATTTTGACCGGTCCAACGATGCCTACCGCGAACTGGTGGCACGGCTCAATGCTGAAATCATCCGTCGCGGCGGAGGTGAGGCGGAGATGGACGTGGTACAGGCGTTCATGGGCGTGAGCACCAAGAATTTCCGGACGACGCTCGATCTTATTGACCGTGAGTTCGGTGGTATGAACGCATATTTGCAGGACGCCCTTTTCCTTTCTCCGGACGACATACGTCTGTTGAGAAAACGCTATCTGGAATAAACAACAACTCTCGCTCGAACAGAGCGGGACAAGCATAACGAAAGATGAAAAAAGACCATTCTCTCATTCGCGTAGCCATCCTTGGTTACGGTAACATAGGCCGTGCGGCGGAGCAGGCTGTTTTAGCGGCTCCGGACATGGAGTTGGCGGGCATCTATCATCATAATGACTGTCTGGACTGCGTAGACGCCGATGTAGTGCTTCTGTGCACGCCGACGCGCGAGGTGCAGAAGTTCGCAACGGTGCTTGCTGCGCGTGGCATATGCACGGTGGACAGTTTTGACATCCACGGGCAGATTTGGAACCTTCGCAGTGCGTTGGAGGCCGTCTGTGCCGCGAACCGGAGCGTCAGCATCGTGTCTGCCGGTTGGGATCCGGGCAGTGACAGCATGGTGCGGGCCCTGCTCATGGCGATGGCGCCGAAAGGGCTCACCTATACCAATTTCGGTCCCGGACGTTCGATGGGTCATACGGTGGCCGCCAAGGCTATTGCCGGCGTGAAGAACGCGCTCAGTATGACTATACCTTTAGGCACGGGTATTCACCGCCGCATGGTGTATATTGAATTGGAGGACGGCGCGGACTTCCGGACCGTGGAAGCGGCCATTCTGGCGGATGACTATTTCGCACACGACGAGACGCATGTGATCGCCGTCGACAGTGTGGATGCGCTCAATAACGTGGCGCACGGTGTCCATCTGATCCGCTCCGGCGTGTCCGGCGAGACGCATAACCAGCGTTTTGAGTTCACTATGGAAATCAACAATCCGGCGCTGACGGGTCAGGTGATGGTCAGTTGTGCGCGTGCTGCCGTGCGTATGAAAGCGCGTGGCGAATACGGCGCCAGAACGATGATAGAGATTCGCCCGATAGACCTGCTGCCGGGAGATGTAGCAACCAACATAAAGGCACTCGTCTGAGTGCCTTTGTTGTATCTATACGCCGTGGGTTATCGTTGCCGTAATGCGCCGGTGCGATAGGCGTGAAGGAGCTGTTCAAGACTGTTGATCTGGTCGAGCAGCTCTTTTCCTTTATCAGTATCTTTAATGCGCATGCGCTGGCCGGAGAAGTCCTGCAAGAGGGTACGGTTGTGTATGTCGCTGCCGGAGAGCACAGCCTGCTCACGGCTCTCAAACGAATCGTGCTCCACTAACTGGATGCCGTGGCTGTTATAGATGAGCGTGTAGCCGGCTATGCCGGTCTTCTCCTGATAAGGTTTGGAGAACCCGCCGTCTATCACAAACCGCTTGCCGTTGGCGCGCAGCGGCGTCTCGCCCTTGATGGTGCGAACGGGTACGTGACCGTTCACGATGCGCCCCGTCGCAGGATCCAAGCCGAACTCTTTGAGAATGTTCTCGCATACCTGTTCGTTGTCCGCCAGGCTGAAATAGGCGCCTTTCTCTTCGTGTCCGACCGCTTTGTCCGCTATGAAATAGCGCTCGAAAGTGGTCATCTTGTCCTTGTTGTAAAGCGGCGAGTATGCACCTTCCCATAGGTAGAGCATGTAGTCGAGAGCGTTCTGCTTGGCTTCGCCTTCGCCGTAATAGGCCCGGCGGATGATGGCATCGGTGCGATCCATGAGCGCTTTTCCGCTCACGCGCTCGCCGCACACTTCCGCTTCCGTGAACGAACCGTCGGCATTGAGCGGAATCGCCGCATGGTAGAGCAGGAAGCCGTTGCGCACCAGATAGAGCGAACCGTGCTCGTAGAGCATTCTCAGGTGCCGCTGCATCTTCTCCGACTTGCGGAACGAGCGTGCCAGCTGGTTCATCAGTTCCTGTTCCTCCTGGCTGAGCACATAGGGGGCATCCGGGTTGATCGTAGGCAGATTGGTATCCAGTAGCGGATACGTGGTGCCGGCGAGTGTGACGGTGCCGTTCCTGTAATCGATCCGATGCAGCACGGCGCGGTCGTCCATGTGCCATTCCGGATGACGGAGCACGGTCTGTCCTTCCAGTTTGAATTGGATGATGGAGATGGCCTTGTGCATTTTCGCCATCAGTTGTGCTGAGCGCGTCAGACGCGGGTTGTTCTCAAAATCCTTGGTCTGCCAGATGGCGCAGGGGTCATCCCCGTAGGTCTCCATGGCGAAGTTGGCCAGCGGCAGCAGGTTGATGCCGTACCCCTCTTCGAGCGTCTCAATATTGGCGTAGCGTATGGAGACACGCAGGACGGTGGCCAGCAGGGCGAGGTTGCCCGCCATCGCGCCCATCCATTCAATGTCATGGTTGCCCCATTGGATGTCGTAGTTGCGGATGGTGGAGAGGACATCCATTATCTTGGCGGCACCGGAGCCTCTATCGAAGATGTCCCCCACAATATGCATGGTGTCAATCGTCAGGGAATGAATGAGATAGGACGTGTCGATCAACAGCCGCTCCGCGCAACCTGTTTCGATGATCGCGTCAATGATGGCGTTGTAATAGGTCTGCCTGTCATGCTGCTCCAGATTGGTCTCATGCAGCAGTTCGCTGATGATGAAGGCATAGTCGGGCGGCAGCAGTTTCTGTACCTTGCTGCGACTGTATTTGATGGTCACGGCGCGTGCAATATTGATTACCTGATGCAAGCGGCGGCGGTACCATTCCTCCAGTGATTTGAGATTGGACAACTGCGAATTGAGCGTGAGGAGTGCGTTTATCTCCTTGTCTCCCAGTTCATCGCCGCTGTAGAAGCGTTTGATCAGTTCAATACGCTCGTCCGGATAATAGATGAGTGCACAGATGGCGCGTTTCTCTTCTTCGCTGATGCTGGCTCCATACACTTCGTCCACTTTCTTGCGCACCACTCCGGATGCGTTCTTGATCATATGGATGAAGGCAGATGAGGCGCCGTGCAGATCCGATACAAAATGCTCGGTACCTTTCGGTAACGAAAGAATGGCGCGCAGGTTGATCAGTTCAGTCGTTGCCGACTGCGCATTGGGAAATTTCTCACTTAGTAATAGCAGATACTTGTCTTCCATCTGTCCTCCTTTTTTATCCTTTTCGAAATTGAAGCATCCGCCATTCATTGGCAGCGTGCCGGTTGATGAATGCCAATCCCTGCGCTTGAGCCGCCGCAATGAGGGTAGGGCAGTCCGATTCGTAGAAACCGCTTAGCCACAGTTCCCCTTTCTCCTTTAGCGCCGCCGCATAGGCAGGCATATGGTCCATCAATATGTTTCGGTGAATATTTGCTAATATCAGGTCAAAGCAGTTGGGTCCGAAGGCAAAATCCGACGTATGCATCACCTCTATGTCTGCGTTGTTGAGCGCCGCGTTCTCGCGTGCGTTGGCAACGCTTTTCTCGTCTATGTCCACCGCCGTGACCTGTGCCGCGCCGGATGCCTTGGCAAAGATAGCCAGTATGCCTGTTCCTGTGCCGTGATCAAGCACGCGGAATCCGTCTTGGCGGATGCGTGGTGCGATCTCCAGCAGCGCGTTGACCATCATGGAGGTGGTCTCATGGTGGCCTGCGCCAAAGGCGCAATGGGGAATAATACGTATGCCCAAGGGCAGTTCCTGTATCGTATGCTCCGCCTCCCATACCGCATTCCAGTTCTCGTCAGGGCATGCTTCCACACCTCTCAGTTGCACGCCGGCGGTGGCCGCACAGAGCGACCGGATCTGTTCGCCATGTGCCTCCCATTGGTCCGACGGAATATAGGCCTGCATGATAAGGGGGGAAGACGGGTCCTCCGGGCTTTCGAATGTGTCAAAACCGAGTTCGCAGAGCTGCTGAGTGAATATATCCGCCTGCCACTCCTGTTCGAAACTTGTTTCTATGTGCGCTACATGATATTTCATTGAATGTGCAAAGGTACAGCTTTTTTTTCAAATATGCAAATATTGCATAAATTTTTAATATTTTTTTCAAAAATATACGCGCGTACTTGCATATATGAAAAAAATGTAGTAACTTTGCACCCAAATTGCGTCAAAGCGAATCATAAGTTGAAAATTATATAAAATAAAAGATAGTATGAGTACAGGAGGTAAAGTAGGTGTATGGGTGTCGGTGATCGCCGTTGTGGCGTTGGCAGCCTACATTTTTGTGAAGTTCAATTTCGTTTATGCCGAGGGTGTGAACGAAGGTGACATCAATTATTTCCAGAAAGAGGGTTTTGTATTCAAGACCTATGAGGGGAAGATGATCCAAACGGGTTTGAAGAACACGAATCTGCAGGGCTCCATCCAATCCAACGAGTTCAAGTTCTCCGTGGTGGACGAGCAGGTGGCCAAGCAGTTGAACGAAGGAGCTAACACAGGCGTCAAGCTGCATTGGAAGCGCTATCTGGGTACGCTGCCCTGGCGCGGCAAGAGCCAGTTCATTGTGGATAGCGTCTATGTAGCCAAGAAGGCAGAGGCACCGAAGGCTACGACCCCGGTTATCGAAGAAGGCCAAGAATAAATCTAATTATCATCGCATATGATGAACGAAGAACAATATAATTTTGTCAAGTATTTCGAGCGGTCGTTCCGGCAGAACTGGAATCTGGAGGCTGTTACGGATTATGGCACGGATGTCACGCTGACATACGGTCAATTGGCAATTAACATTGAGAAACTGCATATTCTTTTCAAAGAATGCGGCATCAAGAAGAATGACAAGATTGCTGTGATGGGCAAGAACAACAGCAACTGGGTGGCGGTCTATCTGGCAACGGTGACGTACGGAGCGATCATCGTGCCCATCCTGCAGGATTTTCGCGCCAATGATGCTATTCATATCATCAACCATTCGGAATCGAAACTGCTGTTTATCAGTGATATTAACTGGGAAGGCATCGAGTTGGAGCAGATACCCAATGTGCTGGCGGCGGTGAGCTTGAATGACTGGCATCCTATTTCTTTAGCTTTGGATCCGAAGAAAATCAATTTTGAGGCGATTGCCAATAAATTCAAGGAGAAGCACCCGAACGGTTATTGGGCGGAGGATCTGCATTTTGACGAGCGCAGTAATAAGGAAGTGGCATCCATCAACTACACCAGCGGTACCACAGGATTCAGCAAGGGCGTGATCATGCCGCTCAACGGTCTGTCGGGTAATATCCGGTATGCGTTCGAGCACCGGTTGATTTCTCCCGATTCGCGTCACGTGACCTTCCTGCCGCTGGCGCATGCATACGGGTGTGCATTCGATTTCCTTTCCTGTCTGGCGGCGGGTGGCCATACTTATCTGATCGGCCGTACCCCTTCGCCGAAGATCCTGCTGAAGGCTTTCTCGGAAATCAAACCGACCATGATCTTGTCAGTGCCGCTTATCCTTGAGAAGATCTACAAGAAGATGATAGTACCGCAGATTCAGAAGGCACCGGTCAGCTGGGTGTTGAAAGTGCCGTTCCTGGATGAGGTGGTATGCTCGAAGATACGTGAACAGCTCGTTCAGGCTTTCGGCGGCGAGTTCAAGCAGATGATCATCGGCGGTGCGCCGTTGAACCCGGAGGTGGAGGCCTTCCTGCATCGAATCAAGTTCCCGATGAGCGTAGGCTACGGTATGACCGAATGTGCTCCGTTGATCGCTTTCACACCGTACTCCGAAGGATCGCGTGTGTATTCCTGCGGCAAACCGCTGGAGGGGATCATGGAGGTGAAGATCCTGAATCCCAACGAAGAGGGAATAGGCGAGATCGTCGTTCGGGGCGAGAACACGATGAGCGGTTATTACAAGAATCCGAAGGCGACGAAGGAGAGTTTCACCAAGGACGGTTGGTTGCGGACCGGCGACCTGGGCTTGCTGGACAAGGACGGTTATCTGTTCATCAAAGGGCGTTGCAAGACCATGCTGTTGGGCCCCAGCGGACAGAATATCTACCCGGAGGAGATCGAGGCGAAGATCAATAACATGCCGTATGTACTGGAGTCGCTGGTATTACAGCAGGAGGACAACCGTCTGGTGGCGCTGATTTGTCCGGACTATAATGAAGTGGATGCCAGCGGATTGACCAACGAGCAGTTCGAAGAGGTGATTGAGGATTCGCGCAAGCAGGTCAATTCTGAATTGGCGGCATATGAGCAGATAGCCCTTGTGAAGATTTATCCGCATGAGTTTGAGAAGACTCCGAAGAAATCCATCAAGCGCTTCCTGTACACCTCTATGGTATGACGGCTTGCCGTTTTAGCGGAAACCATTTTAGTTTAACGATCTAACGTTCCTTTATGAACCTCTGTATTGATCAGGGTAATAGCCGGACGAAAGTGGCGCTGATGACGGATGACGGGAAGATGCTCCATCATTTCATCTACAAGTCTTTTTCTTCAGCCGAAGTGGAGCGCCTGTTCGACCTCTACGATATCACGGACTCGATCATCAGTTCTGTGGTGAACATAGAGGCGGCGGTGGTGAATACGCTGGCACGCCGTTCGCAGCATTTCGTGCTCTTCGACCATCGTACACCGGTGCCCATCACCAATGCGTATGAGACGCCGGAGACGCTGGGTCTGGACCGACTCGCTGCTGCGGTAGGGGCGAAAAGCATATGCCCGGAGGAAAATTTGCTGATCATCGACGCCGGCTCTGCCATCACCTATGATTTTATATCGGCGGAAGGGCAGTATTTAGGCGGCAACATAGCACCGGGATTGAAAATGCGGTTCACTATCCTGCAGCGGATGACCAAGAAACTGCCGCTGGTGGAGGTGGACGAGAACGAACTGATTCCGCTCTTCGGCAAATCCACCCGGGATGCCATAGCGGCCGGAGTGATCCGGGGTGTGGCGTATGAAGTAAAAGGATACATGCGCACGCTGCGCGAGAAAATGCCGCATTTTCAGACTTTCGTTACCGGCGGTAATGCATCCTATATACTCAATAATGTGCGCACCTCACGCACCGAGAAACGGGAACTGCATTACGAGAAACACCTGGTGTTGAGAGGATTGAACGAAATACTGATTTATAATAAAAAATAATTGACTGACGACGTGACGTCATTACGACATGACGAGAAAGATTAAATATATTGTACTGTTTGCGGCACTGCTGACGGCCAGCGTGGCGGGAGCGCAGAACCTGACCAGTTCTCCGTATTCTCGGTATGCATACGGTGATTTGAATGAGAATGTGCCTACGGCCTATCGCGCGATGGGAGGCGTAGGCTTCGGTATGCGTAATAATCGAGCCATCAATCCCGCCCAACCGGCATCCTATACGTCCTGTGACACCCTCACTTTCATGATGGATGTAGCAGCCAGTGCCAGTTGGAGCCGCTATCAGGATGTTACCGGCCAGCGCAATAAAGCCAATGGTAGTCTGGAGTACATCACGGTGCAGATACCCCTTTTCAAACAATGGATAGCGATGTCCCTGGGTTTGTTGCCCTATAGTTCGGTAGGCTATGCCATTTCGCTTTCGGACAGCACCGCCGGATCGGATTATCATTTCCAGACCGATTATCAGGGAGAGGGTAACATAAGCGAGGTATACGGCGGTTTGAGTTTCAATATCCTCAACTGGTTTGCCGTGGGCGCGAACGTGTATTATATGTGGGGTGATCTGAACCGTGCGCGTATGCTCACTTTCTCGGAAACCGGCCTTAACTCCACTATCCAATACGAGTTGCTGAGCGTGCATAACGTGCGTTTGCGCTATGGTGCGCAGTTCTTCCATACATGGGGAAAGCACACGGTGGTGGCCGGCGCTATGTTTGAGAACCGGATGAAGCTCAATAGCGAGTACACGCTGCTGGAGACCCAGTCGGACGACTCCATCTCCATCTATAAGGAAGGATGGCAGTTGCCGATGGTGTGGGGTGTCGGCGTCAGTTATACATGGGCGAACCGTCTGACTCTTGCGTTCGATTATGAGCGTCAGCATATGTCTTCGGCCTTGTATAACGGACTGGAAGGCCATTACAGCGGCTTGCAGGACCGCAACCGTTTCGCCTTCGGTATCCAATACTGCCATGACCCGTTCGGGCGCAAGTATGCGGACCGGATGATGTGGCGTGCCGGAGTGAGCATGCAGGACGAGTACCTGCGTACCATCGGAGCCAAGCGCTTTACCGCCAGTATCGGTATAGGATTTCCGCTGCCGACCATCGGCACGATCATCAATACCACGATCGAATATAACCACCGCGGCAGTACGGCCGGACTGGAAGAGAACTCGCTCCGCTTCACAATCGGTGTGGCGATTGCAGAGACATGGTTCTTCAAGCGTAAGTTGTAGTTTGGCACGGTATTTGAAGAAAAACCCTTATAACACGTAATAGCGAATATCAATTAACACTAAAATATTGTCATTATGAAATTCAAAAATTTACTGGTAGTAGCGTTGGCAGTAGCCGTACCGGCATTGGCATGCGCTAAGAAACCGAAGAAAGGTGAAGTGGCGGAAGCCGCTGTAGTGGAAGAACCGGAGATTGTGCCGACAGAAGAGTGCAAAGAGAGTGTTTCCCTTTGCCACGAGGCAGTGAAGAACAAAATGTATGGTGATGCATACGAGCCCTGGTGGGATGCATATACCAACTGTCCGAACTTCAACAAGTCCATTTATACGGATGGTGCCAAGATCATCGAGGCATTGTATGAAGCCGCAACGGACCCTGCTGAAAAAGAGCGTCTGGCCAACCTGGCTATCGAGCTGCAGGACAAACGAATCAAGTATTTCGGTAACGATCCCAAATACCCGGCCAATTATATCTTAGGCGAAAAGGGTATGGCGTACATCGATTTCTTCGGAGAGGCGAAATATGCTGAAGCGCGTGAGTGCTTGCAGAAATCCATCTCTGCCATGGGTGCGCAAAGCAAGATCATGGTGCTTGTCAAACTGGTGGACGTGTCCTACGCCCTCTACAAGCAGAACCCGGACGGTTTGGCTGAGCAGTTCATCGCTGACTATGAGTTGGCCAGCAATGCACTGGCAGAGCAGGCATCGAACGCCAACAACAAGAATGCGGAGATTGCTGCCAAGCAGAAAGATTATGTGGATAATATCTTCGCTATCTCGGGTGCGGCTGACTGCTCCAAACTGGATGAAATCTATGACGCTGCCGTGAAGGATAACCTTTCCAACCTGGATATGCTCCAGAAGATTGCCAAACTGTACAAGCGTGTACGTTGCACGGAGAGCGATGTGTATTTCGCAGCTTGCGAGGCGGCTCATAAACTGCAGCCGACCCAGGAGTCCGCAGCCGGTTGCGCTTCGATGAGCGCCAAGAAGGGTGAATACGAGCAGGCGATTGCTTATTATGACCAGGCTATCCAACTGGCAACCATCGAGGATGAGATGGAGGACGTAGCGGATTATCAGTACAATGCCGCAGTATACTGCGCAATGAACCTCAAGAAGTATGCTGAGGCACGCAAGTATGCGCAGGCGTCGATCAATACGCTCACCAATCTGAATATGAACAAGGGCCAGGGACGTTGCTACATCATCATCGGTATGTGCTATGCTTCCACCCAGTTGTACGGCAACGACGCCAAGGGACAGATCCTCAACAAGACTGTTTTCTGGGCAGCAGTAGACAAGTTCAAAAAGGCAAAACAGGTGGATCCTTCCGTAGAGGCGGCTGCTAACGAATACATCAATTCGTACAGCAAGTACTTCCCGACTAAAGAGGAGCGTTTCGACTTGCCGAATGAGTTCTCCGGTTCTACGTATTTCGTAGGCGGTTGGATTGGTGAAACAACGACAATCCGTTAAGCATTGATACTTCATTGGATACATAGGGTAATAGCGGGCAGCGTGGTGTTGCTCGCTATACTTTTGTCCGCCTGCACCTCCAAACCGAAGAAGGTGGAGCAGATGACGATTGCTCTCTCCCGGGAGCAGCTGCCGGTGCTCACGACCGATTGTGTCACTACGCTTATCTCCGATTCCGGAATCACCCGGTATAAGATCGAAGCCATGCAATGGCTGGTGTACGACAAGACTGACACGCCTTATCAGGAGTTTCCGCAAGGTATATACCTGGAGCAGTTCGGCGAAGACCTGTCTGTCAAAGCCTCTCTCAAGGCCGATTATGCGCATTATAATGAGAATGAGCAGGTATGGACCTTGCGGGGCAGTGTGCACGCCTTGAATCTGGAAGGTGAGCAGTTCGACACAGAGGAACTGAAATGGAACCAGCAGACGCACCGGGTCTTCTCCGATTCGGCCATCCATATTACGCGAGAGAAGAGTATTATTGAAGGGGTGGGCTTTGAATCGAATGAACAAATGACCAAATATACGATTCTTCATCCGACGGGTATTTTCCCGATCAAAGAGGAATAGACAACCGAATGGTAAATGATTTAATGGTAAACGACATGGTAAATGGATTATTACAAGATAGAGTAGCCTTGATCACCGGAGCAGCCCGTGGCATAGGCAAACAGATCGCCTTGGCCTTTGCGCGTGAGGGTGCACATATAGCGTTCACCGATCTGGAACTCAACGAAGTGGCGCAGGCGACGCGTGACGAGATAGCCGCCTTGGGTGTCAAGGTGCAGTTCTATGCCGGCAATGCCGCGGATTTCGAGGCGGCGCATAAAGTAGTGGAGCAGGTGATGGCGGATTTCGGCCGTTTGGATATATTGGTGAATAATGCCGGTATTACCCGTGACACCTTGTTGATGCGCATGACGGAGCAGCAGTGGGACCAGGTGATTGAGGTCAACCTCAAGTCCGCATTCAATTTCACGCACGCGGTGACGCCCGTTATGATGCGCCAACGCAGTGGTTCGATCATCTCCCTCAGTTCTGTAGTAGGCATCAACGGCAATGCCGGACAGGCCAATTATGCGGCATCGAAGGCCGGCATCATCGCCCTCACCAAATCCGTGGCGAAAGAGCTGGGCGCACGCGGTGTACGCGCCAATGCGATTGCGCCGGGCTTCATCATTACCGACATGACCAAAGCACTGGGCGAAGAGACACTCAAGCAGTTTGTCTCGATGATTCCCATGCGGAGGGGTGGGGAACCCGAAGAGGTGGCCAAGGTGGCACTCTTTCTGGCCAGCGATCTCAGTTCCTATGTCTCAGGACAAGTCATTCAGGTCAACGGCGCCATGGCATAACAATAAATCCCGAACAATTCGTTCGGGATTTATTTGTTTTTGAGTGCAACGCTCTTCCTTATCTCTCAAAAATCTTGAACTGCCAGGGCTTGAGCGTGAAACTTTGTGTGGTCTCCAGTTCGAACGCTTCTCCGCAGATGCACTGGTACTTGCCTTCAAAACCGGCGAGATCCAGCGTAACGGTCTGCTCCTCTCCGCTCATGTTCATCACTGCAATCACGGTGTTGCTGCAGTGTTTGCCGGCCTTGTGACGCACGCAAGCGAAGATGGCGTCGTTGTCGGCCTCCAGACGAGCAATCGGTGCACCGGCTTCCGGACTGAACAATGCTTTGTTGCGTGCACGCAAGTCGTTCAGCTTCTTGTACAGGCATGCTTTGGAGAACTCCGTGTCGTTGTCAATCAGATCTTTCTCGAAGAACTCCAGACGGTGGTGGTTACCGCTTATCTGACCGCAGTACATCATCGGCATACCCGGAATAACATAACAGAATGCGGCGAACAGGTTGACGGCGTCGCCCATACGCTCGAACTCGGTACCGTTCCAGCTGTTCTCGTCATGATTGGTGATGAAGTTCATGCGGATTGCTTCCGGACGGATCGTACTGTCTGCTTTTGCGAAGTTAGCCCAGATGTCTGTCACTCCTTTCTTGCCTTGTGCCACTTCGTTCATCACGTGGTGCAGGCTCCAGCCGTAGTACATGTCGAACGCACTCTCGGTCAGTTCGTTGGCCTTGTCCTCGTCTTCCGCCAAGGTGAACATGTCAGGGTGGGTCTGGCGCAGGTCACTCATGGCCCAGTTCCAGAAATCGGTCGGCACCTCGCCGGCTACATCGCAGCGGAAACCGTCAATGCCGATGCTGTCCATCCACCAGTGCATAGCTTTGAGCATCTCGTTACGCATATCCTGGTTGCCGTAGTTCAGTTTGCTGATGTCCGTCCAGTCGTATTGAACCATCAGGTTGCCCAGGCTGTCACGATAATGCCAGCCGTCGTTCTTCGTCCATTTGCTGTCCGGCGCGGTGTGGTTGGCCACCCAGTCCAGAATGACCTTGAATCCCTGTTTGTGTGCTTCAGCAAGGAAATGCTCGAAGTCGGCGCGTGTGCCGAACTCGGGGTTGATGGCGCAGTAGTCGATGATCGAATAGTAACTGCCGAGTGTTCCCTTGCGGGTAATCACGCCAATCGGTTGGCAAGGCATCACCCAGATGATGTCAATGCCGTTCTCGCGAAGGGTAGGGAGAAGCGCCTCTGCGGCGGCAAACGTACCTTCCGGTGTAGCCTGACGGGTGTTCAACTCATAGATAGTGGCGTCGTACGCCCATTTGGGGTGACGCAGTTCCGGTTGTTTGCAGCAGCCAATCAGTGTCATGGCTGCCAATGCAATAAAAAGTGTCTTTTTCATGTGAATATGAATTTGATTTGGATATGATTACTGTTCAATGGTATAGCTCAGGTCTTTCCGGTTGACGGTAACGGTGACGCATTGTCCCAGATAGATACGTTGGTAGCGGATGAGGTCCGCCGTCTGCTCCAGTGGGATCAGGTCGCCGTAGAGCAGCGGCATCGAGTGGCGGCGCATATGGATCAGTCCGGCCACTTTGCTGCGCATCTCCTGCTCGTCTGCGTTCAGACCGTCAAAACGCATCATATGGCGGTTGTCGGGATCGTTGGCTCCCACCTCGGCGTACTCGTCGCCCTGGTAGATGCACGGCACGCCCGGCAGCGTCATGTTAATCACCTCTAACAGCAGCGCACGTTTGTACGCATGCTCCGCGTTGCCGATACCTACCTCCTGCGTCCAGCCTTCCTCTTTGCCCTGGCTGTGCAGGTCGATGGCACCGCCGGCAATGGAGGCGAAACGGATTTGGTCATGGTTGCCGGAGATGTTACCCATCGTGTGGTGGGCACCGTAGGTACGCAGAGAGGTCAGTTCGTTGGCCAGCACCTGGTCCATACCGGTCAGGCCGCATAACGCCTCACGCGTGGTGAAATATACATTGAAATCGAACTGTGCGTTCAGCATGCCGGACTTGACATAACTGCCGATGAGTTCGGGACTGCCGTAGGTCTCGCCGATCATCCATATCGGACGACCCGGCCAGCGGGTGGCTATCTTCTGGCCCAACATGCGCCAGTACCCTTCCGGAATATGCTTGCAGGCATCGTGACGGAAGCCATCCAGCTCGTAGTTGGCTAACCAGTACAGGGCGCTGTCCGTCATCGCTTCGCATACTTCTTCGCGCTCCAGATCCAGCGTAGGGATATGTTTGTCAAACCAGGTGGTCAGACGCGCCTCGTCCCATAACTCGAAGTTACGGGTGCCGTCCGGCAGGATTGAATCGGTGTGCCAGTCCGGGTGCGCCTGCAGCGTCGGTGAATTGATGTGCATATGGTTGGCCACATAATCCAGTACCACGTTTATAGCGTGCGCGTGCGCGCTATCTAATAAGGTGCGTAACTCGTCCGGCGTACCGAAGCGGCTGTCCAGCACCGTGGCGTAGATAGGCCAGTAGCCGTGATAACCGCTGAACTTGGTATAGGTCTTGGAGGCATCGTACTTGTTGCCGTTTTTGAACGGATAGCAACCCCATGCATCCCACGGGTTCTGGGTGATAGGACTGATCCACAGGGTGTTCGCACCCAGTTGCTCAAAATAGCCGTCGGAAATCTTCTGGGTGATACCTGCGAGGTCTCCACCTTGATAATCAACAATGTCCAGTACTTCCGGACTGTTCATCTTCCAGTCATTGGCCTTGTTGCCGTTCTCAAAACGGTCAATCATCAGCGAGTAGAGCACCTGCGCCTGCGCATCGTGACGGTTCAGCTGCGCTGCATCCGTGATGATCTTGCCGTTTTCCATCGGAAGCAGCAGGTCGTTGAACAGGTATTCGTCATCCTCCGCAAAAACGCGCAGGTAACTGCGGCCTTGAAGGGAGGCCAATTGATGACTGGCGGCAGACAGGTCCAGTACCCAAGTGCCGTCCTCTTCAGCCTGCCACAGGCTGTGCGCCAGAGGGATGTTTTGCACGTATGCCTCAAAAGACGGATTGGCCACGGGGTGTACAAAACCGACACGCAGCTGCTCGTTCTCATAGGCCAGCGACACCAGGTTCTGCTGAACCGGCTTGGCGGGAAGCACCGGAATAGCGAAGCTGCCTTTCTTGTTGTGGAACGTGATGGCGTGGATAGAGCGGTCGCGGTTCACGACATCCATCTCATCGACGATTGGTGCGGTTCCGCTCATGTGAATGCACTCGATCGATTCGCCTGCTGTCCATTGCATGCCGTGCCACAGCGTCGGGTCGCCAAACAGCACCGGCACATAATCCGTCAGCACGATATGAGTTGTGTCGCTTGTCATACGCACCGGCATAATAGGGTTGGAAACTGCAATGGATTCAGTAATGTTGACGCCTCGTTGGCATCCGGCCAGGCTAAGGCCGATAAGAAGGAAAAAAAGATTCTTTTTCATGGTAAACACAATTTGCGATGCAAAATTAGTAATAATTTTTAACATATGCAAGATTTACCGCAAAAAAAATAAAAAATTTGCATATATCATTTTTTTTATGTACCTTTGCACGCAAATTGGATGATTGTATGCATATGAAAAAGCTATTTGTGTTTTTAACGGTGGTGATGGCTGTCGGCATCGTTGCCGTGCAGGCAAAGGAGTATTCCTATCAGACGGTGGAGGGTGACCCGTTACAGGCGCGTATCTACACGCTGGATAATGGATTGACGGTCTATCTGTCGCAGAACAAGGCGAAGCCGGAGATCCTCACCTATATCGTAGTGCGTGCCGGTGCACAGAATGACCCGGCGGAGTCCACCGGTCTGGCGCACTATCAGGAGCATATTATGTTCAAGGGCACCGAGCGTTACGGAACGACCGATTATGATCTGGAACTGCCTAACCTGCTGGCTATTGACTCCCTCTACGAGGTCTACGGCCGCACAACCGATCCTCAGCAGCGCAAAACCATCTATCATCAGATAGACTCGTTCTCCTATGAGAGTTCGAAGATCGCCATTGCCAATGAGTTCGACAAGCTCATGGCGGGCATCGGTGCTACCGGCGTGAATGCCTATACCGGCAATTCGCGTACCTGCTATCTGGAACAGATACCGAATACCGAACTGGGACGATGGGCCATTATTGAATCCGACCGGTTCCAGAACCTCGTCATCCGCGGTTTTCATACTGAGCTGGAGGCGGTATATGAGGAATATAACATGTATTCCACCATGGACCAGGAGAAAGTGCTCCTTGCCATCAATCAGGCTTTGTATCCTGATGTCCCGTACCGTCAGCATACCGTTTTGGGTACGCAGGAGGACCTCAAGAACCCGAGTATCAAGAATATACGTGCGTTCTACGATACCTATTATCGTCCCAATAACGTAGCAATATGTCTCTCCGGTGATTTCGATTATGACGAGGCGATAGATATCATCGACACCTATTTCGGTCCATGGGAACCCAAAGAGATCCCTGCACCGGTCCGCTATGAGCAGCCGGACCTCAAGGCGCACAAGGACACGGTGGTCTACGGCAACGAAGCACCGGCATTATGGCTGGCATGGAAGATACCCGCTGTCAACCATGAGGATTTCACGACGATGGATGTCATCTGCCATATTCTGGAGAACGGCAAGTGCGGTCTGCTGGACATCGACATCGCCCAAAAGCAGGCCTTGCTGTCTTTCGGCACGTTCCTTTGGCCGGATGGGCAGGACTATTCCACCTATTTCATGATTGGTGCACCCAAGGACAAACAGTCGCTGGAGGATGTACGCACTATCTTGCAGGCCGAGATAGAGAAACTCAAGAAAGGGGAGTTCTCCGAGGATCTGCTTGCTGCCATCATCCGCAATGCCAAGCGTGACGAATTGCTGGAACTGCAGTACAACAGTGCCCGCATCGAAAAGTTCATCACCGCCCATACCTATCAGATTCCGTACGAGGAGATTGTTCGCGATATGGAGCGCAAAGAGCGCCTCACCAAAAAGGAGATTGTGCGCGTGGCGAATAAGTACTTCACCGATTCCTATGTATGCGTATTCAAGCAGCATAAAGAGGACTCCAATCCGCCTAAGATGGAGAAACCGGCCATTACGCCGATTGAGATGAACCGCGAGAAATCCTCCATGTTCTACGAAAGCCTTATGGCCATCGAAACCGAGCGTCCCCGACCGCAGTTCCTTGATTTTGACAAGGACCTTAGTCGCTCTGTGCTGCCCAACGGCGTTGAATTGCTCTACTGCCATAATACGGAGAATGAGTTGTCCGACCTCACGTTCATTGCTAAGAAAGGCACGAATCAGGACCCGCGTCTCGAACTAGCTATCGACCTGCTCGATCTGCTCGGTACCTCTTCTCTCTCTACGTCCCAATACCAACAGGCGCTCTATGCACAAGCCGCCGAAGTGATGGTGGGAGCAGGGTTGAATGACACCTATTTCTACCTGCACGGTCTGCAGGAATCGCTGCCGGCCGCTTTGTCACTGATGGAGGAGCATGTGCTTACTGCACAACCGGACAAAGCGGTGCTTAAAGAGATCATCCGCGACGCCGTCAAGGCGCATAACGATGAGAAGAAAGACCAGCGATCCTGTGCGGACCAGTTGGCGCAGTACGGTATGTTTGGCGCAGAGGCGATGCATCGGTATACGATGACGCCCAAGCAGATGAACCAACTGACGGCGACGGAGCTGCTCGAATGTCTCCGTGCCCTCGTACCGGCTATCGAGCGGGTGGACTACTATGGCCCGCTGAGCGAAGAGGAAGTGAAACAGCTGCTGTCCTCCTCGCGCATGATGGCGCAAGCGGACCCGGCGGCACGCATACACCCCCAACGGATCCAGCGACAGGAGGTCAAGCAGAACGAAGTGCTCATCGCACCGTATAAAGCGAACAATGTGCACTTGCAGGCATATGCCAACTGGGGCGAGGTATACAACCCCAAGGATTTGGCCGTCATCTGTCTGTTCAATGAGTATTTTGACGGTTCGATGGGTGGTATCGTCTTCCAGGAGATGCGCGAAGCGCGTGCGTTGTGTTACTCCTCTTGGGGCGGCTATCGCACACCATCCTATGCGGGGGAGAACAACTACATCATGAACGGAGTGCTCTCGCAAAACGACAAACTGCCGGAGTGCATCACGACTTTCCGGGCTATCTGTGACAGCATGCCGCTCTCCCAGACCGCGTTTGACAACGCCAAGGCCTCCGCTATTCAGCAACTCGGCCAGATACGTTACGTCCGCAGCCAGCCCATCAGTGCCTATGTCCAATATACCCAGCGCGGATGGGACCATGACCTTTATGAGGATGTCTATGAAGAGGTACAGAAACTGACGCTCGATGACATTGTCGCTTTCCAGAAAGCCCATATGGCGGATAGGACCTATCGGTACATGATACTTGGCAACCCGAAGGAACTGGATATGAACTTCATCAAGACCCTCGGTCCGGTCAAGAAACTGTCCCTCAAAGATATCTTTGTATATTAACCATTTAACATTTTAACCATTTAACGAGCGAAGCACCATCTTAACGTTTTAATATTTGCATCATGGATATTTCAATCATAGTGCCTCTTTTTAACGAGGCGGAATCACTACCTCATCTCTACGAGTGGATTGAGCGGGTCATGAAAGAGAACAAGTTCTCTTATGAGGTCATCTTCGTCAATGACGGCTCCACCGACAACTCATGGGAAGTAATCACCAATCTGAAATCTCAGTTCTCCAAGGATGACGCACTCATACGCGCCATCTGTTTCCGCCGCAACTACGGCAAATCCGCGGCTCTTTACTGCGGCTTCAAGGCAGCGCAGGGCGATGTGGTCATTACGATGGATGCCGACCTGCAGGACAGTCCTGACGAGATCCCCGAACTCTATTGCATGATCAAGCAGGAGGGCTTCGATCTGGTCAGCGGGTGGAAGCAGAAACGCTATGACAACGCCCTTACCAAGAACCTGCCGTCCAAGCTCTTCAATGCTACGGCGCGGCGCGTCACGGGAATACAACTTCATGACATGAACTGTGGATTGAAAGCCTACCGCAAGGAGGTGGTGAAGAACATAGAGGTCTTCTCAGAGATGCACCGCTACATCCCCTTCCTGGCCAAGAACGCCGGTTTTACCAAGATAGGGGAGAAAGTGGTGCAGCACCGCAAGCGTGAGTTCGGTACTTCCAAGTTCGGACTCAACCGTTTTGTCAACGGTTATCTGGATCTCATGACCCTCTGGTTCCTCAATAAGTTCGGCAAGCAGCCCATGCATTTCTTCGGACTGGTGGGTAGTCTCATGTTCTTCATCGGCTTTATCGCAGTCATTGTGGTAGGTGGAATGAAACTCTATGCGCTGTCCAACGGCGTGCCGGCTATGCTCGTCGGGGTCAATCCGTATTTCCATATAGCTATCCTCATGATGATCCTCGGCTGTATGCTTTTCCTGGCCGGCTTTCTTGCCGAACTCGTCATCCGCAACAGTCCTACCCGTAACGATTATCTCATTAAAGAGGAAATCTGAGAAAACGGAAATTAAAAGACGGTTGGTCGTGATCTCGTGGTTTTGTGATCTCGTGATCTCGCAATTTTTTATCTGTAATTTTTAATTCCTACACTTTTGGCTCAATCCCTTGATGATCAAATAACGACGATTGAACGTGCGCTGGGAGAGCGCATGATTGCGCATGTGCTCGTTATCCTGCGGGCATGGCTCAATGAGTTGGGCGAAGCCAATCCCTACGAGCAGGCTTTTAACGAGATAGGCAGCGAGTATGACGCTCTCTTTAACGACTGGCTCACCTCTGACGACCCTCAGCGCGAAGAGCGCCTCAACACGCTCACCGGCAACACCTATCGCCTTGTGGATGCCGCCTATGCGTCCCTGCGTATCCAACGCGGACTATCGCCGCAGATGCATGGTTTCAATCCGGACAACCCTCAGTCCGTCATGCAGTATTTCTCCAACTGCCTGCAGTTCACCGATCAGGATTATCAATGGCTTGCAGACATTTTCAACGATGCCGAGCATGCCGCAGTGGCACTCATGGCCGTTGCTGCCTTGTCGAAGAACATACGCGAGTGCTTCAATGAACGGGCTCTCATGGCGCTTGTCGAAGGCATCAACGTCGGCAATGAGGTGGTGGCGGAGCAGTGCCTTGCCAACCTCCTCATCCTCTTCACCCATTACGACGTGCGCATTGATTTCTTCCCGGAACTCCAGCAGGCTTTCAACGAAGCTGTTGATAAGATGGACGACAACGGCGAACAGGCCTTCCATACCCTCTGTGCTCTCGTCCGTTCCGTCAAGTCCAACTGGCAGGAGACTATCCGTTCCGGCGAACTGCAACTGGAGGACCTGCCCGAAGAACTGCAGGATCTGCTCGAACTGTCCGGGGGCGAACGCAACATAGAAGGCGTCATGTCGTGGATGCCTGCCTCCGAACAGGAGTACATGCAGGGTCTCGTGGAGATTCTGCCGGAGACATGGCTCTTTGCCACCATCATCGGCGACTCCGAGGAGTACGCCGTGCAGATGGCTATTATCTACCTCTCCATCGGACGCATGGACCTGCTTTGGAATCATATCGACACCGCTGCCAAATGGCTTTTGGGACAGCTGCGGGAAGGTTCCACCTCCCCGGTTGATTATATTAACTACGGCCATTGTCTTCTCCTGCAGGGCGACCGTATGATGGCGTTTGAGTATTACCGCCAGGCACGTCAGATGTGTGCCCCCAAGGATTTCTTCGCCCTCTTCCGTCCTGACCGCCGCCAGCTCGTCGATCACGGCATCCCCGTCGAGTACGTCTACATGCTCGAAGACCAGCTCATCAACCTCTAACGCCCCCTCCCTCAACCTCCGCCCGTCCCTCTTTGGCAGGACTTGCAATCACAGCCGTCTGTCTGTACGCGCTAAAAAACATAGAATTTCATTCTATCCGGCTAAATAATTGCTTAAAAATTTGCATATGTGCAATTTTTGTAGTAATTTTGTACCCGCAAATAAAATATACCTTATACAATGAATGTAAACTATCTTGAGTCCCGTCATATTGGACTGACACCTGATGAGGAAAAACACATGTTAGACGCCGTCGGCGCGGAGTCACTGGAAGCGCTGGTGCGCGAGACAATGCCGGAGAACATTCTGCTCCCGGAGGAGATTGAACTGGAGCAAGCGCTTACGGAGCAGAAACAGTTGGAGAACGCCGGTGTGCTGCTCAACGAGAACATGCCTTATCGTTCTTATATCGGTCGCGGATGGTACGGCACCATCACGCCCCCCGTCATCCGTCGTAATATGCTGGAGAACCCCGTATGGTACACCTCTTACACCCCTTACCAGGCGGAAGTGAGCCAGGGACGACTGGAGGCGCTCTTTGTTTTCCAGACTATGATCAGTGACCTCACAGGACTGCCCCTCGCCAACTGCTCGTTGTTAGATGAAGCCACCGCAGCGGCTGAGTCGGTCACCATGATGCGTAATATAGCCAAAAGCCAACGCCAGAGCCAGCGCACCAAAGTCTTTGTGGATGAGAAGATATGGCCCAACACCTTATCTGTATTACGTACGCGCGCAGCTGGACAAGGGATTGAGATAGTAACTGGCTGTTATGCGGACTTCGAGCCAACCGACGCGTTTTTCGGCTCCTTGGTGCAGTGGCCCAACAGCGACGGTGCGATTGAGGACTACGACACGTTCATCAGCGACTGCCACGAAGCCGGACTTAGAGTGACGGTGATTGGCGACCTGATGGCTCTGGCCTTGCTCAAACCGCTGGATGCAGATATCATGTGCGGCACTGCGCAGCGTTTCGGCCTGCCGATGGGCTTCGGCGGTCCGACTGCAGGATACATGGCCACCCGCGATGAGTACAAACGTGACATGCCGGGACGAATCATCGGTCTGTCCAAAGACAAGTACGAGCATCCGGCTTATCGTCTGGCGCTCCAGACACGCGAACAGCACATCAAGCGTGAGCGTGCAACCTCCAACATCTGTACCGCAGAAGCCCTCTCGGCGATGATGGCTGGTATGTACGGCGTCTATCACGGAGCTGAAGGCATACGTGAGATAGCCGAAGGTATTCACGGCAAAGCCGTCTATCTGAGCGAGATGCTCCAGGCTTACGGTTTCAATCAGGAGAACACCGAGTTCTTCGATACATTGAAGATATCTGCCAACGACCAGTCATTAGCAATCGCAGACCTAAAGGCCAAAGCCGAAGAACTAGGCATCAACCTCTACTATGACCCGCAGGGTTGGGTAGGCTTGTCTATTGACGAGACAGTGGACATCGACGATATGAATGACCTCATAGAACTGTTCGCCGAAGCCTCCGGCAACATGCCGCAGTACGAAGAGACGGACGAGGCGTTCGACGGCCTCTGGGCGATAGACGAGAGCCGTGTGCGTGACGTCGATTATATGCAGGCGGAGGTCTTCAGGAAATACCATACTGAGACTGAATTGATGCGCTATCTCAAGCGCCTCGACCGCAAGGACATTAGTCTCGCCACCTCTATGATCCCGTTGGGTTCATGTACTATGAAGTTGAACCCGGCAGCAGCGATGATTCCTATCACCATGAGCGGTGCAACGGATGTCCATCCGCTGGCTCCGGCTGCCCAAGTGGCGGGTTACCAGACCATCATGGAGGAATTACAGGACCAGTTATGCACCATCACCGGTTTTGATGCCTGCACCCTGCAGCCGACCTCTGGTGCCGCAGGCGAATATACCGGTCTCGTTGTTATCCGCGAATACCTCCAACGTCACAACCAGAACCAGCGCCATGTCCTTCTCATTCCGGCTTCGGCGCACGGCACGAACCCAGCCTCCTGTGTACAGGCCGGCTTCACGCCTTGCGTGGTCAAGTGCGACGAGCGGGGCAACACCGATCTTGCTGACTGGAAAACCAAAGCGGAGGAGAACAAGGACGTGCTGGCAGGTTGTATGATCACGTACCCCTCCACGCATGGTATCTTCGAGCAGGCTATCCGCGAGATGATTGACACCATTCATGTCAACGGCGGACTCGTATATATGGACGGCGCGAACATGAACGCCCAGATCGGTTGGACCAATCCCGCCTTCATCGGCGCGGATGTGTGCCACCTCAATCTGCACAAGTCCTTTGCGGCTCCTCACGGCGGTGGCGGACCGGGTGCCGGTGCGGTTTGTTGTACCTCTGAACTTGCGGATTGTCTTCCCTCCGAGGACGCCAACCGTGTGTCCTCCGCCCTCTACGGCAACGCCGACATAGCTCTTATCTCATGGGCCTACATAGCCATGATGGGTGCGGACGGTCTGCGTCATGCCACGGCGGCGGCTATCCTCTCCGCCAACTATATGGTTAAACGCCTGCAGGAAGCCTACGGCATCGTCTATACCGGCAAGAACGGTCGGGTGGGACATGAACTCATTCTCGACTGCCGCCAGTTCCATGCCATCGGCATCACGGAGGCGGACATCGCCAAACGTCTGATGGACTACGGCTATCATGCGCCAACTCTCTCTTTCCCTGTGCATGGCACGCTGATGGTGGAACCGACGGAGAGCGAATCGCTGGTTGAGATAGACCGTTTCTGCGACGTACTGCTGCAGATTCGTCAGGAGATAGCGGATATAGAATCCGGTAAGGCGGACAAGGCTGACAATGTGCTGGTTAACGCGCCGCACCCTGAATACGAAGTAATGGCGGACGAATGGAACCATCCGTATTCGCGCCGGCAGGCAGCCTATCCCACGGACTGGGTGGCACAGACCAAGTTCTGGTGTCCTGTCGGACGGGTTGACAACGGCTTCGGTGACCGCAATCTGGTAGCTAAATTCTAACATGAAACAGAACCAAAAACTTCGGGAGCAGATAGCTCAATACAAGCGCTTGCTGCCTTGGATCACGATCAAGGAGTTCCTGCTCATCATCATCACCACCATCCCTTATGCGATAGCGGTGAACCAGTTGCTGGTGCCGCACGCCATCGTCGGCGGAGGTATAACCGGCTTGTGCGAGATCCTGTATTTCGCCACGGACACCTACGTACCTATCTGGCTCAGCAGTGCACTGATCAATGTGCTGCTGCTGGTGATTGCCACCTTCACGGTAGGTTGGCGTTATGCCCTCCGCACGGTATGGGGTGTGTTATGGCTGACTATCTGGCTCAAAGTCATCCCCATCGCCACTGTGCCTTTGCTCACCGATCCGTTCATGGCGGTGGTGATAGGCGGTATGTTCACCGGATGTTTCTTGGGTATTTGTTTCCTCAATAATGGTTCTACCGGCGGCACGGATATAATTGCCATGATCGTGAACAAGTACCACCATCTGCCGATGGGGCGTGTGCTCCTCTTCTCTGATCTGGTCATCATTTCGTCCGCATTCTTCCTGCCTACCATTCAGGCGGCGGGTCTGCAGGGTGCGATAGAGAAGATCCTGTTCGGATTGACATACACCTTCATGTATTCGACTGCTGTCGATTGGGTGATGAATAGAATGCGCCAGTCAGTTCAGTTCATGATTTTTACGCAGAAACCCGACGAAATAGCGGAAGCCATTATCACACAGGCCCATCGAGGATGTACGTTCCTGGACGCAGAGGGCGGTTTCAACAAGAAGCCGATGAAAGTGGTTACGACCATAGCCCGTTCCTATGAGTCTGCCACTATCTTCCGTCTCGTCCGTGCTATTGACCCGAACGCTTTTGTCAGCCAGAGTCAGGTACGCGGCGTCTTCGGGAAAGGCTTTGATCCCGTCGCCAACGGCAGATAAAACGGCCGCTCCCCACTTGAGATCACGTGATCACGAGACCACAAGATCACGCCCTTTAGTTCCTTGGAAAAACAGTGCCCATAATCATTTATGATTTATAATTTTTAATTTGTCGCTATGCGACTACCCCCATGATCTCCTATCGTCATTTGGTGAACCCGCACATAGCGCCGAACCACTCCCGTATCCGAACGGTGTTTGATTATATCCTAATCGTTGTCGGTATTTTTCCGATGGCGCTGATGGTCAACTGGGTCTTCCTGCCGCATGCTTTGGTGGGCGGCGGATTGACCGGTGTCTGTTCGGTGATCTATTACTTGACGAACGGACTCTTCCCCTCTCTCTTTGAAGAGTACGGAGGAGCTATTCCGGTGTGGCTGACCACGTTTGTGTTCAATACCATACTGCTGTTGATAGCGGGCATGACGGTTGGTTGGCGGTTCACGATCCGTACCATGGTCGGCGTGGCGGCTATCACCTTTTGGTATAAGATTATTCCTATCTTGCCGGAACCCATCATCACTGACCCCTGGTTAGCTGCTATCATCGGCGGTTTTGTGTTCGGTCTGAGTCTTGGAGTGGTGCTGGCGGCTAACGGTTCATCCGGCGGCACGGACATAGTGGCTATGATCATCAATCAATACCGGGATATATCGCTGGGTAACATTATGCTGGCGTGTGACATTGTGATCATCGCATCCGCTTTCTTCCTGCCCTTGCCGGCCAGCATGCTGGTGGAAGGACAGAACGAGACCTACCTGCAGATCAAGCGTGTCTTATACGGTGTATGCATGACCATCTCCTACACGGTGGCGGTTGATTGGCTCTTGGCACGGGTGCATCGTTCTGTACATTTTCTCATCTATTCCTCCCAGTATGACCGGATAGCCACCGCCATCAACATCAGCGTTAATCGTGGCGTGACGGTGCTGGACGGAACAGGGTGGTACTCCCAGCAGCCGGTGAAAGTCATCTCCGTGCTGGTACGCAAACCCGAGAGCGCCCTGGTGCTGAGTATAGTGCATGACCTCGATCCCAACGCACTCGTCTCCATTGCGGATGTCGGCGGAGTATTTGGTTCGGGATTTGACAAAATTAAGGGAAAATAGCATTTTTTTGCGAATTTTCTTGCACAATTCAAAAAAAAGCAGTACCTTTGTCGCCGCTTTTGAAAAAAGGAGAGTAGGAGAGTTGTCTGAGTGGTCGAAAGAGCCGCACTCGAAATGCGGTATACGCATTACGTCGTATCGGGGGTTCGAATCCCTCACTCTCCGCTTAAAAAGATTAGGGACATCCAATCTGGGTGCCCCTAATCCTTTTTAGAGAAGACCGGGGCCTTCTCACCGCCCTTCTCGGAGGGTTCTTATCTCGCTTCGCTCGAATGATTATTGCGCAAGTGCAATTTTCGAATCCCTCATATGTAAGAAATATGACCTTAAACATCTAAAATTCTCAGTTTTTTGCAAGAAAAACACCGAAAAACTTGTGTATGTCAAAAAAAAGCAGTACCTTTGCAGCCGGTATTTGGAGCCCAAAGGGGCTCCTAATTGTATCAAAAACAAATGTTTGCCATCGGATTAGCCATAGGAGCCGTGTTGCTGGCGGTTGTGGGACTGAGTGTGGGAGTTATCTTTCGCAAGGATCATTCGTTCCGCTCCCAGCACATCAGTGAGAACCGGCGTATGCGCCAGGACGGTATTCATTGCGCTACCTCACAGGACCGGGAAGCCCGACGCAAACAATACAAGCGAATCAATGTAAATAACTTATAAGTATGAACAAAATCAGTATTATCGTTAATTCGATTTTAGGAGCGGCTGTTGTTGCCCTCTTTATTCTCTTCTTTACAGTAACTCCGGGTTCCAAGAAACCGGCGGTGGCCGAGATCCAGGCTTCGGGTGACTTGCTGCCTATCGCTATCATCAACACCGATTCTATCCTCAAGCATTATACGCTTGCTATCGAGGCTTCCGACCGTCTGATGGCCCGTTATGAGGAGTCGACTGTCAAACTCGACACCAAGGCCAAATCGCTGCAGAAAGAGGCAGAGACTTTCCAGCGTGACGTGCTGGACTTCCAGCGCAAAGTGGAGGCTAACGCCTTCCTTAGCCGTGAGCGTGCGGAGAGTGAGCAGGCACGTCTGCAGAAGAAAGAGCAGCAGCTCATGGCCAAGCAACAGGATCTGGAGAATCTGCGCCAGAAACTCAGTGCGGATTTCATGCAGGAGCAGGCTGACCTCACCCAGCAGTTACAGGACTCCGTACAACAGTACCTGCGTGAGTACAACGCCGATGGTAAGTACCACCTCGTGCTCAACGATGCTGCGCTGATGAACAAAGTGGCAGGCTATGACATCACCGATGATGTGATCGAGGGCCTCAACGCACGGTATAAGAAATAAGACTGCTGCGCGAAAAGAGTACAGACCTCTACATTAAAAGAATAAAGACAGAAATGAGCCGGCGAATAGTAATAGGTCTATTGTCCTTGGTCCTTCTTCCGTTGGCCGTATATGCCCAGCGTATACCGCAGGCTATCGAATACACACAGGTGTATGATTTTCTGGAAGAACTGACCACGGACGGCATCATCGCCTCCAATGCGGCGGTCAAACCCTACACGCGTGACGCTATCGCACGGATGTTAGCGTCCGCGCAGACCAAGGACTCGCTTCTCTCCAAACGGCAGAAAGAGGACCTGCAGTTCTATCTGCAGGACTATGCGCTGGAGCTGGACACGCTGCCGGTCTATTACTCGTACGGCCATCGTCATGTGACCCAATGGATCACGTCGGTGTCGAACCTTTCTTTGGCCGACCCGAGTCTGCATATCCTCACCAAGGACAAGATTTTCAAGATGCGCGTGCGTCCTATCCTCGGTATGGACATTCTCTATAACAAGAAAGGGATGATCACCAAGCGGTGGTACGGCGCGGAGATACAAATGGACATAGCCCGTCACCTCTCTATATGGGCGTCCATACGTGATAACAGCTGGAAGGGAACAGGCTATCTCAAGGATAAGTATTATCCCTCGCAGACGGATAAGATGTATGGTGCACGCCTGGCGCAACCCAATTATCTGAACAACCTGCCCGGTGCACAGTACAAAGAGGCGGAGTACGGAGGTGACTATTCGGACTCCAGAGGCGGTGTCAGTCTATATGCCTGGTGGGGTAGCATAGGGGTGCAACGCGAACGGATACAATGGGGTGACGCACAGCATAGCTCCAATATTCTTTCCGGTCGTAATCCCGCAGTGCCGATGGTGACGCTCCAACTGACTCCCTGCAAGTGGTTTCAGTTCGATTATTTCCATGCGTGGCTGCCAAGCAATGTGCTGGATACGACCTATTACTACATTGAGAAAGAGCAGGAAGGTGTGACCGGCAAAGAGTACCGTCCGCATAACAAGTTCATGGCGGCGAACATGTTTACGTTCATGCCCGTCAAGTATGTGCAGTTCTCTTTCGGTAACTCCATCATCTATGCTGAGCGCAATGTGCAGGCGCAATTCTTTATTCCTATCGCGTTCTTCAAATCGCTTGACCACCTCTTCACCAAAGGGCTCGGCTCCGAGAACCAGAACTCACAGGCTTTCGGCTCTATCACGGTGCGGCCTACTGATCATCTGCGCTTATACGCATCGGTCTTCTTGGATGAGTTCAAGCTCAAACGCCTCAGTCCCAAGAACAAGGAGAACAATCCGATCTCGTATCTGGTGGGCTTCAACTGGAGTGGTTGGCCGGTGAAAGGCTTGGCGCTACGCGGAGAGTTCATGCGCTCGTACATAGCCTGTTATACGCACTCCATCAATGTGCTGGAGTTCACCTCCAATAGTTATAACATGGGGCATTACATGGGCGATAATGCACAGAGCATCAATGTACAACTGGCCTATCGACTCACCCGTGGTCTGCGCCTCGTGTTAGATTACACCCAGGACACCAAGTACCGCTCCTATGACTATCTGCGTCATAACATAGCCGGTACGCGCGTGGATTACCCCATCATTGCGCAGAAACCCTTCAGTGAGAAAATATGGCGTAATGATGAGGTACGCTTCAGCGCCGTCTATGAGGTCTTCAATAACTGCTACGCACACGTGGACCTGACCTATAACAACGCTCGGGCATATGCGCCGACCTCTGCACGAATTGAAGGGGAGGACCGCGGATGGAATACTGACGGCACTTCCAGAAATCTGGAGGGAGACGCCCTTATCAACTATTATTTGAATAAATATACCCCGGTATATTACCAGGGTACCAATATTACGTTCAGTTGCGGCCTTAGTTTCGGCTTTTAATGCTTGGTGTAGGCTGTTCGCATGTTCCGGTAGTCCTTCCGGGCTTGGAACACCGCCTTGAAGGCACCGAAACGGCCTTGCAGCAGATAGAAGAACGCCGCGGCGTAGTCCAGAAAGAAGCGTACCAACAGCACTCTATAGGAGTGTTGTTGGTTTTTATAGATCATGATGAGGTTGTTGCGGTGATTAAGATAAGTCTTGCGGGGACTGTCATAATGGAGCGAACCGCCGCCGAGATGGTACACCACGCTCGTAGGGATGCAAGCCAGTAGCCAACCAGCATTACGCATCCGCCAGCATAGATCAATCTCCTCCATATGGGCGAAGAATGAAGCATCCAGTCCGCCGCAGTCCTTATATATTTGTGTACGCACGCACATACAGGCGCCGGATGTCCAGTCGACGTTCACAATCGAGTCATATTGTCCTTTGTCTTCCTCCACGTGCCATAACAGACGTCCGCGACAATATGGATAACCAAGGGCATTAAGATAGCCTCCGGCAGCACCAGCGTGCTCAAACAGGTCACGGTGACGCCAACTGCGTATCTTCGGTTGTACGGCTGCCACCTCTTTATGCGTATCCATATAATCGAGTAGGGGATTCAACCAGTTCTCCGTCACCTCTACATCGGAATTAAGGAGCACTACGTATTCGCTGTCCACCTGGGCGATGGCGCGGTTGTATCCTTCCGCAAAACCGTAGTTCTTGTCCAGCACAATGGTTCGTACGGTCGGGAACTCGGTGCGCAGTACCTCCAGGCTGTTGTCCGTACTGCCGTTATCCGCCACGATTATTTCGGCGGTCGGCTTTGGCCCGTTCGCTTGGAGCACGGACGGCAAGTACTGGCGAAGCATCTCCGCCCCGTTCCAGTTTAATATGATGATACTACAATTCAAAATAGTATGGTGTATTTCTAACGACTGACTTCCGGCCTCTTCCACTTGAAGCGGTTATGTGTCCAGAGCCATAACTCCGGCTGTTCCTGTATGTTCTGTTCCAGCGCTTTTGCGTACGCGGTGGTAATTTCTCCTTCTTTGCTCTGCTTCGGGTCGGCGGACAGCACCCGGAACACGCAGCGGTAATGACCGCGTTCGGGACAGGTGATATACGCATAGAAAACCGGGTAGTTGAACTTGGTGCCTAACATCTCTCCGCCATCCAAGAACCCTGTCTCCTGATGAAGGAAGTCCACCCAGGTGCGCGTCACTTCCGGTCGTGGTTTCTGGTCACTGATCAGTCCGATCGTCACCGGCTGTTTCTCTGCACGGTACCGGATCATCTCCCGTAAGATGCGCTGTTTCTCCACGCAGACTCCGCCTCGCTTGGCACGAAGCGCAAGCATCAACTCGTCCATGGTCTTGTTCTTCTGGCGGCGGTATACATTCACTTCCTTCACTCCCGGGCTCACCCATTGTTGCACACTCGCCATCCATTCCCAGTTACCCATATGCGCCAGCATGAAGATACCTCCCCCTGCGGCGTCCACCAGCCGGTTCACTTCATCCATCGGCTCAAACGTTACGCGCTGGCGCATTTCATCATCCGGACAGCGGTAGCCGTAGATGTTCTCCACTACTGTGTAACAGAACTGGTGATAGAAGGCTCGCATGATCTCATGCCGCTCCGCTTCGCTCTTCTCCGGAAACGCATTACGCAAGTTCTTCTCCGCCATGCGACGACGGTAACGCACCACGTGGTACATCAGCGGGAAAAGCAACCAGTCGGCAATCCGATAGTGGACCGCTAACGGCAGACGGCTCAGAGCAGCGGTGCAATGAAGTAGCATATCCAACAGAAAGCAGTCATGATCGGCGCAGCCAGCAGAATACTGTCAAAACGATCCAAAACACCGCCGTGACCCGGCAGGAAGAAGCCCGAGTCCTTCACGCCTATCGTGCGTTTAAACAAACTCTCCATCAGGTCGCCCATAGTGCCGAAACCGCTGGTGAAAAAGCCGATGAGCAGCACCATCCATCCGTTGGCATGACCCTCACCCGAAGCGATGGCGTCAAACCAGCCGAACCAGTTGAGGATGAAAGCGGTAAGGATGCTGAACGCGAAGCCTCCGAACAAACCTTCCCAACTCTTTTTGGGACTGATGTGCGGAGTCATCTTATGATTGCCCTGCGGACGTTTGGCTGTAAACGAGCCTACGCAGTAGGCAGCGGTGTCATTCACCCAGATCAGCACGAACAATGCCAGCAGCAGCCACTTGTCCAGACTGTACATGAACAGCATGGACAGCAGCGGGAAGGCGATCATGAATTGCGAGATGAGCATATTGCCCCAGTTCTGCACTGTGTTGCCCGAGTGGTTCCAAATCTCATCCAGCAGGCTCAGTACGATGATTGGCAGGTACACCGCTCCAAACGCCAATGCAAATCCGTTTCCGCCATCGTTGTTGCCCGGATGGTAGGCGATGCACACAAACATGCACCATATGACAATAGTGCCTAACGCCGCGCATATTCGCGGGATAATATAGGAGTGTACCAAACGATGGAACTCATCTACCGCTAACAGGCTGACCAGAAGAATAAGGCCCGCTATCGCCCATTGATTCCAAAGAATACTGCCAATAATGCAGCCTACAAACACCGCCCCGCTAAGGGTTCGCTTAACTAATTCACTCATGTTGTATCAATTTTGCCTGCAAAATTACAAAAAAATTCTCACTTGTGCAAGAAAAAAACGCCTTGAGGAGCGTTTTTTCTTAATTTTCATAATTTATGCAGCGCTACAAGCTGCGTCGTTATACGCCAATCTACTCTTCCATTTTCGTTATCTTGCCGGCATAGGAGCAGCCCGTGTAAGTGCCGTAGTTATTGGTGAAGACCAGCGAATCCGGTGTAATGAATCCCCTCAGCGCAGTGATCATGTAGCGCTCAAACGGATTACCTCCCATCGTAGGAGCAATGTTTTCTCCGGTGATTGAAATTTTTTCCGATGAACGGTCGTACCTGGCACCCGGAATGACCATGTCGATAGTGACAGGCATTTTAGAGGAGAAATTGATGCCAAAGAGGTAGATGTCCAGCGTACTGTCATTCACTAATTTTGCTTCGACACGAACGCTGTCCAGTTGGAACGGCAGATCCTTGTTCTTGCCTTCTACATTGGGCACGGTGTTCATTCCCAATGCTTCAAAATACGTTGCTTTCGCAAACACGGCATTCTTTTCTTCCGGCTTTTCCGGTGTGTTCTGATTGCAGGCCGCCAGAACTGTGGCAACTACTGCTACAAAGAAAATCTTTTTTGTCATTTTTGTAAACTTTAATGATTGATATTATAGGATGAAATGTATAGTGGCTCCTAATTCACGCGGTTTGCCGCGTTGCAGGAAGTCGTTGCCCATCGAGCGGAAATAGAATACATCATACCGTGTGCCGGTAAGGTTACGTCCCCATAGTTCCAGCCGGACGTATTTCCATTCCAGTGTCACATTGGCAGCCAGGAGTGCGTATGGTGCTTGCCAGCAGTCGTTCTGTTCGTTCCAATAAACAGGACCGGTTATGTTAGTACGAACAGAGAGCGAAAGCGCATGTAACCATTTTTGCCCCACCCGGTAACCGGCCTGAGCAAGGGCGTGCGCTGTGTGCCGGGGTGCATAGGGGATGAAACGGCCGGAGAAGTCTCCCATGCCGTCGTTGAATTCGATGAACCGTGCGTCCGTAAAACCATAGGAAGCATCGATCATGCCTTGCCACTCCCCCTTATGCCATCGGTAGTGAAGCGCCGCTTCTGCTCCCCATATTCCGGAGCGGGCGGCGTTGGCCATCATCCGGCCTGTAGTCTTGCCGTTCGGGAAGATTGTCACTTGCTGATTAATGCATCGGATATGAAAAGCATTCACGTCTATCTTCAATCCCTCAAGGGGTGTGAAATGTGCTCCGAGTTCGAAGGTCCAATCCTGCTCAGGCTTATAGGACGTGATGGCTACATCGGCGAAACGCGGGTCGGCCATATTCAGGTGCATACCCATATTGGCAGCTATGTCAGTCATTACCTGGTTCTGCGTAACGGTACTGAATATCTGCGGGTTGTAGCCTCCGGCTTTGTATCCTTTGGCGGCATAGCCGTAGATTGTTCCCCATGCTCCCTCGTACGAAACATCCAGACGCGGCAGTAGTTGGATGTAATGTGCTGATTGCGTGCCTTGTATGCGGGTGAGCATCGTTTTGAAATCCGTCATGAGCATCGTAAAACGGTAGTTCACATCGGCGGTGCTGAGATAGTCCATGCGCGTGTGTTCGTAATCAATACGCACGCCTGCACGAATATGCCATTCGCCAAGCCGGAAATGACTCTGGTGATAGATTGCCGCACCGGCGTTGAACATGTTGAAAGTGCCGGAAATAGGCAGGGTGGAGTCGGCTATCTCAAGGGAGTCTTCCGGAAAAACGGTCTGTATACCTCGGTTGGCGTTGCATAAAATCAATTCGTCAATCCCCTGACGCATAAAAACAACCGGCGCTTGCATCGCATTGACCTTGGCAAACGAACTCAGTCCTAATGTCCAGTCGTACCATGCGCATGGTTTGGGTGCACGCAGTAAGGCGTCGAGCGTGCCGCTGTGCAGGCGTTGCGTCTGCCGGAGCTTGAAGATGTCCGCGGGTGTATAGTCGTTATCCATATGCATGTCATCGTGCATAAACTGATAACTCGCCACCAACTGCAGGCGCCAGTCTTCATGTGTGTAGTCGGCACGCAACGAAGGAAGAACAGCCAGGCGTTCATAACTGCCGGGGCTGTTGTAGTGGATGCGGCCGGTAATGGCTGAGGCATATGGAAAAGCACCTTGCCGCACCCACTCGGCACTGACCGTTCCCGTTAAGCGCCACTCATCCGACGGTTTGCCGTCGAATACGAGGCGTCCGCCGGTTTGTCGGCCTCCGTCTATCTTCCGTGCTGTATAATCGTTGGTATAGAAACCCTCCTTCCGCTGATAACGGGCTGCTATAGCCCAGCCGAAACTTCCTTTGACCGGTTGATAAAAAGACGCTTGGGCTTGGACGCTGTTTGCCGTGGCATAACTGACCAGACCGCGGACAGAATATGTGGTGAAATCCAAAGGCTGCAGCGTGTGTATCTCCATCACACCTCCCGGCGAGTTACGGCCATACAGACTTCCTTGCGGCCCGCGGAGCAACTCAATGCGCTTGATGTCCTGCATGGCGTGATCGTATAAGTTCTTATCCATTAGCGGCACACCATCCACTACCATGCCCATCACCGGTTCGTTGATACGACTGCCTAAGCCACGGATATAGATGGAGGAAGTCATCGCACTCCCATAATCGGGCATGTACACATTGGGAATCAGCAAACTGACATCCTTGGGTGTGACAGCGTGCGTCTCGTTCAGCAGGCGTCCGTCAAGCACACTGACAGCAGACGGCTGACGGCTGATGACCGTTCCTGTACGTGAAGCGGACACTTCTACATCCGGCAGGGAAACCGTGTCCGTCCAACCTTCCGGTGCCGCTGCGTGCATACCCGCCGCGGCCGCCAAAATAACTGTCAAAACAAGTATCTTTATCTGCATAATGATAGGTTTTGCACTTTTCGCCAAAACCGGGTGCAAAAGTACAACAAATTTCTTAAATAAAGATTAAGGTTTTCTTAAGATATTTTAAATGCTGGAAAAAATAACTATTTTGGGTGTCGGTGCATCTCTCCGTGAGACACTCCAAGCAGTTTATAGATGGAATTGGCGGATATAAAAAGAGATTGACAACAGCACAAAATATGCACAAAATATGCATTAAATTAGCACAAGCACTAAAAAAAACGAACTTA
>Ga0265298_10000943_pt1 | contig 43304 bp, 35 predicted proteins | sample AusTroGonzalo_MG_3_FD_193486 | JGI IMG/M metagenome (GOLD analysis project Ga0265298, IMG submission 193486) | Bovine rumen microbial communities from tropical cattle in Woodstock, Queensland, Australia - Gonzalo_01 | ecosystem: Host-associated > Mammals > Digestive system > Stomach > Rumen ... | reverse complement strand
ACTACCCAAATCTTGGAAAGAATTACCAATATTACGGAAAGTGCTATTTCCCCCTATTGTAGTATGTCATATATATCATCTGTTACAGGCTCTAACCACTCGTTAGATGCTCCATCCTGCACATCCTTATGATATGTTAGATGCTGGAACCAGGAATCTTTGGCGGCGCCGTGCCAGTGCTTCACTTCGGCAGGGATGGCGATAACGGTGCCAGGAGTCATTTCCTGTGGCTCTTTGCCCCATTCCTGATACCAGCCGCGACCTGCGACGCAAATCAACACCTGAACCTGTTTGTGGTGGATGTGCCAATTGTTGCGGCAGCGAGGTTCGAATGTGACATTATGCACACCACCGCCTACATCAGCCAAGTAGCTGTTGCCTATGAAATACTGCGCATAGCCCGTGTTGGGTTCGCCCTTCGGCCATTTGCTCTTCAGCGTGTAGCCTTCTTTATCAAGCCAAGCACAGAGTTCATCTACGAGTTCCTGCGGATTGCCCATGTTTACGGCACCTTTCTTGTGGGCAGCCAATTGAGGGGCTACACCTTCGAGACCACTCAATGCTGCAACGGTCACTATCTCGCGGTCGGCATTTGTGAGTTGGTCGCCAGCGAAGATGTCGCCGAAGAGGTGCGACTTCAGATAGTAATCATCCTGCGGACAGAAGTCGTAGTCGAAAGGACGGCCCGATAGCTGCGTCTGGTTCTTCACACCCAGTTCGTATGCCTTGCGGGCATTGTCCCACTCGGGAGGTCGAGTCCAGGGCTTGCCTTCCTGCCAGTTCTCACTTTTGGTACCCTCCATGAGACACTCGGTAGTCTCATGGACTCCTCCCTTCTCCAGCACCTTACTCAACACGCCAAGCGCATTCAGGCTTCGCGGGAATCCCGTATAAGCATAGAGCTGCGAGAAAGCCTCTTTCAGTTCGTTGATGGTTACGCCGTTGTCGAGTGCCTGTCGCACGGCAGGTTCCAGTCGCACCAAATCACCCTGTGCCATCAGGCAGGCACATGCCGCCAATCCCTTTTGACGCTCTGTCAGCGTCTGACCATTTACTGTTGCCATTGTCAGTATTGCTAATAAAAATGTTATAATCTTCTTCATCGTTGTTTTTACTTATTTCTTCTTGCCGTTACCCACACGGGTTCCTCACTCATGGTGGGCTTGTTGACTGCCATCACGCCACTGAGGTTGTGTGGCACGTAGGGCTCTTCAAGATAAGCGATGTCTTCTGCGGTCAATTTGATGATTTTCTTTTCTCCATTTAGTCATTCACCAACAGACTGTACATCAGCACCCAGTCCTGATCGTTGGCGTATGCATCGGCATAGTGGGCGGGCTCACCATTAACATGACGAGGGAAGACGAAGGCACAGGTAGCACGACCGTCCTCACGGAAGAGCGAGAGGTTGCCGCGAACAATCTGCTTGGCACGCTGCTGGTAGTCCTGAATGCCCGTAGCCAGAGCATAGAAGTGATAGGCGGCAGCGGTGATACAGCTCCAATAATGGGGATAGACATCTCCGTAGGTCTGTCGCTTGCCGAACCAATAACCGTCCCAATGACGGATGGCTATCTCGTACTGATGGTAGTTGGGCTGCCGGGCGCTGAGTGCTTCAAGGGCGGGCATCATACCTTGTGCTGCCTTGAGATATTTCTGTTCTTTTGTCGATAGATACACTTCGCACAGGAACTGGACAGCGGGGGCGATAATACTCTGCTCGTAGTTAACCTCGAAACTTGGGAAGTTCAGACCGTTCTTCACGAAAATATCTGCTGTGGCCTTGAAATCCTGAAGAAGCATGTCGCGTTCGAAGTCCAGTCCCGTTTGCTCCAAGGCTTTCAGCCCGATGGTTGCGGGATAGTCGATGCAATAGAAGCCATATCCGAACTGGCGGTAGAGCGACTGCAGGGTGGCATAGCCGTCACGTGCATACTGTGCATTGTCTGTCAGTAGTGCCATGCGGAAATAAAAGTCTGCTACCCATGCATAGTTGTATCCTCGGTTCTTGCCACCGTTGACGTTTGACTTTGTCCGGTAGTCAGGATATTGCAGCCGCTCGCGTACAAACTTTGCATAGCGTTCCAAAGAGTGCCGGATTATTTCGTTGTCGTTTTCGTTTAGAGCGTATGCTGCAAGCGCTATACCCATTCCCAGACGTTCACGACCTTCGCTGAGGTCGCTGCGGCCCTGATCGTTGGTCAGTATTGAGTCGCCCTCGTTGTCAAAAATCATATAGGCCCCGTAGCGAGGGTCGTTGATGTCCTGCATCTGCTGACAGTCAAGAATGAAGCGAATGCGTTTCTCTATCAGCTCCTTCTCGCCGCTGATGCCTAACAGCAGGGCATGAGTGCCTTTGTATTCAATATCTATATCTCCCGTCGCTGTTATCTTCCGGCTGACCGTCTTCGTGCCTTTGCTGGTAACGAAATCGACCTTGGCCGTCTCGCCTACGGCATAGACATATTTTGTGCTCCTGACTACCTTGCCGCCACGCCTGAGCAACTGCTGGTCGAAGTCGCTGCCCTGATGGGTAAAGATGCGCCATGCCAGGCGGTAGCTCTGGCCTGGTTTCAAAGTCATATCAGGCGGACAGAGAGCAAGGACGCCACGGAAGTTTGACATGCCTTTCTTCTGGCCGCGCTCCCATACGTCATAGTTGCATATCTCGCCCTCGGTGACCATCAGCCCCAGATGAGGCCCCACGCCGTTCATCCGCAAGGCGTTTACCCAAGCACTGCGTCCGTTGGCATTGATGTGTGCGTTGCAGCGCTGCGTCATGCAGGTCTTGGCATCGGGATAGTTGTCGTTAAACGGTGTGTAGATGCCGACGTTCTTCAGCGACACCTTGCGCTTCGACGTGTTTGTAAATGTATAGGTCTCGACGAGGTCGCTGCCGTCTTGCCTACGTTCTGTATTGACAGCAATTTCTCCGTCGGCTTTATAGTAGGTTTTGCCCCATTGGTACTGGCTGGTCACCCACGGATATTGCGACCCGTCAGTGGCAAGAGTCCATGCCATCGCGTCACCCTCTATGGTGATTGCGCCATCAGAATAATATACGCGCTGTGCTGCTATTATCTGGCAGAATATGAGGCAGAGTAGGAGAGATGCAGTCTTCTTCATAGTCAGTATTTGATAGTTTTCTTTATGTTGGGTTCAATCGTTACACGTTTATCGCCGATGATAAGTATTCCTGTACCGCAGCCTGTGGCCTCAATGATTACCTGCTTGCGTGTCATTTCGATGTGAATGTTACCGCCGGGTGTAGGCACATCGCCACGCATCCACTTGAGGTCGCCCAAACACGGCTTGCATTCCCACTCAGCATAGCCGGGCTTTGTCGGTTGCACGCCGAGGTAGTATTTGCCCAGCAGATATATGGGCGAGGCTCCCCATGCGTGACACAGACTCTTGCCGTAGGGATGGCTGTACATGGCAAGACGCTGAGGATACTTTTCCTTCGGGTCGTATGTTTCCCAAAAGGTTGTGGCTCCTTCACGTAGCATACCGCCCCAATATGAGCGCATCTCCTGCATCACCATGTCATGACGGTCTAAGGCACAGAGGGCTTCCAACTCATAGAAACGCATATAGGGGGTGGTGATGGGCATGATAGAGTCGTTTAGCAGCACTTCTTTGAGAATGCTGGCACGTTGGCTGTCATCAGCATAGCCGTAGAGCACGGCAAAGATGTTGGCGTAGCGGGTGATGGCTTTGCTCTGTTGCCCATGCTCCACGTTGTGCACGTATGCCTTGCCGTTCCAGAATGTTGGCGTGAGCTTTTCCTTCAGCGCCTGTTCGCGCTCGGCGTATTTCTCCGCATCAGTCTCATTGCCCACAATGCCGGCACAAAGGCGCATGGCCTCCAACGAACGCAGATAGACCATCTGCTCGAATGCTAGTTCCCCGCCTTTCGACATCTTGCCCGGACTCCAATCCACGAATACCCAGTCGCCTTTCTTGCCCTCTACCATTCCGCGACTATTCAGTCGTCCCTCTACCCATTGCATCAGGCTCTGCATACGTGGATAGATACGTTGTACAAACTCGCTGTCGCCAGTATATAGATAATAGTCGTAAACGGAGTTGAACCAGTAGAAAGTGTAATCGAGTATGGTGTTGATATGCTGACGGACAGGGTCTTTGCCTCGCAGAGCCCAGATAGTACGCTGCACCACGGGGGCATCGAACAGCGAATAATAGTTCATCAGATACGACTGAATGGCATCGCCGCTCCACATCCATCGGTCGCGCTTGATGCCCTCAATCATCACTTCGCGGTCGGTCAGGTGCAGGGTGTATGCGGAAGTTTGCCATATATGGTTCAGAAGCGTGTCGCTACATTCAAAGCTGCCCCGTTGCGCCACCTCCTTCATCTCAGACTGTAGCGTAACGCTTTCGATGCTGACACCGTCCTTACACTCCACTGTGACATAACGCATAGCACGACTGCTGGGAAGTCGGTAGCTGGCTGTGCGGCCGGTAGCAGTTAGCGTGGCCATATCTGTGATAGTGTCGGAACTTACCATCACTTTGTCACACAGGTAGCTGCGTCCCTTGTCGCAGGCTTCGGCAGGACTCTCACCATAGTATATGTTTATTTGTCCGTTGCCTTTAAGTCCGTTCAGTTGCAGGTAGCCGATTCCCTCGCGCTCAAATTCCGCAAAAAAGTCATTCCCATTCCTCTCAGTCTTGATAGGCTGTATGGCAGAGACGGGAAGATGATAGTCGGACGGGCGTTTGTCAATAGAGGCAAACATAGGCTTTCCGTTTGTATCATACCAAGTGTCAGTACGGGTGGCATCAGCATAGTCCGTCACCGTCCATGTCGTGTCGCTTTGTATGGTCTTGCCCTTTAGCCATAGGGTAGGAGGGAAGGTCATATTATTGACGGCAATGTGCAGGGTGTGTCTGCCCTTGGGTATGGTAAAGGTCTTTGGCATGCCAAAGATATAGTTATGGTTATCTATCTTGATACCATATTGCCCTTCAGCTGCGATTTCAACCTCTTCCGGCATCGCCAGGTCAACAACCTTCTGGAACTCCACCGTCTGACAATGGCTGTCGGCCCGCCAGAAAGCCGGGTAGAAAGAGCCATTCTCCGTCCTAAGGTTATTGATACGGTTGCCAGTCCAGATATCCATATCGCCTGGATACCAAATCCAAGTCTGCGCCTGGATTCCCTGCCCAATCGTCAGCAGCAATAGTGTAGTAAGTAGTTTGTTCATTATCGTTTTGATTTGTTACGCGACGGCAAAGTTACTCAAAAAATTCCAAAGCAGGTTGATTCTGCCTTGGGATTTATGATTATTTTGGAAAATCCTCCAACCTCTGAAATATATTGTTGACGGTTTCAGGTGTAAGTGGCTGAAGGTCTTGTAGCTTCAGATGCTTCACCATGTGTAGAGTGCCCTGCTTGTATTTCTGGAAGTGGGCGGTCTTGATGTGGTGCTGATAGGTCTGCTGCGAGGCGTAGATTTCGAGAATACGAATCTGACAGCTATCTTCTTTTGTTTGTGTTGGGAAAAGACATACCACACCAGGTTCTTCGGCGAGGCTTGCCTTTTGAATTTCGGCAGCGGCAGCCAGATATTCCTTCAAATATTGAGGATGAATCTCGATTTCTGCCAAACGATACAGCATTGTATCGGAATGAGCTACGTCGACGGTAGGTTTATCTATGCTCTGCCCAAACAGCCACTTCGCATTGCGACTGAGAATCATTTCCTTGTACGGCGCGAGGTCGGGTTCTTTCGAGAGATAGTCCTTCATGCGGGCGAGGCTTTGCGTAAGCACCTGCGGCTGGACATAGGGATAGTCCGAACCGTAGAGTAGATGGTCGGGCGTGGTGATGGTGAGCATCATGCGGATGGTTTCTGGACTGTGTGCGCCGGCGAGGTCGTAGTACAGGGCGCGAAGGTTCGCCTCCCAGTCTATCTCGCCCACCATTCCGTTCTTCTGCATCACGGGTGTCAGAGACTTCATGCGAGGCACGGCCAACGGCAGATAGGCTCCGCAATGGGGCACAACGACCTTTACGTTCGGATAGCGAGCCAGCACGTTGCGACTGATCATGTTCGTCACGGCACGGGTAGTCTCCGAGAGGTATTCCTGCATGGCGAGCGGTGTCTGCTGCATCACCTGTTTGTTCACTGGCTCAGGGCGATGAGGATGCAGAATCACCACTGCCTTGCGCTCGTTGAGCACAGCAAACAGTGTGTCGAGTTCAGGTGTGCCGAGGTACTGCCCATCGACGTTTGTCGCCAACTTGATGCCGTCAGCTTTCAGCACGTCGAGCGCATACTTCACCTCCTCAATGGCTTTCTTCAAATCGGGTAGCGGCAGGGCGGCACAGAACAGGAAACGCCCTGGGTGTTCCTTCTTGATACAGGCAGCGGCCTCGTTGGTCTTGCGTACCACTTCCGCTGATGTCGGTTGTGGAGCCGCTAATGTTAGCACCGATGTTTCTATGCCAGCCTCGTCCATCCATTTCAGATGCTCCATCACGTCATACTTCGGTAAGGGGAATCCCTCGTCCATCAGTCTGCCCTCGCTCTCCAAAGCAGACACAAACTCAGAGGTAATCAGATGTGAATGCACATCGATTACTCCCTGAGCAAATGCGGTTGCTGCAAGCATTGTCGCAAACAGTGTTACCCTTAATCTCATACCTTAGTATTTACTCCATACTATGCTCCCAACCGCCACGGGTATCCACGCCTGTGGCATCGGCCAGTTGTTCCAGATGGGCTACTTCCTCGGCAGTCAATGTAATCTTCGCGGCCTCGGCAGCCTCAATGACGTGACGCTCCTTGGTGGCTCCGATGATGGGTAGCGTGCCTTTGGCGATGGCCCATGCAATGCCTACCTGCGAGCATGAGGCGTTGTACTTCTCGCCAATCTTCTTCATCTCGTTAGTGAGAGCTTCGAGCTGGTCGAGTACGGGGTTGTACTTCTTGCCGCGGTCGCTCTCAGCGGGCAGCGGGTTCTCCTTATTATATTTCCCTGAGAGGGCTCCCTGCTCCAGCACCATGTAGGCCCAGAACTCGATGCCGTTCTCCTTGCAGTAGTCCAGCACGCCGCCCTTCTCACTTGAACGATAGAGCAGCGAGAAGTGGTTCTGCACGGCTGATACCTTGAAGCCTGCCTCACCAAGTATCTCGTTGGTACGGCGAATCTCAGCGATGTTGTGGTTCGACACACCCACGCGCTTCACCTTACCGCTTTTCAGCAGTGGAATCAGCCCGGGCGTCCAGCGCTCCACGTCCATCGGGTTGTGAATCCAGTAGATGTCGATGTAGTCCAGTCCCATACGCTCCAGTGAGGCCTCGGCCATCTTCTCCACGCTGTTTTCATATACCTCGGCCAGCTGCGGCGTGAACTTGGTGCTGATTTCCACCTCCTCGCGCTTGTAATCATTGGCCAGCGATGCCAGAATCTTCTCCGACTCGCCCATGCCATACACGGTGGCTGTATCCCAGAGATTCAATCCAGCCTTCATGGCGGCATCGAATACCGGCTTCAAGTTTTCAACGTTGGTGTTGCTTCCAAACACGGAGTCTCCTCCGAATGCTCCTGCGCCCCAGGCCCAGGTCCCTAATGCGATCTTACTCATAATTCTTTTCGTTTTAAATGTTCGTATTTGTAATCTGGGTGCAAAGGTACGGCGATTTTCGTTACAATATGCTAAACAATTTACGGATTGAGTTACCATTTTTACGGAATCTCGATTTTTTTGCTTATATTTGCACCAAAATTGGTCGATTATGGATAAGATTCTACAGGTAAACAGCCCCAACGACTACGCCCGATATGTGGGGGCCGAAGTGCTGCACGACGACATCTGTGTGGTGCACTACGATGAGTTGGACCAATGCCGTCACGCCCTGTGCAACTACGGTGTGTACGGCATCTTCCTTGTAGAACAGAGTCCTTACACCATCAGCTACGGACAGGGCGAGTACCGTTTCTCGTCAGGCTCGTTGATGTGCGTGGCACCTGGACAGAAAGGTGGCGTGACCGACGATGGCGAGATTATTCACATCAGTGGCTGGGTGATGATGTTCTCGCCACAGCTGATAGCTGGCACCGCGCTGGAGAAGCGTATCGATGACTATCACTTCTTCTCGTACTACGACAGCGAGGCTCTGCGGATGCTGCCCGACGAACAGCGCACACTCTCGATGTGTATGAAGATGATTCGACATGAGTTGCAGACGCATGCCGACGACGAGCACCTGCGGAACATCGTTACGACCTACATCCAACTGATTCTGGAATACTGCTCGCGTTTCTATGAACGCCAGTTTAAGGCCGAGGCACAGACCGCCACCAACGACCTGTTGGTACGCTTCGATGCTCTGCTGAAGCGCTACTACGACCAGCAGCTATACAAGCGCTACGGTCTGCCCACGGTGCGTTACTGCGCCCAGGAGCTGTTCCTCTCGCCCAATTACTTCGGTGACCTAATCCGCCAACTGACCGGCGACACCGCCACTGCTGCTATCCGCCGCCACGTGATGCAGCGCGCCCAGACTCTTCTCGCCTCAGGCCACACCATCACCGAGACTGCCGACCTCCTCGGCTTCGAATACCCCCAGCACTTCACTCGCATGTTCAAGAAACACTTCGCCCTCTCGCCCAGCGAGTACCGCCAGAGTCTGTCGCCGAAGAGGATCAGTCCGTAGGATTCCACTGCGAGAACCACTGCTTCTGCTGCTCGTATGGCATGTTGAAGTAGCGCTGCTCCTTGTTGAGGGCACGGATCTGCTGCATCTCCTCGGCGGTCAGGGCGAAGTCGAATACTTCGATGTTCTCACGGATGTGGGCGGGATTCGACGAGCCGGGGATGACGGAGAAGTATACCTTTATTATATTGCCTTGATAAACTTTGCAGGATTGCCGCCTACGATGGTGTTGGGAGCAACGTCCTTGGTAACGACGGCTCCTGCGGCCACGACGGCATTCTCGCCGATGGTGACACCGGGTAGGATGATGGCTCCCACACCGATCCAGACATTACGGCCTATGTGGACAGGACGGCAGCGCAGCACCATGCGGTTCTGGAAGTCGTGGTTGTCGGTGACGATGCGCACGTTGGGACCTATCATCACGCCGTCGTCGATGGTGATGCCGCCTGCCGCCATACATGTGAGCGAGTGGTTTACGAACACGCCGCGGCCTATCTTCATCTGCCGGGCGAAGTCAATCTGTACGGGTGGCATCAGATAGCTCGTTGCGTCGAGCTGGCCGTCAAATAGTTCTTCTTCCAAAGGGCGAATCTGCTCTGGCGTAGGAGCCGTAGTGTTAATTTTGAAACAGATGCCGGCGCAGTGCGTCATGTGCTCGATGGCCTCAGCATACTCGGGTGTCGCCATATCGACGTCAGCCCCAGAACGAAGTCTTTCAAAAATATCCATATCCCGTCGCATTTACTGTTTCATTTCCTCATTCGTTGTGAACATAAAGTCCGACTCGCGCTTCTTGATGAGCCAACGGCCATCCTGCTTCACGTATGTGTCGCGATAGCGCACGCCGCTCTGCTGTTTCCTGCCGCCGCCGATGAGTGTCACGTGGCAGTAGCTGATGCCCGTAGCCGTGTCGCCGCTGATGTCCACCGTCTGCTGTCCGTTCAGGTGATACACCACCTCGAACAGGGCGAGGAAGCCCGAGAAAGCATCGCCTATCTGCTGCTTGCCCTTCGTAGTGAAGACCTGGTCGCCAGCCTTCGAAATGACCTCGGCATCGTCGGTGAAGAGTTCGAGCTGACCTTTGACGTCCTTCACGTCGGCCAGAATAGAGAATGTGTCAACCAGTCGCTTCAGTGCCAGCTGGTCTTCCACTTGTGCATTCACGCTGCCCACGCCTGTCAGGGCAAAAACTACGGCGATAATTAATTTCTTCATATCATTACATGTTTTAATTGTTTCACGGTGCAAAATTACAACAAAAGCCGCAAGATGTTGTTACACATTTTGCGGCTGGATTTACCAATTTTGCCGAAACTGCTGTTTTGGGCTATTTCTGGCGGTACTCCGACGGCGATTTGCCTAAGGTTTTCTTGGTGTAGCGCGAGAAATGGGAGAGGTTTTCAAAGCCCATCAGGTCGCTGACCTCGGTGAGCGTCTTGCTGGTATCGTTAAGCAGCGACACCAGTTCGAAAGCGGCATAGAACTGTATCCACTGCGAGGCGGGCAGGCCCGTGACGGTACGGCTCACCTGCGAGAGATACTTCGGCGTGATGCACAGCTTGTCGGCATAGAAGGCCACCTCGCGCTCCGTGCGGGCATGCTGCTGCGACAGGGTGAGGAAGCGCAGGAATATCCGCGCCGTATTATCCGTGGTCTCCATCTGCGCCATCTGGTGCTGATACACCGTCCAGAGGTCGTAGAGGAATATCTGCATCACGCGACCCAGCACCTCGCGACGGAACGTCTCTTCCCTCATGCTCAGACGGCGGCGGAACAGTTCGAAGTCGGCGTTCATCAGCGCGAGGCCCTCCTCATCGAGGTGGAACGACGGGTTGATGCGGATGAAGATGAAACCCTTCGAGGCCCACACCATCTCAGGGTTGTACTGCTGCAGGAACGTCGGTGACACGTTGAAGAAGTCGGCCTCGAAACCTTCCGAGTACGCCACGTCCTGTATCGTGTTCGCCATCTGCCATATCACCAGGTCGCCCTCGCGCGAGGTGAACATGTTCTTCCCGTCGGAGAACGTCATCACGCCCCGCCTCACGATGATGTGTACGTGGTAGTCGCCGTGGAACTCCATCGGCATCCGCCCGTCCCGCGCCGTATTCAGCAGTGCTATCTCAAATCCTTCCATTATCCATCATTTGTTTTGCAAAGATACGAAATAAATCCCAAAGCGATGCTTCTTCGCCTTGGGATTTAATGATTATTGGGAAATTATCCGTAGTTCTCAATAAGATACTTCACAAACTGCGGGTCACCGAAATTGATGAAGCCCGCGTCCTGTTGGTTGAGGGTGGCAATCTGCGACATATCATCGTCGGAGAGTGTGAAGTCGAAGATGTCGAAGTTCTGCGCCATGCGCTCCTTGTGAGTTGATTTGGGGATGGCTACGATACCACGCTGGGTGAGCCAGCGGAGGGCAACCTGTGCAGCTGTCTTACCATACTTCGATCCAATGCCAGCAAGTACCTCACTCTTTACGATACCTTCAGCACCCTGTCCGCCAAGCGGTCCCCAGGCCATTGTCTTCGTGCCGAATTCTGCATGAATCGACTCGATGGCCGTCTGCTGCGCAAGGGCATTGCACTGCAACTGGTTCACCATCGGCTTCAGTTCCACATAGTGCGCAAAGTCGAAGAAGCGGCCCGCCTGGAAGTTGCTCACGCCGACGGCGCGCACCTTGCCCTCACGATAAGCCTTCTCCATCGCCCGCCACGTGCCGAACACGTCGCCGTAGGCCTGATGGATCAGCAGCAGGTCGATGTATTCCGTCTGCAACTTGCGCAGGCTCTCGTCGATGCTCTTGTAGGCTTTCTCCTCGCCAGCGTTCGAGATCCACACCTTCGTCACGAGGAACAGGTCTTCGCGCCTGATTCCGCTCTTGCGCCAAGCCGCGCCCACGCCCTCCTCGTTCTGGTAGGCCTGCGCCGTATCGATGAGCCGATAGCCCACGTTCAGCGCATCCGTCACGCATCGTTCACACTCGTCAGGACTCACCTGAAACACGCCGTAGCCCAGCAACGGCATCTCCACTCCGTTTGATAATCTGATTGTTTCCATATATTTACTGTTAATGTGTTGCCTTGAGATATTGTAAATCACCGTACCAATATGAGGCGGTTGTACCTCCATCGATAAGGATGTCCGTTCCTGTGATAAAACGGCCACGAGAGGATATCAGGAACTCTGCCAAGTCACCCACCTCATCGGGTGTTCCTGCACGACGGGCTGGCGAGGATTGGATCATTTTCAGATAGCCGTTCTTGCGAGGGCCATGCAGTTCGTCATTAGCTAAAGGCGTGATGATGATGCCAGGCGAAATGCTGTTAATGGTGGCTCCACGCTTTGCCCATCGCGTAGCTTCCATCATTACACGGAGAACATTGCAGCGCTTCGAGTATTGATAGGCTTTCAACGTGTCAGTGATTTCCTTCAAGAATGGAAGTTCCAATAGTTCTTCCACGGGCGATGTTGCCAAAGCCTCATTCTGCTCTTCTGACAATGCGGGCAATCGGTGGCCGCTCTGCGATGAGATAATCACACCCGAGCCGCCCTCGGCAATCACCTTTCCAAACTCTTCTAACAAGACACTTGTACCATAGAGGTCAACGCGCAGGATTTCTTCCACAGGAGCCTGAGAGGGAGATACCCCAGCAGCATTCACCACGTTCATAATATCTCCTTCCAAAGTGGCAAACTCCACCAGCGCCAGGATGTCCTCCTTGCTTCCGAGGTCGCACCTGATAGTCGAGCACTCAAAGCCCGCATCCTCCAATGTCTTTGCAGCCCTATTCGCATTATCCAACGAGTAGTCTGCCAACACGATGTGCCGACCAGCCGATACGCGACGGATAATCGCCTGTCCGATGCTGCCTGCACCTACTAATACCGTTACCTGTTTTGCCATAATCCGTTTTATCCGTTTGATATGTGGTTTAATAACCTAATCCTTGCAGCCATTTTTCAACTTTTGCCTTTTCTGTGCGCACCTCGTGGCCGTAGATGCTGAAGCCCTTCTGGACGTTGGCACCAGGGAAGGCCTCTTTCACATCTTCCACACAACTGGCCAGTCCGCTGCCCTCGTGAGTGGTGAAGGGGATGACGGTCTTGCCCTTCAGGTCGTTAGTGTGCTTCTTGAAAAACGTGAACATCACCTGCGGATAAGTGCCCCACCACACGGGACCGCCGATGAACACCACATCGTAACCCGCGAGGTCGATGTCGCCCTCATACTCCGGCAACTCCCCGTTCTTCGCCTCCTTCTTGGCCAGTTCAATCAGCGGGTTATAAGCCATTCCGTCGTACTTGTGGGTCACAATCTCGAACTGCTCCGCACCCGTCACTTCCGTGATGTAGTCGGCCACAATCTTCGTGTTGCCCACTTCGATGTTTCCTACTGAGTAGTTATCCCCCGCATGCGAGAAGAACACTACCAATGCCTTTCCTTTAGTCATAACACTGTCTGTTTCTGAGTTACTTACTGTTTGATTCTTTGCGCCGCCGCTGCACGCCGTCGATGCGAGCAGTGCCAGTACGGCTGTGATGATACTTTTGATATTCATATTTCGATGTAGTTTGTTTCGACGGTGCAAAGGTACGACGATTTTTTGAAATCATTGTTGCACAAAATGCGTCCAAACTTTCACATTTTGCGTCAATCGTTCGTTTATACAATAAATAATGTGTAATTTTGCCCCCATGAAGATAGATTTTCAGTATTCCACCGACTTCTACGGCATGAACGCCAAGGAGCTGAGCGAGACTTGCATGCACCTAATATGCATCGCGGGCGAGGGCAGTTTTGTGTTCAACGAGCATTGCTACCACATCGCGAAGAACGATCTGGTGGTGATACCGATGCCTGCCCGTGTCAGCAACCTCGCGGCGCATGAGGACATGCGGGTGGAGTGGTTTGCCGCCGACTACAAGTTCCTGCAGAACCTGCTGCCGTCGAACAACTACAGCATCGGGGGCAGTATCTCGCTGAACCACGACCCGGTCATCTCGCTGACGGATGAACAGGCCGCCATCCTGCTGGCAGATTTCCACCGCCTGCGCGACCGCATGGACGACCGCCACCTGCTGTTCTACCGCGAACTGATGGGGAGCCTCTGTCTGACGATGATGTACGACATCTTCGAGCCGCACGCCCAGCGCGACGCCACTGATACGCACACCGATCGCACGGCCTACATCGTGAAGCAGCTGATGCAACTGCTCTCCACAGGCATTAGCCGGACGGAGCGTGAGGTCACTTATTACGCCGAGCGCCTGAACGTCTCGCCCAAATACCTCTCCGACACAGTGAAGCGTGTGACGGGCCACAGCGTCAGCTCGTACATCCACCGCCACACCGTACCCATACTGAAAAACTATCTGGGCGACGAGCGTCTGTCGCTCACCCAGATAGCCGAACTAATGGATTTCTCATCGCTCTCCCATTTCAGCCGCTACTGCTCCAAGCACCTCGGCCAGTCGCCCAGCGACTACCGCCAAAGCCTTCAGCCAAAGAGGGAGTAATTTAGCTGTTTTTCTTGTAACTCTGCACGGCCCACGAGGCCATAAATACACCTATTGCGAAGAGGGCTACAATCTGATGCCAAACATGTTGCAGGGTGCCGCCACGGACGAAGACGGTACGGATGGCCTCGATGAAGTAGTGCATGGGGTTGACGTAGGTGGTGAGGTAGGCCAATGCGGGCATGGAGCGCGTGGGGGTGAAAAGACCACTGAGGAGTAGGAGGATGACCACAAAGAACCACATGACAAAGATAGCCTGCTGCATGGTGTCGCTGTAGTTGGAGATGATGAGTCCAAACGACGAGAAAAATAGGGATAGCAGCATGGCGAGCAGATAGATTAGCCACAGGGGACCGGCGGGTGTGATGCCGTAGATGGCCCACGACAGTAGCAGGCAGACGGTGATAACGAAGAGGGCAATGAGCCAATAGGGAATGAGTTTGGCAAGGATAAACGCCCATTTCGAGACGGGGGTGACGTTGATCTGTTCAATAGTGCCTGCCTCTTTCTCGCCGACGATGTTGAGCGTGGGTAGGAAGCCCGTCATCAGCATAATTACGATGGCGAAGAGGGCGGGAATCATGAAGAGTTTGTAGTTCTGGCCTTTGTTGTAGAGCACCAGCGTCGATACTTTATTCTGGATAGCTGCGCTTGAGGGTGCAACGTGCGCCGTTACAATCTGTGATAGATAAGCGCTACCCATCGCCCCCTTGGTGCCATTGACGGCATTGGCAGCGATAAGCACTTGCGGCTGACGACCCATCGCGAAGTCCTTGCCGTAGTCCTGTGGTATCTCCAATATAATGTCGGCCTTGGTGTGTTCGATATCCTCCATGGCCTCTTGATAACTGGCCTTTTGCCCGTTGAAGATGAAATAGTTGGAGTGCTCGATGCTATGCATTAGTCGCCCCGATTCTGTTGAACGGTCATTGTCCACCACATCTACGCGGACGTTCTTCACCTCCATGTTCATCACCCACGGTATGACACACATAATCACGATGGGGAACATGATGATGAGACGGGGCAGGAACGCATTGCGACGTATCTGCGTAAACTCCTTTTGAATCAAGTATTTTATCATCTTACTCCAGTCTTACGTTAAACTTCTTCAGGGCGATGGTGAGCAGCAACACGGTGAAGCCTAACAGAATCAGTACTTCCTTCATCACTTCGCCAATGCCCACGCCCATGATCATCAGCTTGCGCATGCAGTCGATATAGTAGCTCGGCGGTACGACAGCCGAGAGCCATTGCAGCACGATAGGCATCGACTCTACGGGGAATATCATGCCTGAGAGCATCACGATGGGCATGAGCAGCACCATCGCCGACATCAGCAGCGCCACCAGCTGCGTCTGGGCAATGCTAGAGATGAGTAGTCCCAGCGAGAGGGCCAGCAGGATATACAGAGTGGATACGGCGACAATCCAGAACAGCGAGCCTGCCAGCGGTACGCCGAGCACAAATCGCGCCATCAGCAAGATGACAATCAGGATGGTGAAAGCCAGCACCAGATAGGGCACGGCCTTCGCCACGATCACCATAAGCGGACGGACGGGCGAGACGAGCAGCACCTCCATCGTGCCACGTTCTTTCTCGCGGACAATCGAGATGGAGGTCATCATGGCGCAGATGAGCATCAGCAGCATGCCCATGATGGCGGGTACGAAGTTGTAGGCCGAGCGCATCTGGGGGTTGTAGAGCATTCGCAAATTGACAATTGCTCCTACAGGATTGCTGACGACTTGCATGGCATAGTTCGTCCATTGTTGCGACATGTTAGGGTCGGCACCATCGACGATCAACTGGACACCACTCTTCTTGCTGGCAAAATCCTTTGCGAACACGATGGCCATATCCGCCTTCTGACTACGAATCGTTCTTTCTGCTTCCTGGGGCGTGGCGACGGTGCGTACGATGTCGAAATATTCAGAGGCGGCGAGACGCTCCACGGCTGCCCGAGTCTGGTGATCCATCTGCGAAGTTACTACCACAGTGCGCACGTTCTTCACGTCCGTTGTGATGGCGAAGCCGAAGATGAACATCAGCACGACGGGCATGCCGAAGAGGATGAGCATCGTGCGCTTGTCGCGCAGGATATGACGAGCCTCCTTGATGACGAAACTCCAAAACTGTTTCATTCAATTGTCAATTTTCAATTATCAATTCTCGTAGCTTGTCTTGCCAAATAGGTAAACACATGGTCCATATCAGGTTGGCGGTACTCCTGTTTCAATTCGTCGGGCGTGCCGATGGCCTTAATCTTTCCGTCCACCATGATCGATATCCGGTCGCAGTATTCCGCCTCGTCCATGTAGTGCGTCGTCACGAAGACGGTGATGCCGCGATTGGCCGCGTCGTAGATGAGTTCCCAGAACTGGCGACGCGTAGCAGGATCTACGCCACCCGTCGGCTCGTCGAGGAACACCACGCCCGGCTCGTGGAAGATGCTCACCGAGAAGGCCAGCTTCTGCTTCCACCCCAGCGGCAGCGAGGCCACAAAGTCGTGCTTGTGCTCCGTGAATCTCAGCCGCTCCAACAGCTCGTCGGTCTTGCGCGCTATCTCCTTGTCTTTCATCCCGTAGATGCCCGCGAAGAGACGTATATTTTCAGCGACAGTCAAATCCTCGTAGAGTGAGAACTTCTGCGACATGTAGCCGATGTGTCGCTTTATCTGTTCGTATTCCGTGCGGATGTCGTAGCCGCAGACGCGGCCCGTGCCTGATGTCGGCTGGTTCAGTCCCGTCAGCATGTGCATCGCCGTGGTTTTGCCTGCGCCGTTGGCACCGAGGAAGCCGAATATCTCGCCCTTCTTCACGGCAAATGAGATGTCATCCACAGCGTGGAAGTCACCAAATGCCTTCACTAGATGCTCCACCTCGATGACGTTGTCATCTTTGGCATCTGTCTGCTTCACATGTTCGATACCTGGCGGATTGAAGATGTCCTTAAACCTCTCAAGGATCACCTTTGGCGTATCAATGCCACGAATCTTTCCTTGGTCGAGAAACGCCACACGCTCGCAGCATCTCACCTCATCGAGATACGGCGTCGAGGCCACGATTGTAATTCCTCGCTCCTTCAGCATCGAGAGCATCTCCCAGAACTCCTTGCGGCTCACAGGGTCAACACCCGTCGTTGGCTCATCGAGGAAGAGCACACTCGGCTGATGTACCAGCGCACAACTCAGCGCCAGCTTCTGCTTCATGCCGCCCGACAGCGCACCGGCACGGCGATCCTTGAACCGCTCTATCTGTGAGTAGATAGCCTTGATGCTATCGTAGCCCTCTTCCACGGTCGTGCCGAAGAGCGTGGCGAAGAACGTCAGGTTTTCCTCCACCGTCAGGTCCTGATACAGCGAGAACTTGCCCGGCATATAGCCTACGCGCTTCCTCACCTCCCGCATTTGCTTCACCACATCGAATCCGTCCACCGTCGCCGTCCCCGTCTTCGGCAGCAGCAGTGAACACAGTATGCGATACATCGACGTTTTGCCTGCTCCGTCAGGCCCGATGAGTCCGAACACCTCGCCCTTACCGACAGAGAACGACACATCGTCGAGCGCCTTTACCTTACCGTAGCTCTTACAGATGTTATTGACCTCAATGGCATTCATAATTGTCAATTATCAATTGTCAATTATAACTTCACTTCACCGTACATCCCAATCTTCACATACCCGTCATTCTTTATCGCTACCTTCACGGCATACACCAGGTCGGCACGCTCGTCGTCGGTGAGGATGGTTTTGGGCGTGAACTCGCTGCGGCTGCTGATCCACGAGATGGTGCCGTCGTACTCCTTGCGCTGGCCGTCGCCATAATCGGCGAAGACCTTCACCTGCTGGCCGAGGCGGATATTCTGAAGCTGCGCCGAGGTAACGTAGGCTCGCAGAAATATCGCCTCGGTGTCGGCCATCTTGAAGAGGGGTTTTCCTATAGCCACAAACTCGCCGCGCTCCACGTATTTCTCAAGCACGGTGCCCTTGGTGGGGGTAACTATGTGGCACTTGCGCAGTTGGTCGCGAAGCTGGCTTACCTGGACATCCGTCGCAGCCATCTGCTTGTCGAGCGAATGGGTGCTGGTAGAGAGCGCCGACTGCTGGGCAGCGAGTTGCTTCTGCAGTACCTTCACCTGATTGCTGGCATCGTCGAGCGTCTTCGAGGGTGCCGCACCGTCGGCCACCAGCTCGCGGTAGCGCTGTTCCTCCTGCTGCGCCTTGGCCAGTTGCTGGCGTGTGGCGGCAATCTGCGCCTCCATGTCGGGCTTCTGACTCTGATACACCTCCTTCGTGGCCCCCAACTGCTGAATCTTCAGCCACACCTGCGTAGTATCGATGAGTCCCACCTCCTTGTTGGCCTCAATGCTGTCGCCCTCGTTCACGCTGAATGTCAGCAGCGCGCCACTCTGCTCTGCAAACACGTTGGTCTCCGTAGCCTCGAACGTGCCGGTGGCATCGTACTCCTTCTCATTCCCTCCGCAAGCGGACATCATCAGCGCCACGCTTGCCAATATCGTTATCTTCTTCATACTACGTTAATTATTTGTCGTAAACTTGTTGTCATAAATCTGTCTGAGCATCTCAATCTCGTGCATCGACTGACTGACGCGGGCGGCGTTCTCCTGATTGATTTCGCGCACCAGGTCGTTCACGTCGATGATGCCGTGTGAGAGTTTCGACTCTGCAGCCTTACGGACGGCAGAGCGCAGCGAGATAATTTCTTCGTCGTCGGCCATCAGTTGACGGTAGCGCGCGATTTCCTCGTTCTGCTGAATCTGCTCCAAGTTGTTATTGAAGAGGAATACCTCGCGGCTGGTCTCTGTCAGGTCACGCTGCAACTGTAACTTCGCCTTGTCGTTCTTGCGGGTGTAGAGGACGCCGATGTTCCAGGTGAGCTTAGCGCCAATCAAACCATTCAATGACCAGTCGTGGCGCATCATGTCCTCGAACATATTCAGTCCAGGATAGCCGTAATAGCCCTGTGCAAACACTCCCAGCTTCGGCATCAGGGCCGAGTTAAGGGCGCGCTCCTGTGCGTCTGCCAAACGAAGCTGTGCATCGTAGAGTCGCATCTCAGGACGGTTGTTCGTAGCATTGGCTTCGGCAACAGTTGGCTTCTGAGGATTGTTCACCTCAATGCCGCAAAAGGTAGATAACAACGTTTGTAACATGTGCTTCTGCGACTCCAGGCTGATCTTCTGCTGGATGACGTTCAGGCGCTCTGCCTTCACACTCTGCCAGTCACTCTCAGCCGCAGTACCACTACGAAACATCTTCTCCAGTTTCCGCTCGTTGCCTGCCAGCAGTTCCTGTAAGTCGCAGTTCAACTTGATCTGTTCGTCGAGCAACAGCAGCGAGAAGTACATCTCATTCACGCGTTTATGCACCTGATACAGATTTACTTCGTTCTGCGCCGCCTGCAACTTTCCCTGCTCGCGGGCAATTGCTTTCTGACTGCTGATGGCACCGCCGTCGTAGATGGTCTGGCTGATGTCGATGCCCACGCGATACTGGTCCTTCGTCAGGCCCTTCATGTCGAGTCCCATCTGCTGGTAGAGCTGCTTGAACTGGTCTGGGAATGCTCCGACATCGCTCTGATATGTGGCTTGTGCCGAAGCCGACACCTGTGGCAGCCACCCTTTCTGGATGTTAGCCACTGTGAGATTGGTGGTCTTCTCAATCAGGTTATACTGCCGTATCAGCGGATAGTTCTGTTCCGCCGCCCGCTGGCACTCATCGAGAGTCTGCGCCTGCGCCATCATCGGCAACAGCATGATCATCCATATAAATCTTCTCATACTCATTACGTTTTAAATTCTGCTGCAAAAGTACGATGAATTTCGCAAACTATCGCTACCCATAATGAGCGGATAATGTCCCTTTTGTAAGATTTATGTTAAGAAATGGTATTATTTTGGCAAAATTCATTATCTTTGCGGCAGAAATTCGTAAACAGATGATGAACAAACAGCCGAAACTATTAGACGTGGCGCGAATGCGCGACATCTTTAAGGACAACTTCTCGCAGATCAGTAAGAGCGTTTTCTTCAGCAACGAATTGGCGATGATTCACGGCAATCCACAGGTGTTCCGTTTTATCATGCAGCAACAGTCGCCCTTCGTCATCAACGACCACCGCCTGGGCATCATCACTCGCGGCGAAGGCCACGTCAACTTCAACCTCGTGGACCGTCATCTCTTTGCTGGCACACTTATCTATCTCGGCCCAGGCACCATCATCAATCCCATCTGCTTTTCCGAAGATCTCGAACTGATGGGCATCGGACTCTTCGCCGACTTCCCCATGCCCTTCGCGGCAGGCCAGTTCCCTTCCGCCTTTAATGGTCAGGTGCGCGATTTCCAGTTGCCCGCCGGCGATGAAGACCAGCAGACCGCACGCAACATCCTTGAAACCCTCTGGCATCTCGTCCACCTAAAAGACTACCATCGCCCAACGGCCTCCAGTCTCGTCGCCGCCCTGATGCACCACTATGACCGTCTTTTCCATCTTCAAGCCGACACTCTCGCTGCCACCCGCTCACGCGAGCAGACCATCTTCGACCGCTTTATCCAACTCGTCAACCAGCACTGTTGCCAGCAGCATCAGATCAGCTACTACGCCGATCGCATGTGTCTCACCGAACGTTACCTTGGCACCGTCGTCCGCCAGACCAGCGGCACCACCGCCAAGGAATGGATCGACCGCGCTCTTGTCACTCAGGCCAAGGTACTCCTCCGCCACAGCGACAAGTCCGTCGTCCAAATCTCTGAAGACCTCAACTTCCCCAATCCCGCCTTCTTCTCCAAATACTTCAAGCGACTTAACGCCATGACTCCGCTGGAATACAGGGAGGGGAAGTAAACAATTATCGAACTAAAAGCATTATCATAATATGACACGGTTTAGAGACATGAGGCGCAAGCGCCAGCAGCTTTCCAACGAGGAGAGTACCGCAATTTTAGAGAAGGCAACGGCAGGTACACTGGCATTGCTGGGTGATGATGACTACCCCTATGCCGTTCCCATCAGCTATGTGTATCACGACGGAAAGCTGTATTTCCATAGTGCATTGGTTGGCCACAAAGTGGATGCAATCCGCAAGTGTGATAAGGCTTCTTTCTGTGTCATTGAGCAAGATGATGTGCAACCGAAGAAGTACACCACCTTCTTCCGTAGCGTGATAGCCTTTGGTAGAATCCACATCATCGAGGATGAACAGGAGAAATTGGAAACTGCCCGTATGCTTGGCAACCGTTATAATCCGAACGACGATGAGAGTCTGCAAAAGGAAATAGAGAGTGGTTTCTCCCGTATGCTGATGATTCGTTTTGACATCGAGCACTTGACGGGAAAAGAAGCCATAGAATTAGTGAGACAAAGACAATGACATTTCGAGAACTTATCAATTCTGTAGATTCTGAGCAGTACAGCGATTCATCGTTGTACCAGAAGCTGCGTGAGACGAAGCCTGAATATGGTGCAAACAGGCGTATTCAGGTGAAGCTGGTGAATGGCGAGGTCACTATTACCAACGTTCACGTCGGCTCGTTGGGCGATATACTGACTTACCAAATTGACGTGGCTCCAGACCTGCAGGTGACAAAGACGCAACTGTTGGATGAAATCCTCAAAGAGATGGCCTCGAACACATTCAGCGATGAAGAACAGGCTGAGTTCTGGGATGACTTTGATAACCTGCAAAAAGCAAAGATTATCAGATAACGATGAATATCATAGAAATAACCAACAGAACGGACTCGCTGACAAAACAATTGTTGGAAGTTTGGGAAAGTGCCGTCAGGCAGACTCACACATTCCTGTCTGAGAGTGAGATTCTCCGCATCAAGGGCTACGTCCCTGATGCTATCAGCAATGTCGCTCGTCTGCTGGTCTCTATGGATGAATCTGACAAGCCCATTGCCTTCATGGGTTTAGAAGGAAGTAGAATAGAGATGCTGTTTGTGGATGCGAACCATCGCGGACTCGGCATTGGCAAACAACTGGTCGCTTTTGCTATAGAGAATTATGCTGCAAACGAGGTGACTGTGAACGAACAGAATCCGCTCGCCATCGGTTTCTATGAGCACATGGGATTCCAGACTTATAAACGGACTGATTTTGACGAAGAGGGGAATCCATATCCTTTGTTGTACATGCGTTTGAACAAGAAATGACTGACTACGATTCCATATGGCGCACACAGGATGAAATCAGGACGGTGGTCAATGCCGTTCTGGGCGAATGTATCTGGAATCTCAGTTATAGTGAGCGGCGTATGGCCATTGAACTGGAACTGACTGTCACCCTCGATGATGATGCCGTCAGCAATCTCTGCTGCCAGTTTCCCATTACTACCGACTACGACGACATCGGCGCAAAAGGCTCGAAGTTCGCATTCTATCTCTGAATCCCCAGATAATCGAAGAACTTGTCAGGCCAGTAGTTCATAATCAGCTCGTCTGGGAAATCCGTCTCAACCAACAGCGGATAGAGCCGTTCATAGTCTGCAATCTCGAACGAAATGTGTGCATCGCTGCCAAGAATCGTGGGAACCTCATACTTCTTGCATAAGCGAAGAATCTCCAGATTATTATCCCGCGCCACTGTCTTCTTGCGCTGTGGAGCCAGTGAATGGTTGTTTACCTCCAATAGCGTATGCGCCTCCTTGGCAGCCAACACTAATTGCTCGAAGTCCAGTTCTGCAGAGCCATCGCCCGGATGGCTTATCATGTGAATCTTGGGATTCCTGATAACTTGGATCATTCCCTCCGTGTTCTCCTCCTTCGTGCCACCTTGATACCACGCAGCGTGAATGCCTGCAATGGCGAGGTCAAGCCATCCTATTTGCTCATCTGTCAGATCAAGACTTCCTGTCGTATCAAGGATGTTGATTTCGCAACCCATTAACAACCTTATACCGTACATCTGGCGAGGTACGGTGAACATATTCTTAAAATACAGCGTCGGACAAGTTCCGGGTACACTCGGCCCATGCTCCGTAATGCCCAGCACCTCCAATCCCATGTCGGCAGCAGCCTTTGTCATTTCCTGCAGGCTACTGTAAGCATGACCTGATGCTACCGTATGCGTATGCGCGTCAACTAATACCTTTCTCATTTTTAAGCATTTTGGGTGCAAAGGTAAGAATAAAAATTGGAAGAGGAACATAATCAATGGGATAATCATACATTTAAGTCTAATCTGTGGTAAAATAAGGTTAAAAACGTTAAATCTTTCCCGCATTTCATACTTCTTGACGTGTCCTATCCACTTTTCTACCGTTTAAGACGTAAGTTATTGATTATCAATATATAATATATTCTCTGGCTGTAGTGGTTTAACCTCTGTCATTTTCCCTAAGAACTTAATTAGTATAGGAGCAAGTGCTTTTAGGAGTTGTGGAATAACATCCATTCATCTGCCATCAACAATAACAAGCATAGATAACTATGCTTTTGATTGCGAAAAGTTGGTTCGTGTAGTTTCTGACATAGCTGTTCCACCTGCTACTAGTAGCATCTTCAGTGACTATACATACAACAAAGGCTATCTGATTGTCCCCAAAGATGTAAAATTTGAGTACGAGACTACGAATGGTTGGAAACAATTTGCTTCTATATATGAGGCTGGTTCTGTGGATAAGACAGATTTTACCATAACCATTGAACAGGAAGGAACTCTTAGTGATGCCGTAGAAGCCTTAGAGACATCACTTGTGGAAAACCTTACTATTAAAGGACGGCTAAATGGTAAAGACATTGCTTATCTTGTATCCCAAAAAGGCAAAGTCGCCCATCTATGCTCATTGGACCTGAAAGACGTGACATTAGTAGGAGACAATACTATGTATCAGTCCGATTTTTATGGAGTAAGTGAAGCTGGAGCAAGTACAGAAACGACATGTTACTATTTGTCAGATGGAAATTATAAAAGGGAAGAATGGGTATCTAATGGACTTGGAGGATATAAAACGACTATTCACTATTATAACAACCATCTTGCGGGCGCGTTCCATGACATGAATTTAAGAAAGATAGTGATGCCTGCTTCTATCACTCAAATAGGGGAACGAACTTTCCAGGACAATAAACTACTGGAAGAAGTATGGTTCCCAGAAAGTGTTACTGCTATTGGTGGAGGACATCCTGGACGAAATGCATACGCTGGGGCTTTTTACAAATGTTCCAGCCTTACAAACATCCCTTCGCTGGCGCATATTGAAAACATTGAGGAAGCAGCATTTGCGTATTGTACAAATATTACGGGAGAGATAGACCTAAGTAGTGCAAAAACCATTAAAGAGGATGCTTTTTATGTTTGTACGGGCATTTCGTCTGTAAAGTTTTCGAGCAAATTGGAATCTGTGGAAGGAGAGGCTTTCGCAGGATGTTCTACGCTATCTGATGTCAGCTTTGATGAGAACGCTGATGTGATATACTCTCGAACATCGTTTAGCAATACACCTTGGAACGAGAAATTACCTACAGAAAACGGAATAGTATATATGGGCAAAGTAGCTATGGCTGTAGAGCAAGGAACGGAGCCACGAGAACTGACTTTCCGTGAAGGAACTATTAGTATTGCCCATGACTTTCTTGATGGGAATACTTATGAAAAGATTAGAACTGTAAACCTGCCCAATAGCGTTAAACGTATTGGCAATGATGCTTTCTATGCTGGTGAATATATTTACTCTTCAAATTACGGATCTAATATAGAGTTCATTAATTTCCCAGAGGGTTTGATAGAGGTTGGTAGCCATGCATTCGCATACAATAAGCGCATACAGAAATTAGCACTCCCAAATTCGGTCAGATATGTTGGAGCTTCAGCCTTCGCAAGAATGGAAAAGCTCCAAAGTGTGGAGAACTACAATGTTCCCCGCTCTGACAATTCCACTTTTTATTATTGTGATTTGTTGGAATCTGTAATAATTGGCTCAAATGTAGAAACTATTAGCAAGGGTATGTTCGCAAATTGCAAGAAACTTGCAAAAGTTGAATTTGAGCAGCGGAATAATCGTTTACCACTTTCAATAGAAGATGGCGCATTTTCTTCTTGTGAAAATATAACTGAAATAATACTTCCAGAAGGTGTTGATAGTATCGGAAAAGAGGCTTTCAGAGGCTGTTCTGGCCTGACAAGTATTAAAATACCAAGTACATTGAAATCGATAGAAGAATCTGCATTTTCAAGCTGCAAGAATCTACAAAAAGTCTATATTGAAGATATTGCAGCATGGTGCAATAATACTTTCCATGAGAGCTTATCATTCGAAAAGCATCTTTATATGAACGATGAGGAAATAAAAGATTTAATTATACCTAACACCGCGACCTCTATTGCCGATTATGCTTTTTGGAAATGCATCGGTCTGACCTCAGTGACCATTTCTAATAATGTGACTTCCATCGGCTATGATGCATTCGCTGGTTGCTCGAGCCTAAATTCCGCTACCATTGGCAGTGGTGTGACTTCTATTAACGATGGGGCATTCTCTGGTTGTAGTAGTCTAACTACTATTAACATTCCCAACAACGTGACTTCACTGGGTAGTTCAGCTTTCACCTATTGTCGTGCTCTTGCTTCAGCCACCATTGGCGATGGTGTGACATCTATTGGAAATAATACTTTCTATTGGTGTACTGCTCTTTCTTCCGTCATCATTGGCAATGGCGTGACATCTATTGGAAATGAGGCTTTCTATGAATGCGATGCTCTTACCTCCGTTACCATTGGCAGTGGCGTTACGAGTATAAGCGAAAGAGCGTTTTACTATTGTAGAGACTTGACAGATGTGTATTGTTATGCAGAGAATGCGCCGAGTACTTATTCAGATACTTTCATGTCATCGTACATAAGAAATGCCACACTACATGTGCCATCAGCTTCTGTTAATGTCTATAAGTCAACTTATCCTTGGAGATCATTTGGGAGTATTGTTAAGATTGATATGCCAAAACACACATTAACCTATATGGTTGACGGAGAAGTTTATAAGACCTATCGCATCGAAGAAGGTGAAACTATCACACCAGAACCTGCGCCCACCAAGGAAGGTTATACCTTCAGCGGTTGGAGCGATATTCCAGAGACGATGCCAGACCATGATGTTACAGTAACAGGTACCTTCAGTATCAATAGCTATAAGCTAACTTATATGATAGATGATAAGGTGTATAAGGAAACGATTTACGAATATGGTGCTACCATCACACCTGAGCCCAAACCCGAAGGTGACTATGCGACCTTTGAATGGAAGGACTTGCCTGAAACGATGCCTGCTCATGATGTCGTGGTGTATGCAAGCTATACCTATGAGCCTACCATTGATGACACAGTGGAACCTTATACGGTACTATCCGATGACAAAGAAACATTGACATTCTATTATGATAATAAAAGAGTAGAAAGGGGTGGAAGCATATTAGGAAAGACATTTTCGTACATTTCAGATCGACCTTGGGATCGGTCAGCAGAAAGCATTAAAACTGCTGTTTTTGACGAGTCGTTTAGCAATTATAACGATTTACAGGGAACATGCTACTGGTTCTTTAATTGTAAAAATCTCACAGAAATTATAGGTCTGCAATATTTGAATACAGACAGGGTATATGATATGCGTTGCATGTTTGAATATTGTTCATCGTTGACTTCGCTTGACCTAAGCAGTTTTAGCACTAAGAGTGCCTATATCCTTACAGGCATGTTCAACGGATGCTCAGCTTTAACGACACTTAATCTGAGTGGTTTCAATACTGCAATAACTCAATATATGGTAGGAATGTTTATGGATTGCAATAAACTAAATACTATCTATGTTGGTAAAACGTGGAGCACAGAAAGTGTAATAAATGGTAGCAATATGTTTTCTGGCTGTACAAGTCTTGTCGGAGGAAGTGGAACCTCATTCGATGTCAACCACATAGATTACGAATATGCCCGTATTGATGGTGGAGCAGCTGCACCAGGATACTTTACGGATATTAATGACGTCAGTGATGTTAAAAGTGCTATAATTTCGCAACAGGCTGACAGACAATATTTCACCATTGACGGACGCAAGATTTTGGGTCAGCCAACAACCAAGGGCATCTATATCGTCAACGGTAAAGTAATCGTAAAACAATAACTAATAAGCATAAATAGAACGAAGTATGAAAAGTTATTTTATTTTAGGAGTGATGACGCTTATGAGCACCTGCAGTATGGCTCAGTCGTCAGAGGCTGGATATCCTGTAGGCAACTGGCAAAACATGGCAGAAGGTAATTCTTATGATTTGGAAATCTGTATCGATCGAGTCAGCACTTCTAATCCGGATTATGACAACAAAATGAGTTGTGGAACAATTGACATCTCAGATAGTAAAGGAAAATCTGTGGTTGAAGGAATCTTGACTTACAGATCAAGAAGTCTTGATAAGGATGGTATGTGCACGAATACATTTTATTTCAATGTACAGACTAAACAAGGAAAGACATTCATGATCGGTTTCAAGAAAATGTTGAATGATAATCAGGAACAAGGTAATCGAACCAAGATAAAGATAGTGAAGGTTACTGGTGATTTTGCTAATCATCCAGCATTTAAGAATGAACTGTACTCTGTGGGGGCTGGTAATGGAGACGCCTACGATCCGACTCCGTTGGTGATTGATGAGAAAGAACTGATGGAGGCTCTGAAGGAGGGGTTGACTAATGGTTACAAATTGCAAGGTTTTGGCAATTTACGCCAATATGTGAATGCCCATGCAAAACTGGTTCCGGGACAACCCAGATATGCCAAGTGTAAGGCTACGTCACCTATCAACATCCGCAAAAAGTCAGAGGCCAATGCAGATAAGATAGGAGAACTGCCGCTAGGCACGACACTTTATGTGGTAGACGAGTATAATGGATGGGTTCAGGTGCGAATGGCTGAGAAGAAATATGGATGGGTGAGCCTGAGTGTGATAGCACTAACGAACACGCCCTCAAACAATACTACCGTGGATGTTATTGCAATTCAAGAGTTTGTACTAGGTAATGGTAAACTTGGACCTCTCTCGCTTGGGCAGTCTATTGCTACATTGCCAAAGTCCGTACCAGGTCTTTACGACAAATACACATATCACAAGGAGAAGTACGAAGACGATATGGATGGCGAAGGCGTTAATGAATATGTACTCTTTATAAAAGGAGGTAAGAAAATCATCAATGCAAATATTGAAAATGGAAAAATTGAATCGTTTTGGGTAAAGGAAGGAGCTTCATTCATAAAGACTCCAGATGGCTTTCATATAGGTAGCTCAGCTCGTGAATTATTCCGTAAGAAACCAATGCAATGGGAGACCTATCATATGGGTGAGGTGCTTGGTACAAGTGGTGGATACACATACAATGTCAAATCAGATGATGTCGTTAGTAATAAAGATATTCCAACACGTGCAGAAGATTTTAAACCTCAAGCAGTCATATCAAGTATTTTTTATAGGAAGTAATAACGAGGCGATTCTTCCAGTCAAGTTAATCGTGGGGACTATTGTGATCTACTTCTGCCGTGCAAATAACCACTTCGGGCCCGCATTCGCTGCGAGCCCGAAATGATTGTTCTACAAACTAACTAAAACCAAATTCAATGAGAAAACTACTAACCTAAACTAAACAAACTTATGAAACAATATAACCTTAGTTGGAACTCTTTCCTTTCTTTTTCTGATGCAAAGTTACTAGATAAAAATGCAGGAAACAAGAAATGAAGCAACTTCTTTGTGAAGTTGTTGCGACAAGGTCCTCGTTTCGCGACAAAATGCAGATAACGTATGAATTCGTGTCGCGAAAAATAAGAAAAATGATTGCTCTATGAAATATTTTATAAATAATTTGGAAGTAATGGAATAAGTGTGTACCTTTGCCCAAACTTTTACGGATGAAACGTATCTTTTATAAAGTGAAGAATTATATTGGAATTGTAGTCTTGGCGATAGTGGTGCTGTCGTGCAAGGGTAGGGCAAGCGATGCGCAGGCAGAGCAAGTGGATGGACTGTATGCTGTTGAGGCTAATAGTCAGCAGACAGAGGCAAGACACCAAGGGCAGATTGCTAAACAGGTGAGGTTGTTTGAGATTCCTGCACCACTAAAAGACCGTCCTGAAAAGATATTGCATCGAAGGGGCTATACCACATCGTACAATCAGACAACAAAGACGCCCAACTGGGTGGCTTGGCATCTAACGGCAGCCCATACAAAGGGTCGCATCCAGCGTGAACAGGAGGTGTTCACTGAGGACGAGGATATTGCACAAGGACAGCGTGCTACTGACAACGACTACTATAACTCGCGTTACGACCGTGGGCACATGTGTCCGGCTGGCGACAATAAATGGGATCAGCTGGCGATGACGCAGTCGTTTCTCTTTACGAATATCTGTCCGCAGAATCATGGCCTGAACAAATACGAATGGAACGACCTGGAAATGCTTTGTCGCGAATGGGCTCGAAAGTATGGTGCCGTCGACATTGTCTGTGGTCCGCTGTTTACTACAAGTGGCGAACAGAAAACTATCGGACGAAATAAGGTATGGGTGCCTGAGGCTTTTTTTAAGGTGGTGCTCTGCCGTCAGGGTTCGCCTAAAGCTATTGGCTTTGTCTATCAGAACGTTGGCAAAAAGCTGGCAATGACAGATGCGGTTCGCAGCGTTGACGAGATAGAACGACTGACAAAGATGGACTTCTTTCCAGAACTTGACGACAAGACTGAAACGAGGATAGAGGCCAAGGCTGAACTATCTGACTGGTAAAAATTAGCGGCAATTTTCGCTTTTTCCTTGATACGTAGATGGATAAGCGCATAAAAAATCGGGCTAACAATTTTGTTGGCTCGTTTTTTTTTATTAATTTTGCAGGCGATTTTATAAGTTAACCCCTTGTCGCCATTTCGAGTAAATGGGGAGTAGGCTGGTAAGAGGACGGTTCTCGGGTTAGGACTGGCATGGTCTGCAGGGATAAGTATAACATTTAAAAACAAATTTGCATTATGGCAGAAATGAATTTTGGTGGCGTTATCGAGACTGTTGTCACCAGCAAAGAGTTCTCACTTGAGAAAGCACGTGAAGTATTAAAGGATGAGGTTATCGCCGTCATCGGTTATGGTGTTCAGGGTCCTGGACAGGCTTGCAACCTGCGCGACAATGGTTTCAACGTGATTGTTGGCCAGCGTCAGGGCAAGACCTACGACAAAGCTGTTGCCGACGGATGGGTTCCTGGTAAGACATTGTTCTCTATTGAGGAGGCTGCCGAGAAGGGTACTATCCTCTGCATGTTGCTCTCTGATGCTGGACAGATGCAGCAGTGGCCCACTATCAAGAAATATCTGAAGCCTGGTAAGACGCTGTACTATAGCCACGGATTTGCTATCAACTGGAGCGACCGCACAGGTGTTGTTCCTCCCAAGGATGTTGACGTGATTATGGTTGCTCCTAAGGGTTCTGGTACCAGCCTGCGCACAATGTTCTGCGAGGGTCGCGGTCTGAACTGCTCGTATGCCGTCTATCAGGACGCTACTGGTAAGGCTAAGGAGAAGACGCTGGCCTTCGGTATTGGTATCGGTGCAGGTTATATGTTCGAGACAACCTTCCAGCGTGAGGCTACCTCTGACCTGACTGGTGAGCGTGGTTCACTGATGGGCGCTATTCAGGGTCTGTTGCTGGCTCAGTACGAAGTACTCCGCGAGAACGGTCACTCTCCCTCTGAGGCTTTCAATGAGACTGTTGAGGAGCTGACTCAGAGCCTTGGCCCGTTGTTCGGTGCAAAGGGTATGGACTGGATGTACGCTAACTGTTCAACCACTGCTCAGCGTGGTGCTCTTGACTGGGCTCCCCGTTTCCACGACGCTATCAAGCCCGTGATGGAGTGGTTGTACTACTCGGTAAAGACTGGTAACGAGGCTCAGATTACCATTGACGCCAACTCGAAGCCCGACTATCGTGCTGGTTTGGAGAAGGAGTTGGAGGCTATGCGCAACCAGGAAATGTGGCGTGCCGGTGAGACCGTTCGCAAGTTGCGTCCCGAGTATCAGGAAGATTAATATGCAGAATCTTGAACAGATAACCCGCCTTGTGTGTCAAGTGGCCCGCGAGGCGGGTTCTTATATTAGAAAGGAACGCGCGAGCTTTTCGTTGGATAAGGTGGAGCGCAAGCATGCCCACGACTACGTGTCGTATGTGGACAAGGGCTCGGAACAGCTGATTGTGAAAGCTCTGCGCGAGATATTGCCAGAGGCAGGATTCATCACAGAAGAAGGTTCGGCAGGACATACCGACGAGCAATATGTATGGGTGGTAGATCCGTTAGATGGTACAACGAACTTCATTCATGGCTTTGCACCGTATGCGGTTAGTATTGCGTTGTGTAAGGGACGTGAAATCGTGGTTGGTGTGGTCTACGAGATAGTCAGCGATGAGTGCTTTTATGCTTGGAAAGGCGGAAAAGCGTGGGTTAACGATCAGCCTTTGCATGTCGGCATGAATGCTATCAACGATGCCCTGTTGTGCTTGCAACTACCATATAATAGCGATGCCTATAAGCCTGTCATCAAGCGTTTGATAGATTACTTCTATGGTAATGTGGGCAGCATCCGCATGATGGGTTCTGCAGCTATTGCGCTTTGCTATGTGGCAGCAGGACGACTGGATGCTTACGCTGAGCGTTACATCGGACAATGGGACTATATGGCTGGTGCACTGATAGTTATGGAAGCTGGCGGACGCGTAACGAACTATGCCGGTGAAGACTATTTCATGGAAGGTGACAGCGTGGTGGCGACGAACGGTATCGTTCATCAGAATTTATTGGAGGCCGTCAGACAAGCTGAAGGAAGCCATCATTCAGCTTGATATGTTCTTCGGATACAAGGCTGTCAAGCGCAGCATTTATCTCCTCCGTCGGCAAAGGCAGGCGGAGGATTTCTGTTATATGATGGCGCTGATAGTCGGCTAAGATCGCCTGTATTTGTTCTTTAGCCGTACGTTGTCCTTCTTTGGTAACAGTCTTGCCCTGAGCGTCGAGACAGACATCACACTGGCCACAGTCTTTGGTAGACTTCTCGCCAAAGTATTCGAGCAACATACGACTACGGCAACGGTCTGTGCTTCGGGCGTAGGCTGTCATAGCCTGAATGCGCTGGGCGTACTGCTCCTTACGGTCCTCATAGATGCTGGCAGGCAGCACGATGTGTTCGGCATCTTCGCGACGTTGGCAGTAGCGGATGTAAGGTACCTGCTTGCGAGGAATGAAACTGATGAGGTGGCGTTGCGACAGGGATTTCAGAATGTCGTAACACTGGGGTTGTGGAATACCAGCTTGTTGGGCCACGATGCTCTCGTCGATGTAGCCATAGTCGGCAAACAGTCCACCGTAGTTGCGCAGGAGGCTGACGATAACCTTGTCCTCATCAGGCGACAGCTGGTCTAAACGATAGAGGTCGTCGCGCCCAATCAGGAACTTGACGCGGGCCTCGTTGTCGGCCTCTTCGTCATATTCTATGTAGCCAGCCCGTTCTAAAATCTGCAGTGCAGAGTTGACCTGAACAGGGAAGTGGCGGAAACGTAGGCAGAACTCCTCGATATTGAACTCATGGGCCACACCGTATCCGTCGCCAGTAGCTATTTGGTAATAATAGGCCAAATGCTCGTAAATCTGTCGGATGTCATCCTTAGGCGGATAGGTGTCGTTGATGCGTTTCTGTAGCTTGGCATTGTCGCTGTTGTTATAGAGCAGAATGGCTTGGGCAGGTTGTCCGTCGCGTCCGGCACGTCCAGCCTCCTGAAAGTAGGTTTCGATAGAGTCTGGGCAATCGTAGTGGACCACCAGTCGGACGTCGGGCTTGTCGATGCCCATACCAAAGGCATTGGTAGCCACCATGATACGTATGCGATCGTGTTGCCATTCGCGCTGACGAAAGTCTTTGTCGGCATGGTCAAGGCCTGCATGATAGAAGGTAGACGAAAGACCAGCCTGACAGAGATGTTCGCTGATTTCGCGGGCATGACGGCGACTGCGTACATAGACGATGGCAGCACCGGGTGTGAGTTCGAACAGTCGGACAAGGTCATAGAGTTTATCGTCGGAGTGACAGACCAGATATGCCAGATTCTTGCGCTCGAAGGACATTCTGAAAACGGCAAAAGAATTCCGAACTTCGAATTCCGAGTTCTGATTCGCATGTAATTCGTCATTCGTGATTCGCAATTTATCGCAGATATCCTCAACGACTTGTGGCGTAGCTGTAGCGGTCAGCGCCAAAACAGGTACGTCAGGAAGTAGTTCGCGAATCTTGGCTATTTCCAGATAAGAAGGACGGAAATCATATCCCCATTGTGAGATGCAGTGAGCCTCGTCGACGGTGATAAAAGATATGCGCATGTGGCGCAACTTGGTTTGAAACAAGTTGCTGCCTAATCGCTCAGGCGATATGTATAGCAGTTTGGTGCTACCCAAAATGCAATTCTCCAATGTCTGCAAAATGCTGCTATGCTGCATGCCGCTATAGATGGCTGCAGCGCGGATGCCTATCTGTCGGAGGTGGTGCACCTGGTCCTTCATGAGGGCTATCAGGGGAGTGATAACGATACACGTACCTTCCATTGCCATTGCCGGAACCTGAAAGGTAATGGACTTGCCACCACCAGTTGGCATCAGTCCCAAAGTGTCATGACCAGCACCAATGGACTCGATAATTTCGCGCTGTATGCCGCGAAAATCATCGTAGCCCCAATACTTTTTTAAAAGATGATAGATGATAGATGAGAAATGAGAGATATGATTACTGTCAGGTGCAGAATCTGCCTCCGAATAAGTCTGTTTGTTGGTTATCATATCTCTCATTTCTCATCTATCATCTCTCATCTTCCGAAGGACTGATGTCCTCAATCTGCAGCTGTACCTCGCCACGCTTATAGGTGTTCTCCTCGATATTATAGACGATATCGAACGAGCGTTTAGACTTGATATAGCGTGCTGCTGCCGACTGTCCGAAAGCAATACCGTTCATCACGACTGCCGACTTAGAATCTACCAGTTCCAGCTTGATGTGTTCCTGATGGCGACCAACCACCTTCGATGTGCCATAGTCGTAGACGTTGCGCGTTACGAATAACGGCTTTTCATTACCAGGACCGTGGGGCGCCAGCTTCTTGAGTTCAGAGAGCAGTCGTTTCGTCACGTGGTGGAAGTCGACCTCCAAGTCGATGTCCAGCGTCTGCTGTGTTTGCTCGGGCATAATGTGATGGCTGACATACTCCTGGAAACGACGACGGAATTCAGGAATATTCTCTTGTTTCAGCGTCAGACCTACAGCATAGGTATGACCACCAAAGTTCTCAAGCAAATCGCGACACGACTTGATGGCATCGTAGATGTCGAAACCAGCCACACTACGCGCTGAACCAGATGCAATGCCGTTGATGATGGTGAGAACAACGGTAGGACGGAAATAGAGTTCCGTCAATCGAGAGGCAACAATACCCACTACGCCTTTCTTCCAACCTTCGTCGTAGAGCACAATAGACTTCTGGTGCTGCTGACTCTCCAGACGGGCCACAATTTCGTTGGCCTCTTCGGTCATCTGCTTATCAACATCACGTCGCTGGTCGTTGTATTCATCGATGCGTGTTGCTATGGTCAACGCCTTCTGCAGGTCACGCTCTACCAATAGTTCTACTGCTTCCACACCATTCTGCATGCGTCCGGAAGCATTGATGCGGGGACCTATTTTGAACACAATATCACTCATGGTAAGCTCACGCCCCGTCAGTCCGCATATCTCGATGATGGCTTTCAGACCTATTGAACAACTCTGGTTCAGCTGTTTCAGTCCGTGGAAGGCCAAAATACGGTTCTCGCCCTCAACAGGTACCAAATCGGATGCGATTGATACGGCACAGAAGTCGAGTAGGGGAATAAGCCGGGCAAAAGGAATGCCATTGTTCTTGGCAAATGCCTGCATCAACTTAAAACCAACACCGCAACCGCACAGATGCTTGAAGGGGTAGGTAGAGTCCTCACGCTTGGGGTTTAGAATGGCAACCGCGGGAGGCAGAACCTCGTCGGGGACGTGATGGTCACAGATAATAAAGTCTATGCCATGCTGTTTTGCATAAGCAATTTCATCGACTGCCTTAATGCCGCAGTCAAGCACTATTATTAGTTTTACACCTTTCTCAGCAGCATAGTCTATGCCCTTGATGCTTACTCCGTAGCCTTCTTCATAGCGGCTGGGAATATAGTATTCTATATTGGAATAGAACTGCTGTAGAAACTTATACACCAAAGCTACTGCTGTACATCCGTCCACATCGTAGTCGCCATATACCATGATACGTTCTTTGCGACCCATGGCGTCGTTCAGGCGGTCTACTGCCACATCCATATCGTTCATCAGGAACGGATCAATCAGCTCGTTCAGCATGGGGCGGAAGAACCGCTTGGCAGCACTCTCAGTCTTGATACCGCGCTTGATGAGCAGACTGGCCATGATGGGACTCATGCCAATCTTCTCAGCCAGTTCGTCGGCTGCCAGCTGTTGCTCGTGTGTAGGTGGTTCGTAGTTCCATTTAAATTGCATTTATATTTGTCTTTAACAAATCGAAATGTAGCTCTCATCTTAGTCTACGTAGTCCATTTTGACAACGATGACGCGTATAGTCTGGTCTTTCTTCTTGGTCTGTACTTTGGCGATGTGCCAGTCAGAGGGAAAGAAGATGACAAACTGTCCGCTTTTGACATTGAAGAAGTTGGTTTTCTCCTTCACATAGTTATAACGCATCACATCCTTCTGTTCGTTATACGGTTGCGACACGGTGCTCGATTCATGGTCGAGCAGGGCGAACCCTTCTGTGCCTTTTACCACTACCATAAAGTCAATCTTCTTGCGATGACTTTCAGTGTTGCGTTTCTCGAGCGGACTGTTTTCCGAGTCTTCCACGCTGGCTACCAGTGTGGAACCCGGTATCGGATGCTTGCCTTTCGGAATGGAGAGCAGGTCGGTATCTCTGAGCCAACTGAACAAGGTCTTCCATTGTTCTGTATTCTTTTGATACTGGCGTTGAAACTCATCTATATTCAGTGTTTTGTGGGCTTTAGCCTTTTTGAAGCCATTAGCCCACTCACCTTTCTTCATCCATGTGCGAGCATCATTCTGTGCATTGGCGGAAACAGATAAAAAGGTAAAAAGGTAAAAGAGTAAAGACCATTTTACCACACCAGATAATATACGGTTGTAGCTACACATTATCTTCATCTTTATCGTTTTTTACCTTTTCACTTCTACAGTCCAAGCTTCTTGCGGATGTTGGCAGGGATGGCCTTCTTGTTGATGAGGAAGTCCATGGTGTTGGCTGCAATAAAGGCCTTGGTCATATACCAGATACCCTTGTAGTCGCCAGTCTCACCCCATGAGTTCTTCACCATGTAGTACTCCTTGCCGTTCTGGTCCTTGGCAACACCGAAGATGTGCATGCCGTGGTCGTCGGTCAGTTCCCAGTTGTCGAAACGCTCCTGACGCATCTGCTGTGTAGGAACGATTTCTGGAACGGAGACACCTAATGAGTCGATGATGTCGCGCTTCTTGGTAGTAGTCATCTTCAACCACTTGGCCATATCGCTGCCCTGCAGGTTCTGCGTCGTCTTCTTGGCGTCAATAGCGTAGGCCAGGCCCTTGCGTGTGAAACCATCTTCAGAAACATCGCCACCCCAAGCAACGGTATAACCCTGCTCAATGGCATTGTCGATAATCTGCATCATCTCGTCCATTGGAACGTTGTAGCTCTGCGGGAAACGCCAGTTGTCCTGCACCTCTACGGCAAATGTGGTGTAGAAAGGATGGTGGGTGTAACTGGTGATGCTGACATAGTCGTTGAGGTCAATACCTAACGAAGCCATGAAGCTCTTCGGCGTGTACCGCTTGCCCTCGTAGGTAAAACTCTCTGGGCACTTGCCTAAATATGCATCGAGAATGCCCTGCAGACCAACTTTCCACTGGCTGCTGATTTTCTTGGCATCACTCTTGGCAACAGCAGCCACGTAGGGCTCCAATAGTTTAAAGAACTCGTTGAAGTTGTTCAGAGAGTCGCCATACAGCGAGCCGGGGAAAGGCATCGTTCCTTCGGGAACAATACCATGGGTCTTCATTGTGGCAAGCACGTCCTCTGCGCTGCCACCCTGTGCAAACTGGCAGTCACCATGGAAACGAACCACCTGAATAGCGCGCTCCATGTACGTCTTGTTACATACGAAACTCTCGCAGAGGTCATACGTCTTACCGGTATTCTTGAGGATTTCGGCCTCAAAGAACGACAGGGTAGAGTAGTCCCAACACGTACCTGAACGGTTCTGGTCCTTCACGCTCGTGATAGGAATCTCTTTGATGGTAGTGAACACTGGCTTGTTAGTGTTCTTTTTCTCTGGAGCCTTCTTTTTAGCAGCTCCCGCACTGCCCACTGCAATAATCAGTGCCAATGCGATGGTCATGATTTTCTTCATTACTTTTCTCTTTTTTATTTGAATTATTATTTATTTGTTTCCATGAATGATTCGAGCTCTGCGGGATGATAGGGAATACGCTTCTGTCCCAGGAATCGGCAACCGTCTTTCGTGATGAGAACATCGTCCTCAATACGAATACCGCCAAAGTCCTTATATGTCTCGAGTTTATCGAAGCACAGGAATTCTTCGCAATGCTTCTTGGCTTTCCACTCGTCAATGAGAGCGGGAATAAAGTAAATACCTGGCTCGTCAGTCACGACAAAGCCCTCCTCCAGTTTGCGGCCCATGCGCAGACAGTTGGTACCGAACTGTTCCAGATTGGGGCGTGTCTCGTCGTCGAAACCTACGTAAATCTGTCCCAATCCTTCCATATCGTGAACGTCCATACCCATCATGTGTCCCAGTCCGTGAGGCAGGAACATAGCGTGGGCACCGGCGCGAACAGCCTCATCCGTGTTACCCTTCATGAGACCAAGTTCTTTCAGTCGCTCAGTCATCATACGGCACACGGCAAAGTGAACGTCCATATAGCGAACACTAGGCTTTGCTACGTCCAATACGTAGTCATGGCAGGCTTCTACAATGCTGTAGATTTCCAATTGGCGCTGACTGAACTTACCCGTAACGGGCATCGTGCGGGTGTGGTCGGAGCAGTAGTCGTCCAATTCACATCCAGCGTCACAAAGTGCTAAGCGACCTGCCTCAAGTTTGGCATCAGAGGGGTTGCCGTGCATAATCTCACCATGTTGTGAGAAGATGGTGGCAAAACTGGTACCACCAGCCAGACTTCGGGCAATACCATCCACTTGTCCACCGACGAAACGCTCGGTAACACCAGGTTTGATAAGCTTTTGTGCTGTGGTGTGCATAGCATAACCTACGTCACAAGCACGGTCGATGGCTGCAATTTCCTGTGGCTCTTTCGTAGAGCGCATCTTTACCACCGCTTTAATCAGGTCGAGTGATGCAGCCTCCTTCTGTTTTGAAGGATGAATGCCCAACAGGTCCATGATCTGTATTTTGGTATCGTGGCGATATGGCGGCAGGAAGTGAATTTCAGATGTCTGATGTTTGATGTAAGAAGTAAGATGTGACATCGGGGCCGTCTTGGTAATGCCTACCTCTGAAGCCAGATCGCTGACAGATGGCGTAAAGCCCATCCAAACAATATCCTCTACATCGATATCGTCGCCAAAAAGCCACTCTTCGTCGTTGTCAATATCAATAACACCTACCAGTCCGTCGCGATGTTGTCCAAAGTAATAGAGAAATGCAGAATCCTGTCGCATGGGTGCATACGCGTTGGCAGGATAATTGTATGGAGACTCGTTGTTGCCAAAGAGCACGATGATGCCTTTGTCCACGAGCTTTTTGAGCTCAGCACGACGGCGGATATAGGTGTTTTTATCGAACATAAATCAAAAAAATCTAACTATAGGTTACAAATATTCGGCAAAGTTACACATTTTTTATGTAAATGCGTTATTTTTGCATCAAAATTTATGCTTAATGCACACTAAAAAGTATTAAAATAAAAATAAGTTGGAACATCTCTATGAAGAATGTTTCCAACTTATTGTACTTTTTTTGCAATAGCTATAGTGCTTTTTGATTTCTCCTTACTCTTCGTTGAGTAGGTCGGGACGCAGGCGTCGAGTCCGTTCCATAGCCTGTTCCAATTCCCAGTTGCGTATTTTGGCTTCGTTACCCGATAACAGGATATCGGGCACTTTCCATCCTTTATAGTCAGCAGGACGCGTATAAATCGGTGCGGCTAACAGATCGTCCTGAAAGCAGTCGCTGAGTGCTGACTGCTCGTCGCCGATGACGCCAGGTACAACGCGTACAACGGCATCAGCAATCATAGCAGCCACCAGTTCTCCACCTGTCAAGACAAAATCGCCAATTGATATTTCGCGAGTAATGAGATGGTCGCGTACACGCTGGTCAATACCCTTATAGTGGCCTGCCAGGATGATGAGATTGCCTTTCATCGAGAGCTCGTTGGCCATGTGTTGGTCGAAACGTTCACCGTCGGGCGAAGTGAAGATAATCTCATCGTAGTCACGTTCAGCCTTTAATGCCGTAATGCAACGGTCGATGGGTTCACACTGCATCACCATACCAGCACTGCCGCCATAGGGATAATCGTCCACACGACGCCACTTGTCGAGGGTGTAGTCGCGCAGGTTATGCAGTCGAATCTCTGCCAGTCCCTTTTTCTCGGCACGTGCCAGGATGCTCTCATGGACGAATCCTTCGAGCATCTCTGGTAATACCGTGATAATATCAATTCGCATCTAAATTGTCAATTGTCAATTCTAAATTGTCAATTAATTATCGTATTCCTGCCAAGACTTGATCTTGATGTCGTCCTGCTTGAGGGCTGTGAAGGCCTCGATGAAGGCCTTGGCCAGACGGACGTTGGTCATCAGTGGGATGTTGTGGTCGATGGCACCGCGACGAATGCGATAACCATTGGTCAACTCGCGCTTGGTATGGTTCTTTGGTACATTGACAATCAGCGAGAACTTATGCTGGGCAATCATGTCCATCACATTGTTTTCACCTTCCTCGTCAGGCCAATTGACGGCAGTGGCCTTCACGCCGTTCTCGTTGAAGAACTTGGCAGTACCACCAGTGGCATATACCTCGTAACCCTTCTTGACCAGTTGCTGGGCAGGCTCTAACAAGCTGACCTTACCCTTGGCAGCACCACTTGAGATCAGGATGCTTGAACCAGCTTTTGGCAGACGATAGCCTGTGGCAATCAGTGCGTTAAGCAGAGCTTCGTTCAGGTCGTCGCCCAAGCAGCCCACCTCACCGGTAGAACTCATGTCTACACCCAGTACAGGGTCGGCATTCTGCAAACGAGCAAACGAGAACTGGCTGGCCTTCACACCGATACGGTCAATGTCGAACTCTGAGCTGTCAGGCTTCTGATAAGGAGCATCCAGCATAATCTTCGTAGCGGTCTCAATGAAGTTACGCTTCAGAATCTTTGATACGAAGGGGAATGAACGTGAAGCACGCAGGTTACACTCGATAACCTTCACCTCGCGGTTCTTTGCCAAGAATTGAATATTGAACGGTCCTGAAATGTTCAACTCCTTAGCAATCTTGCGGGCAATCTTCTTAATCTGACGGACGGTAGAGAAGTAGATGTGCTGAGCAGGGAACAGCATGGTGGCGTCACCAGAGTGTACACCGGCATACTCTACGTGCTCGGAGATGGCATACTCAACCACCTCGCCCTTGTCGGCAACAGCGTCAAACTCAATCTCCTTGGTCTCAGTCATGAACTTCGAAATAACTACAGGGAATTCCTTTGACACTTCTGTAGCCATATTCAGGAAGCGATGCAACTCGTCATCGTCGTAGCAGACGTTCATAGCAGCACCTGACAGTACATAAGAAGGACGTACAAGTACAGGATAACCCACCTCTTCAACAAATTCCTTGACATCCTCGAATGAGGTAAGGGCACGCCAACGTGGCTGGTCAATACCCAGTTTATCAAGCATAGCCGAGAACTTGTCGCGATTCTCTGCACGGTCAATATTGACAGGACTTGTACCCAGCACAGGCACACCCTGACGGTGCAGCTTCATGGCCAGATTGTTAGGAATCTGTCCACCCACAGATACGATGACACCCTTAGGCGACTCCAAGTCGATGACGTCAAGAACGCGCTCGAGTGAGAGTTCGTCGAAGTACAGACGGTCACACATGTCATAGTCCGTAGACACCGTTTCGGGGTTGTAGTTGATCATGATGGACTTGTAGCCTAACTTGCGAGCCGTGTTGATGGCATTCACCGAACACCAGTCGAATTCTACGCTTGAACCAATACGGTAAGCACCTGAACCCAAGACTACTACAGACTTTTCGTTGTTGTAATAGTTGATGTCGTGTTGAACCTTATATTGCTCACCTTCTGGATTGCCAAAAGCAGGCGTATGCGTGTAGGTGAAATAGAGGTAGTTTGTCAGTTCGGGATGCTCAGAAGCGACTGTAGGAATACGCTTCACTGATGGCATGATGCCACGCTCCTTGCGATAGCGGCGAACGTCCAAATTCTCTTTCTCCATATTGCCCTGTTGGGGTTTCAGTACGAAACGTGCAATCTGGAAATCTGAGAATCCACAACGCTTCACCTCCAAGAGCAGCTCGTCTGGCAATTCTTCCAGTTTGTTGTATTGCTGCAACTCATGTTTCAGGTCAACGATATGCTTCAGACGCTCCAAGAACCAGACGTCAATCTTCGTCAGTTCCTCAATGCGTTCAATCGTGTAACCCTCCTCCAAAGCCTGTGCGATAGCAAAGATACGCAGGTCGGTGGGGTTGGCCAGCTCTTCGTCAAGGTTCTCGAACTTCGTGTGGTCGTTGCCCACGAAGCCGTGCATTCCCTGACCAATCATACGCAAGCCCTTCTGCATCATCTCTTCGAACGAACGTCCGATAGACATGATTTCGCCTACAGACTTCATGGAAGAACCAATCAGACGGCTTACACCAGCAAACTTGGTAAGGTCCCAACGTGGAATCTTACAAATCATATAGTCGAGGCTTGGCGCTACGTATGCACTTGAGGTGGTACCCATCTCGCCAATCTGGTCGAGTGTGTAGCCCAGTGCAATCTTGGCAGCAACGAAGGCGAGGGGATAACCAGTAGCCTTTGAAGCCAGTGCAGACGAACGCGACAGACGGGCATTGATTTCAATGATACGATAGTCGTTGGTCTCGGCATTGAAGGCAAACTGGATGTTACACTCACCGACGATGTTCAAATGGCGAACGCACTTGATGGTGATGTCCTGCAGCATCTTCACCTGCTCAGGCTTCAGCGAGCAAGTAGGAGCCACGACGATGGATTCGCCCGTGTGGATGCCCAGAGGATCGAAGTTCTCCATGGAAGCCACCGTAAAGCAGTGGTCGTTGGCATCGCGGATGGTCTCAAACTCAATTTCCTTCCATCCTTTCAGCGATTCCTCTACCAGAATCTGAGGTGCAAACGTAAAGGCGCTCTCAGCCAGTTCCTTGAAGGCTTTCTCGTCAGGACAGATACCTGAACCCAAACCGCCCAGCGCGTATGCTGAACGAATCATGATGGGGAATCCGATTTCGTGGGCAGCCTTGAGTGCGTCCTCCATGTTCTCCACAGCGTGGCTAACAGGGGTTTTCAACTCTATCTCGTCCAGTTTCTTAACGAACAAGTCGCGGTCTTCCGTATTCATGATGGCTTCCACTGAAGTACCCAATACTTCGACACCATATTCTTTCAGCACGCCCGTCTGGTAAAGTTCCGTACCGCAGTTCAGGGCAGTCTGTCCGCCAAAGGCCAGCAGAATACCGTCGGGACGCTCCTTCTTGATGATTTCCGTCACGAAGTGCGTCGTTACCGGCTGAAAATATACCTTGTCGGCAATACCTTCAGAGGTCTGAATCGTAGCGATGTTGGGGTTTACTAACACGGAAGAGATACCTTCCTCGCGCAATGCTTTAAGTGCCTGGGAGCCAGAATAGTCAAACTCACCAGCTTGTCCGATTTTCAAGGCGCC
>Ga0265298_10000942_pt1 | contig 43323 bp, 36 predicted proteins | sample AusTroGonzalo_MG_3_FD_193486 | JGI IMG/M metagenome (GOLD analysis project Ga0265298, IMG submission 193486) | Bovine rumen microbial communities from tropical cattle in Woodstock, Queensland, Australia - Gonzalo_01 | ecosystem: Host-associated > Mammals > Digestive system > Stomach > Rumen ... | reverse complement strand
TGATCTACCTTATCGGCATTGCACTGCTGGTCTTCGGATGCATCGAAGAGGATCTTGTTTTCGTTATTCCGAGCACGATCATCCTCTGCATCGGCTGGTTCCCGATGCTCGGTCTGAGAGTTCTGAAACCTGAGGAAGCTCTCGTGCTCACCCTGTTCGGCCGCTACTACGGCACGCTTCGCGGCGACGGCTTCTTCTGGGTCAACCCGTTCTGCACCTCGATCAACCCGGCTGCCAAAACGCAGCTCAACCAGAGCGGCGACGTCAAAACCGTTTCGACGCCTGCCGTCTCTTCCGCAACGGGACTTGTGAGCAACAAGCTCTCACTGAAAGTCATGACCCTCAACAACAACCGTCAGAAGATCAACGACCGCCTCGGAACGCCCGTGGAAATCGGCATCGCCGTGACCTGGAGCATCGAGGATACCGCGAAGGCGGTCTTCAACGTGGAGAACTTCAAGGAATACCTTTCGCTGCAGTGCGACGCATCGCTTCGCAACATCGTGCGCATCTATCCGTACGACGTAGCGCCCGGCGTTGATACTACCGGCGACGGCATTGCCGACGAAGGCAGTCTGCGCGGCTCCAGCGAGATTGTCGCAGACCGCATCCGCCAGGAGATCCAGGATCGCGTGGCCATCGCAGGTCTCCACATTTACGAAGCCCGCATCACCTACCTTGCTTACGCGCCCGAGATCGCGGCTGCGATGCTGCAGCGCCAGCAGGCATCGGCCATCATCGATGCCCGCAAGATGATCGTCGACGGCGCCGTCGGCATGGTTGAGCTTGCACTCGAGCGTCTCAAGGAAAATAACACCATCGACCTCGACGAGGAGCGCAAAGCGTCCATGGTTTCGAACCTGCTCGTCGTACTCTGCGGCAACCACGACGCACAGCCGATCGTGAATTCCGGAAGCCTCTACTGACAGAATTCCGTCGTACTGACCGGAAAACGGTCCGTGATCAACGAACGACTACGTAAGTAACTGTATGGTTGCTCCGCTGCCGGGTGCCCGGCAGCGGGACAACCGCGTTTTCCACACGAGAGGAGGCTCCCATGGCAGAGAAGAAACAGATACCGCTCCGTCTTTCGGAGACGCTGTACAATGCGATCGCTGCGTGGGCGGAGGACGATTTTCGGTCGGTCAACGGCCAGATTGAGTACCTCCTGACGGAATGCGTCCGCCAGCGAAAGAAGAACGGAAGTCCGCGCCCACAGGAGCTGGACATTCCGCCGGAGCTTGACATTCCGTAACATAATCGGCGTGGTGCAAACCTGCGCCGCTGCGCGTTTAACATAGAATGATACAACTGTACCCTTAACCGAAAAGAGGCCCATCATGAGTAACTTTCATCTGCGTAAAATCGATATCATCGTGTATGCCCTTTGTCTGGCTGCCGTGATCGGAATGTTTGTCTACGCTGCTGCCACGCGCAGCACGCTGCCCGAGCAGATCCCGACCCACTACAGCCTGACGGGCAAGATCAACGGCTACGGCGGCCGCAGCTCCGTTTTCATGATGCCGGTCGTTCTGCTCGTCCTGCTGCCGACTCTGATCATCACGGGGATGATCCCCGCCGCCTGGAATCTTCCGGGTGTCAAAGTGACCAAAGCCAACGCCCCTTACATCACGGCTTGCGTTCGCAACATGATGGACGGTATGCTTCTGACGATCACGGCAACCATGACGACATTTTTCGTCTGCCAGGTCCGCAATACCAACGTGCCGATCTTCGTTCTTCCGCTGATGCTTGTCCTGTTCCTGGTCAACATCATCTACTGTATCGTTCAGACGAGGCGGATCAGCCGAAACACCCCTGCAGATCCGGAATAATCCGAACGAATCGCAATATAAAAACAGCGGTGGTTTTCACGTTTCCTGTTGAAAACCACCGCTTCATTTGCCGATTTCAAAATCGTGACTTAATCACAGCCGCAACGCCCGGGTACTGTCCGCGCCCCGTTCATTCTCAGCGGTACAGATTCCGCCACTCCAGATCGCCGTTGTTCATGCCCTTCAGAAGCATCTCCGCCGTCGCGATGTTCGTCGCAAGCGGAATGCTGTACTCGTCGCACAGCGGGATCACATAGTTGAACTGAACCTCGTAGTTGACCGCGCGGTCCGTGTTCCGCAGGAAGATCACCAGGTCCAGCTGGTTCTGCTCGATCATCATCGCAAGTTGCTGCTCACCTCCGAGACTTCCCGACAGGAACTTATGAAGATGTAAGTTCGTCGCCTCCTCGATCATGCGCCCCGTGACGCCCGTCGAGTAAAGCTCATGCTTGCAAAGTATTCCTTTGTACGCGATACAGAGGTTCTGCATCAGCGCTTTTCTCGTATCATCCGCAATCAATCCAATATTCACAAGTCACCCCTCGCTTTCCTTATCACGCGCACCCCAAATGCGTTATCTACCTTTCACCGGCAACGCTGTCGGCATCTCCTTTTAACTCACACAAACTATATCATAACTCCCGATCACAGTCAATTTGCCAATTTGTGAAAAAGTATTGAACGCCTCACTCTGACGCCAAATTGACGTAATAGTTTGCTTCCTGACAAAAAACTCTTTATCAAGGAACAGTTCGGCGGAATTTCGCGGAAAATACTCCCCTCGCCGCCACTTACCATATGTTATTATGTCACAAACTCAGTAAATTATTTTACACATTCGAGGTAAATTATATTGACTTTTATATTGCGTTATGGTATTCTTGGGAAAATAAACAATCGTCATCCACTTTTTGGGGGAGGTGACCATTATGACGAAATACGATGATCAAGTTGAAACCCGTTGTCCGGAATGCGGAACCATTGTTCAGCTAACCGACACGAAATGCCCGAGATGCGAACATTTTCTCGCGTACGGCTACAATGTGAAAAGGGACAAAATGTCCCTGAGCTACAAGTACCAGCGGCTGCCGAAATGGCTGCGGGCATGCTTCCTGGCTGTTTCGATCGCTCTGTTTGTCATTGCGATCGCGAACAAATCCGCGCTGTGCCTGCTTCTTTCGTTCCTTCTGTTCCTTGCGCTATTGACCCTCGGAAAGAGAACCATCGTTGCGTTCCTCATTCCCGGCCTCAGATCAGGAGTCCCGTGGAGTCCGTATAACATCTACGCGGAGAAGGAACCGTGGGACAAAGCGCTGTACGATCCGACCGCTCCGAAGGAGAAAACTCCTGCCGGATCGAAGTAACAAAATAAGCAAAACTCCAGGGAAAATAAGTAACGAAATCACCCTCCGAAGTGCCGCAGACGACATTTCGGAGGGTTTTCTTTCGGCGCGAGGAAGAATTTTTCGAAATATAAAGAAACTATAAAAAAAGTGCTTGCATTTTTTTAACTATCGGCTAAAATCAGTGGAGATTGCGCTTATACGACAACCGAGGTAACAGACAGCTGCCGGCGACTGAAGATGCGCCGGTCTTTGATTGTAAAGAGGACGTATTGAAATGGGTTATGAAGTATTTCTCGATCTTGCATTGATCATTATATTCGCGAAGGTGTTCGGCATCCTCGCGAGAAAGCTGAAAGCACCGCAGGTCGTCGGTGAGATTCTCGCCGGTCTCCTGCTCGGTCCTGCCATCCTCGGCTGGGTGCAGGCCTCGGAATTTCTTGCAACGATGGCGGAGATCGGTGTTGTTCTGCTTATGTTCTCAGCAGGACTGGAGACCAACCTGCGCCAGCTCGCGCGCTCCGGTCTTGTTGCGACGCTGATCGCGTGCTTCGGCGTGGCGGTCCCGATGGCGGGCGGCACGGCATTGTATATGCTCTACTACGGAGTGAACTCATTTTCCGGACCTGAGTTCCACGAGGCGATCTTCATCGGCTGCATCATGACCGCGACGAGCGTCGGCATCACCGTTGAGGCGCTGCGTGAGATGGGCTACTTGAAAGGCCGCGTCGGCACGACCATCTTAAGCGCCGCGATCATCGACGACGTCATCGGCATCATCGTGCTCACGTTCGTGCTCGGCCTGAAGGACGAGTCCTTGAGCCCGCTGACGACAGTCCGCAACACGGTGCTCTTCTTCGCCGCCGCGTTCCTGCTCGGCTACGTGTGCTACCGTCTGTTCCGCAAATACGACCAGCTGCACCCGCACACGCGCCGCATCCCGATCCTGGGTCTCGCGCTGTGCCTTCTGATCGCGTATTCCGCCGAAAAATTCTTCGGCATTGCGGACATCACGGGCGCGTTTGTGGCCGGCATCATCCTGTGCAACATCCGCGACTCGAAATACATAGCTGAGAAGATGGACATCAACTCCTACATGCTCTTCGGCCCTGTATTTTTCGCCTCGATCGGTATCAAGACCTCGATCGACACGATGAGCGTAAGCCTTCTTGTCTTCTCGATTTTGTTCGTCATCGTCGCGATGGTCACGAAGGTCATCGGCTGCGGCGCGATGGCTAAGATGTGCAAGTTCAAGAACAACGAGGCGCTTAAGATCGGCTGCGGCATGATGACGCGAGGCGAAGTCGCGCTGATCATCTCCCAGAAGGGCCTGAAGGTCGGCCTGATGACGTCGGACTACTTCACGGCCGTCATCCTGCTGATCATCGTCTCCTCGATCGTCACTCCGATCACCCTCAAGCTGTGCTTCAACAAGTGGAAGGACGCGGAGTGCGAGGCTGATGCTACAGAATCAATTGCTTCGGAGGACGAAGACACCGATTCGGATGATGCAACCACTGCAGAAACGGTCGCTTCGGAAAACATGGTTGCGCCTGCTGCGATTGTCGGTGGCAAGAATGGAGAAAACGAATGCCGGAATACGCTTTCATAAGACGAACGATACTTCTCGTTACCGCGCTTGCGATATGCCTATGCCTTGCGGGCTGCGGCAAGAAGCAAACCACGGATACCGAGAGCGATTTGAGCTTCCTCACAAACACCCCGGAGGTTGAGAATCCGACCCCGACTGTCATAGAAACGCCGACAGTCCCGGTTGCCGAAACGCCAACCGAATCCATCCCGGTGATCGGGGCAGAGAATGACACTCCTCTCTACACGATAAATTCTATTATACAAAGGGAAATGTTCGAATTGTCCGTTTACATCCCTGAGGATTTTCCGATAGAAATCACTGATTATGAGTTTTGGGCAGATAAGGAACGACTAGGAGAGCGAACCCCTGTCGATAAGTCACTTCGGCATCTGGCACTTTCGAAGGAAAAAGTATCCGAAGCGTTCATCCGGCTCTATAACGGGTCAGAATTCGTTTGCGATTGCACGATCGATCCCATGGAGGAACGCGGCATTCTGAATATACCACTGCCTGAGCAGGAAATCCGTACAGAATAAATGGGAGCATTCTAAAAAAGCGCCTGTTCAATCGGCGTTTCTCAAAAAAGCGACCTATGAAGAACAGGGAAATACTGATCATCCGTCAGCATTTCCCTGTTTTTTGTTATTCGTAAAATGCGTCTCACCCGAGCGCCACGTCCAAAGCCATCATCAATGTGAATCCGACGGAAAACATTAATACGCCGATGTTCGTATGCTCGCCTGCTGACATCTCCGGCACCAGTTCCTCCACCACGACATACATCATCGCACCAGCCGCGAAGCTCAGAAGGTAAGGCATCGTCGGCACCAGCAGTGCTGCCGCAAGAATTGTCAAAGCTCCGAAGATCGGCTCCACCGCACCGGACAAAGCACCGTCGCGGAACGCCGCAAGGCGGCTCTTTCCGTTCGCGTGCAGGGGCATCGAGATGATCGCACCCTCCGGAAAATTCTGGATCGCGATACCGATTGACAGCGCAAGCGCCGCACCGATCGTGATCTCCGCATTGTCCGCGAGGAAACCCGCGTAGACAACGCCGACTGCCATGCCCTCGGGGATGTTGTGAAGTGTCACCGCCAACACCATCATCGTCGTCTTGGCAAAGTTGCTGTGAAGACCCTCGGGCTTATCGCTGTCCACATGCAAATGCGGGATGACCGAGTCGAGAAACAACAGAAGCAATACGCCGCACCAGAAACCGATAACCGCAGGCACAAACGCCCAGCGCCCCTTGCCTGACGCCTGCTCCATCGCCGGGATCAGAAGGCTCCAGATGGATGCTGCCACCATCACGCCGGCAGCGAAACCGCTCAGCGCGCGCTGTACCTTTTCGTTCAACTGCCCGCGCATAAAGAACACACAGGCCGCACCGCCCGCGGTGCCCGCGAACGGGATCAGCAATCCGAGAATGACATCCTTACTCCACATAGACAACATCTCCTAACCGGAAACATACCTGCGCTTGTCGGAAGCCATGCGACTGTTGCGCCGCATCCATTTTCGTCCTTCCGACTTCCTCCTACAGAATACCGCACCCGCCCCGGTTTTGCAACCGCGGATCAAACGATACTTCAGTCCCGCCGGTCTGCTTCGGGTCCGTCATGCAGCAGATCTGTCATGCAATCGATTCCGAGCAGGATTGTCGATGAATTGTGCAGCAGCGCCGATGTTGCAGGCGGTATCATCCCGAGCGCTCCGAGCAGGATCAGCGAGCCGTTAAAGGCCATGACAAAGCGGTAGTTGCGATTGATCCGCCGCATCAGCCCGGTTGCGAGTTTACGCAGGATGACCAACTCCCGCAGATCCTCCGCGGCAATGGTAATATCCGCAACCTCACGCGCGATGTTGGCTCCGCTGCCGATCGCAATCCCGATATCTGCAAGGGAAAGCGCGGGCGCGTCATTGATACCGTCACCGATCATGATCACCTTGTGCCCCTTCTCCTGCTCCTCGCGAATAAATCTTGCCTTGTCCTCCGGCAAAACCTCTGCGTGAAAATCGTCGACGCCGACTTCGGCTGCGACCGCCCTCGCCGTGTTGAGCCCGTCGCCGGTGAGCATGATTGCCCTCTCGATCCCGGCCTCATGCAGCATTGCAACAGTCTCCGCAGCCTCCGCCCGGAGCGGATCAAAGATGCCGATCGCCGCCGAAAGCTCTCCCGCAATTGCCAGATACAACCATGAACAGCTCGGATCCAGCGACTCAAACTTCTCCCCCTCGCCGTCGGGGATCCGCACTTGTTCATCCTCAAACACAAAGTGACGGCTTCCGATCACTGCCCGCTCACCCTCGATCGTCGTCGCGATCCCATGTGCCACCACATACTCTACCTCGCTGTGAAGCTCCGTATGCTGCAACCCCCGCTCTTCCGCCGCTCTCACCACAGCGTTCGCCACCGAGTGTGGAAAATGCTCCTCCAGACACGCGGCGACCCGAAGCATCTCCGCCTCATCATTTCCGCAAAACGGAATTACCGACTTCACCGTCGGGCATGCGTTCGTGAGCGTTCCGGTTTTGTCAAAGACCACGGCGTCCGCTTCACTTAAGATTTCCAGGAATTTGCCGCCCTTGACGGTAATCTTATACCGCCCCGCCTCGCGCATCGCGGACAGGACACTGAGCGGCATGGAAAGCTTGAGCGCACACGAAAAATCGACCATCAATACCGATACGGCGCGCGTCGTATTGCCTGTCAAAAGCCACGTCAGAAGGCTTCCGCCAAAGCACCACGGCACAAGCCTGTCAGCAAGATGGTAGGCGCGATTCTCCGCGCCGGACTTCAGTTTCTCAGACTCCTCGATCATGCGCACGATCCGGTCGTAGCGGTTCTCGCCCGCAACTCCGGTCACGCGGACGACGCAGTTGCCTTCCTCGACAACGCTTCCCGCATACACCGCGGCGCCCTCGTGCTTCTCCACGGGCACCGATTCCCCGGTCAGAGACGCCTGGTTGAGCATCACGTCTCCCCGGATCAGGATACCGTCAAGCGGGATCACATGCCCCGTATTGATCACGATCCGGTCTCCGGCCGCGATCGATCCGATCGGCACAAGCACCTGTGTTCCGTCGGGAGCGATCGTCCACACACGGTCAACCTGCAGCGACATGCTTCTCGCCAGGTCTTCCACGGACTTCTTATGCGTCCACTCCTCCAGTGTCTCTCCGATGCTGAGCAAAAAGCGCACAGATCCCGCCGTCACATGGTCGCCGGTCAGAAGCGACGTCCCGATGGCAACCCCGTCAAGGACATCAACCGTCAACTTGCCCTGCGCAAGCGTCTTCCCCGCCCGCAGCAGCCGCGGCACGGCGCAAACTGTGTTGATGGCACAGCGCACGGACATCGGAAGGAACCACCGCTTCGCGTAGTGGCGAAGTATCTGAAACACCAGTTTCTCCTTGTACTCGCGGTTCGTCGCGCGCCCGGAGCGGAGCCCCGCAGGGAGCTCGTCTGCCGCCTGCTCGTAGGAAAATGACGCAATCTTCCGGTACAAGTCCTCCCGGTCACCGGTGAACAGCACTGTGACTCCGCAGATCCTCTCGTGGATCTTCACCTGCTGCACTGCAGGGATCGCCAGAAGCCATGCTTCCAGCGCATCCGCCTGCTGCATGGTCATAGAGCACTGTGCGGCGCGGAGCCGTACACGTCCCGTACTTTCATGAAGGATCGTAAACTTCATCGTTATTGCCTCTGGTCACGCCTCTTCGCCGATCTCGATCGCGGCGAGTTCTTTCTCCTCTTCCTCCGCAGCACGCGCCTCGTTGATGGCCTTCGCGTCCGCCAGAATGTCCGCGCAATTCTCCTGAACCGTCTCCACGGTGCTCATCACATCCTCCTTGCCGCGCAATACCGCCGCCGTGATGTGGGTATAAACCTTCTTTGCGGTCTTACCGCTCAGGAGCCGGATGCCGGCCGTACCGAACAGCGTGCCTCCCAGAAAAAGTGCGATCTTACTCTTGCTTATCATATCCGTATCCTCCTGTGAACATTATTCGTTAGCGTTCGCTAACCACCGTGATTATAGCACCAGCGGTTATCAATTTCAATCGTAAACAAGGCTATTTTTCGACATTTTAAGCGAACATTTTCTCGTTTTGTTCGCTTATTGTACTCTGTCCGACGTTCCTCTTAGTTACCCTATGCTATCGCGCGAATCGGGTCATCGGAGCGTATTCAGATACGAATCGACGTACTCGCGGATCATATCCGCACCACGCGGTCCCACCAGCGGCATATGCGTCGCAACCTGCGAACCGTCGATCAGCGGCGTGGATATTCTCACAAACGTGTTGGTGTTCGAGATCAACCGCCCGGCCGTGTCATCCGCAAGCACAAGTGTACGCTCAAGTCCCCGAAGAATATCGATCCGCTGCTTCTCGCTTTCCGTGTGCGTGATCTCCTCCGCGCCTTCCCTAAGTTCAAGCGGAGCAAGACTGTGCGCACTGATCCGGTGCGCCGCCCGGATGCCCATGTCAGACAGAAACTGCGACAGTCCGCTCACGGTTTCATACTCCCCATACAGATAGGCTTTCATCGTATCCCGGCGGAACATGCGCGAGTACATACGGTACTGCATCAGCGACATCGTTTTCCTCTTCAACTCTCCGACAACCTTAGGGTTGACGATCCGTCCGAGCTTTTCGCCGATCACGGCAAGCCAGTCGGAGGTCCCGCGGTACCCGTACGGTACCCCGTAAATATATGGGATTCCGAATTTTTCCTCCATCATGCGCGCTGCCGGAAGTGCCTCGCGCCGGATCACAAGGTTAATATCGGCTCCGGTCATCGCCTCCAACGCCTCAACCGATGTTTCCAGGCACATCGCGCATAGGCATTTCATGGAAAATGCTTCCGTCATAAGCCGCTGTATCTCCAGCACATCCGCCTTGCATCGGTACGCACCCGACGATGCGCCAAGGATGTTGTAGGTGCCCGGGCGATGCTCAGCCCCTCCCGCGGCAAGTGTTCCCGCGATCAGGTCGTAAGCCGCCTTCAGACCGAAGGAGTAGTCCCCGCGGAAGCCGCCCTGCTCAAACGCAACAAGCTTCGCTTTCGTCTTCGGCTGCACCATCGTGCAGACACCGCGCAGATCGGTTCCGATCACCGCCGAGCACGAGGATGCCACAACAAAGATTACCTTGGGCGAGTAGTTCTCGTCCACCTCGAGGATAGCCTTCTCGAGGCGGGTGGTGTCGCCCATGATGACATCCTCCTCCCGCATGTGAGTCGTGAACAGCCGGTTTTCCTGCTCGATCCCGAGTTCCCCGTACAATCCCATACTGAAATGCGTGGTGCCCGCCGGGCCGTACTCCACGATCACACTGCCCTCTATGTTCAAAAGTGTCCAAAGGATACCCATGCGATCACTGGGCACCGGCAGAAATCTGGTCAAACTCATAGTGTCATCCCCCTTCCGCTCTCCTCGGCTTCCTTCGCCGTATTGATCTCCGCAGCCTCCTTCGTAGCTCCGATCAACTGCTGCGCAAAATACGTCGCCACCTCAAATCCGAGCATGCCTCCGCCCGCATCGGTATGAACGATCGCGATTCCCTTTTTGCGAAGCCGCTCCGCATATTCGTGCCCCAGGTACAGCTTCGGCTTGAGTTCATCATAGATGTATTGCAGCGGTGCGATGTTTGCCACCTGCGTGATATACGGATCCGCTGCCGCCTTGATCCGTTCGACATCCTCGCTGTCAGCATCGGCGATCCCGTGGCACTGGATCAGCTGCGGCTGCATACCAAGCGTCGCCATAAATCCGCACGCCTCAAAGCATCGAAACGGCGTGTTCCCGTAGATAAACGGAACGCCTTGCAGTGTCCCTGCCGCCTCGACCGCCGCCTCGGCGTTTCGGCGAAGCTCTCCGAGCTCGTCCGGCATCGGTACGCCCAGGAATGCAAAAAGGTTCTCATACGCTGTGGCAATATGTTCCGGGTCCGTGAATTTGTCGAAGAAGACGTACGGAGTGCCGAAGCGGGATTTCATTTTCCGAGCAAGAGGAAGTCCGATGTCGTTGACGACAATGTTGACCGCCGCCGATGCCGCGTTACGAATGTCCTCGACGCTGCAACCGCTCGGGAGCTGTGCTCCGACGGGCACTCCGGCGTCTCGCAGCACGCGGTACAGCTCGGTGTCCTCGAAGCGCCCCATGCGCTGTCCGATCACATTGACGCTGTTGTTGCGGGGGCGCTCCTCCATCATGCGAAAACTTGCGGTAATCGCCCGCTCCACGCCGGGCATATGGTTCTCACACTTAAAATGCTCCGTGTGAACAGCCATCACCGGGATTTTATACTGCTCGGACAATCTCTCTGCGATCGCGTCAAAATCGTCTCCGATGATCTCGGGGACACAGGTCGTCACAATGTATACCGCTTCCGGAGCCGCTTCTTCCATAAGCTCCGCAAAGGCCTCCTCCGTCTTCCGCGCGCACCCGAAGGTCACGTCGTGCTGATCGATGGTCACCGAAACACATCGCCCCATGAGGCCTCCCCAGTCCTCCGAATGAATCGTCATATGCTTCGTGTAGTAAGAACACTCGTCCGTCCCCACGATCATCATATACGCTCCCCGGATTCCCCGGACAGCCATCGCGGCCCCCATCAGAGGACAGTGTGTCCCCGGGAATTGCGCATACGTAAGCCCGTGAATATCCTTCCCGGGGTTCTCTATCTCACTCAATCTCTTGAGTCTGGAAAGCAGTTCTTTTCCGTCCATGGTAACTCCTTGTCTCATTTCGTATCCGCATATCATAGGTGCGGTTATTTCTTTCAGGCTCTACGCCAGTTCGCGGAACGCGATCAGCGGCTTGTTTCTTCCGGGCACATGCAAAATGTCACAGTCCACGTCGTAGACATCCTTCATCATTTTCGAAGTGATGACATCCTCCGGAGCCCCCTCGTCATATTTTTCGCCGTCCTTGATCACGACGATCCAGTCGCTCACCTCCAAAGCCTGCGAAAGGTCGTGCAGAACCATGACAACGCCGATTCCGTTCTCCTTGTTCAGCTTCTTCACAAGCTGCATCATCTCCAGCTGGTGGGAGATGTCCAGGTAGGTCGTAGGCTCGTCAAGGAACAGTACCTCCGGCTGCTGCGCAAGCACCGTCGCGATCCAGACACGCTGGCATTCCCCGCCGCTGCACTCGTTGATGCATTTGTCGCGAAGCTCCCACACTCCGGTCGCTTTCATCGCCCATTCGATGATCCTGCGGTCCTCGTTGTCATTTTTCGCATACCACTTCTGATGCGGGACGCGCCCGTATCCGACCAACTCCTTGACCATAAAATCCGGCGGCGCCGAATGCATCTGAGGAAGCACTCCGACCACTTTCGCGAACTCCTTCGCCGCGAACTTCCGAAGGTCCTTTCCGTTGACACAGATGGTGCCGCTCTGGTACGCAAGAAGTCGGGTAAGCGCCTTCAGGACCGTGGACTTGCCGCTTCCGTTCGGTCCGATGATGGACGTGATGACTCCGGGTCTCACGCTGATGGACAGGTTCTCCACGACCGGATGTCCGCCGTAACCAATCTTCAATTTCTGACCTTTAATATCCACTGACTTTTCCTTTCTTTCGCAGCATATACAGGAAAAACGGTCCGCCGACCACGCTCATCACGATACCGACCGGAATTTCCATCCCCTTAACAGCCGTACGCCCGATCGTGTCCGCCAGAAGCAGAACATCCGCGCCCAGTAGCATCGACGTCGGCAGCATGTGCTTATAATCCGACCCCACAAGAATTCTTGCGATGTGCGGAACGACCAGTCCGACAAATCCGATCATTCCCGCCACGGAAACCGTCGCTGCCGCTAAGAATGCGGAGACTGCGGAAAGCAGCACTCTGGTGCGGTTTACGTTGACGCCCAGGGACCTTGCCATCTCGTCACCGAGCTGAAGAATATTGGCGCCCTTGATGCACAACAGCGAGAGGAAAATGCCGACTCCCGCATACACCGCACACACCCTCACATGCGTCCAGTTCCGCCCGGAAAGACTTCCGTTCATAAACGCCAGGACGCCCTCCAGGCTGTCCGTGTGCATCATCTGCAAAAGTGCATTGTACGCACCGAGAACGCTGTTGACGGCAACACCGGACAGAATGATGCGGACCGGATCGACGCCGCCTTTCCAGGCCATCGAATAGATCAAAAAGCATGCGAGCGCGGCTCCTCCGAACGCAAACAACGGTACCGAACCGGTCAAATGGGGAAACAACAAAAGAATGGTTGTCGCCGCCGTTCCCGCACCGGCCGACACGCCGATCGTGCCCGGGTCCGCGAGCGGGTTTCTCATGACCGACTGCAAGATCGCTCCCGAGGACGACAGCGATGCACCGATCAGACATGCCAGGATCAGCCGCGGCATACGGAGATTCATCACAATGATCTTCACGGTTGACTTCTCCTTTGAGAATACCGCGGTAATGATCTGATAAACCGAATACTTCGCGCTTCCGACATTAATAGCAAGAACGGCCAATACTGCCAGCACAGCCAGCAGTATCAGCCAGATCGTCCCGACTCGTAAAGCGCTAACTTTAGTCTCACGTTTCGGATTCATTGCACCGCTTACTCCAATCCAAAGTGTTTCAGGACAATGTCGTTCAACTCACTGATGCGGTCCAGAATGCTGATTCCCGCAGTTGATGTGAACGATACCGGGAGATAAATGATATTGCCGTTCTTGATGGCCGGAATGGCATTCCAGTAATCGGGATTTTTCGCAAAATCCTCTTCCATCACCTGCTTGTGTCCCTCCGCCGACGGCATCATACCGCAGGTGAGAACCAGATCGGGATTGTAATCAAGCGCCTGCTCGAAATCGACCTCCGCCATGGAAGCGGCCGAATTCACATACACGTTCGTGAGACCGATCATCTTAGCCATCGTTCCGAGCGTGCCGCCTTCCGTCTGGATGTAGTGCGAAGGAGGGGAGGACTGCAGGATCATGACGGTCTTTCCTTCGAGCTTCTTCTTGGTCTCCTCAAGCTTTGCCTCGAGGTCGTCGAATTCCTTAAGAAGGGCCGCACCCTCTGCGCTTCCCTTGCCGAATGCTTCCACAAGCGCCTGTGTCTGCTCCTTCACGGCCGTGTACGAAACCGTGTGTCCCGCATCCACATAGTAGACCGGAATGCCTGCGCCGCTCAGCTGAACCCCGTAGGTGTCTTTCGAGGTGACGCCGAGAATTACGAGATCCGGCTCCATCGCGATCACGGTCTCGATATCAAAATTCGAATTCATGCTCGTGTTCAGCAACTCCACATCCTTCATGTTGTCCGGCCAGGTCACGACGGACGTCTTCGGAACCGCAATGAAATGCACACCGAGGCGGTTCATTGCAAGCACCGGGGCGGTGCTCATCGATACCACCTTCGTCGGCATCTTGTCAAGTTTTACAGGCTCCGTAAAACCCTTGCTCTGCATTCCGGCCGGATAGGGGATCGTCACTCCCGTCTCCGCGGCGGCCGGCGTAACGGTTGTTTTTTCCGTGCCGTTGTCCTTGTTCTCATCCTTGCCGCATGCGGCAACTGAGATCATCATGCAAAGCACGAATAATACTGCAATTACTCTTTTCATAAAACACTCCTTATGATGTATTCATAGAATCGGGCTGAGCCCGACGCTCTATCGTTTTTATCTTCCGCTCACGAAACCGTACGAAGTTCGTCGCGGCCGGACTTGTCCTCGCGGTCGTCCCTGCTCAACGAAAGCACGGTGTCCGCAAGTTTTTCATAAACCTCCCTCATGGGAGACGCCGGAACGCACTCAAGAATCGTACCGCCCCTGCTCTCCGCCTCCTGGATATCGCCGCAACGCGGAATCCTCGCCACGATCTCCGCGCCGATCTCTTCCGCTGCCTTGTCCACAATGGCGTTCTCATTTTCGATATTGCGGGAGTTCTGAATAAGTCCCGCAACTCTCGCATAGCCGCGCGACTCAAAATTCTTTACGGCTCTCGCAATATTGTCAGCCGCATAGAGAGCCATCATTTCACCGCTGGTAACGATGAACACCTCTCTTGCATACCCTTCGCGGATCGGCATTGCAAAGCCGCCGCAGACAACGTCCCCGAGCACGTCATAGATGACAATATCCGGATGGTACGTTTCAAACGCCTCAAGCTCCGCCAGTTTCTCAAACGCAGAGATGATCCCCCGCCCTGCGCAGCCGATTCCCGGCGTCGGTCCGCCGCTCTCCACGCAGAGCACACCGTTATACCCTTCGAAGACAATGTCCGAGAGCTTCAGCTCATCGTTCTTCTCCCGAAGCTGATCCAAAACGGTCGGGATCCGTTTTCCTTCCATCAGTCCCTTGGTGGAGTCCGCCTTGGGATCGCAGCCAATCTGCATCACGCGGTATCCTTTTTGTGACAGTGCGGCGGAAAGATTTGAGGTCGTGGTGCTCTTTCCGATACCACCCTTTCCGTATATGGCAATCTTTCGCATCGATTCTCCTTTCTTTAGTTACCTTATGCTAACTGCCGTGTGATAAAATAACCGTTCGCAAATTGCAAGCGGCTTAAACTTCCTGCGTTTTTAGTTGTTACCTTTGGCTAACCGCGTTGCATTGTAACACATGCGCTTTCAGAAAGCAACTGTTTTTACGTTTTTTTGATTTCTTTATTTCCTGCCGATACGTAAAAGCAGCGGGAAGACAAATAATGATCTTCCCGCTTTCTTTCACTGTTTGCTGATTGCTTCCCACATGGTACACATATTCTGAAACCCGTTCCCGGGCATGCGCCCCTACAGGGCTTCTTCCCTGTGCGCTCTAATCATTTTCCGGTCTTACGGGTCACTCCCGGTTCTTCAATGCTTCTGTCATATCGATCTTACGAACATGCTTTACGTGAATCATGTTGGTGATCAGGCATGTCGCCGTACCGAGCACAACGATGATACCCATTACAAGCGGAGTTACACGGAAGTAGAAGAATCCGCTCATCGAGTTGAGCATACCCGCCCAGATCTTACCGATGAGGAAATACTGAAGCGGAAGGAACACGATCACGGAAAGAATGATGATCCACTGCGTCTGCGACAAATACAGCTTGTTGACCTCCTTGTTACGGTATCCGAATACCTTAAGCAGCGAGATGTTCAGCGCATTCTTGTCGATGACCATCTTCGTGAGCATGAACATGACGATGACATAGCAGATGATACCGACTGCTGTAAGCATCACGATCAGCGAGGCCATGAGTGTCTTCATCTGCTTGGCGCTGTCCGCCACCTTCTCTTTTGTCACTACCGCGGAAACGAAACGGTCATCGATTCCCGAAATCTCACTGTCGGAAAATACCGTGTTGTAGTATCCTTCCTCTTTTTCGAGATGAGAATTCAGTGTTTTCTGCGAAGTAAACACATAGACTCCGAGTTCAAAATCGACGACTTCGACGATCTTAGCGTTCCATTTATGGAGAGTCAGTTTATTGTCGATCTCAATGGTGTCGCCCTTATGAATACCGAGTTTTGCAGCCATGATGTCGGAGATGATGATCTCATTTTCCGAAAGACCGGACACGGAAATATCCTTCAGATACTTCGAGTCACTGCAGATACCGAGAACGTTCACCGGGAGCATTCTGCCGTTATACTCAGTTTCATAGGTGCTGATCGTATCCTTTTCCGCACCCGCGGGAATCACCGACGGATCAAGCAACGGCGCCTTCAGGACATATTGATACTCCGCTACCGCCGAATCTGGAAGAGTGTCGATGTATTGATCGAAGGAAGACCGCATGCCCAGACCGAACATACACAGAAGTCCTGCAAGTAAAACACCGATGATCAGGGAGATATACTGGCCCTTGCTTCGAATGACCGTACGAATACGGAAACGATTAAGGAATCCGAGGCTTTTCATTTCATGGGCATTCGTTGCTCGTTTCTCTTTCTTCGTATCTTTGCGGATCAGACGAAGCGGTGTGAGGTTCAGTTTTCTTCCGAAGACGATCAGATTGATCAGGATGACTGCAAGGACCGGGAATCCGATCATGAAAGCCATTCGGGCAGGATCGATCGTATAGAGCATTTTGGGAACCACATAATATGCATAAACACTCTGTGTCGCAACCTTATAGACGGACGTCAAAGCCAAAAGCAGTCCGATTCCGGTGGAGATCAGTGTGACCAGAACCGGGATCGTCAGATAATGACGGAGAATGGTCTTTTTCTTATAACCGGTGGCGATCAGAACACCGACGAACGAACATTCATCCTCGAAGGTGTGCACCGACACCAGCGCGAACAGGAAGGCAACGATCACCATTGAGAGAACCAGGAAATATGTGGACATGTTGATATTCAGTTCCAGCTTGGAGATCAGATTGTTGACTCTGTTATTGTCGCCGATGGCGCAGAAATCCGTGAGAATACCTTTATCTCCTAACTTCTTTATGATGTCTCTGTTGGCCTGATTGACCTCGTCTCTGTCCAGGTCGTTTTTGAACTTATACGCATACTGATAGATCAACTTCTCTTCGTCCAGAGTCGCGAAAAAACCGTCACTTACGATCGAGACACCAAAGACTTCACGGTCCGCCAGAAGATCACCGAGTTCCTTGAAACTGACGATATACTCGGGAAGTCCGATGATGCCGGACACTTCCATGTCCTTCGATCCAACCGCGAGATGATCGCCGAGTTTTAAGTCGTGTGCCTCAGCATAGAGACGGTCCAGGGCGATTTCATTATTGCTGTCCGGAAGGCCTCCTTCCAGAACAAAAGGAATATCAATGGACTGACGCATCCGGAACACACGCACTTCCGACTCATCCGATGACGGAAGATCAACGTAAGGCTGATATTCAAGTTCGAGAGAATCTCCCAAAAGATTGCAGAGCTCGGATTTATCCATCGGAGATGAAATGACGAAAAATCCGTCTTCCAGACGGTTAGTTTCTTTCGTATCATTAAATGCGGCCCGGATTCCCTGATTTCCGACCAGATAGGCACCGGCCAGGCTGGTCATGAGAATGATGAACAGCGCTATGCCCCCGTAGATTGCGATGTTTTTCTTAAAAAAACGGGGAAGTCTTTTCTTCAGAACATTTTTCATGATGACACCTCTTCCCCCCGATTACCACGCCAGATTCCTTGCCGGAGTCTTCGAAGGATTTTTCTCATTCTTGGTAATCCGTCCGTCTTTTAAGTGGATGATCCGGTCAGACATTCGGCTGATCGCTTCGTTGTGCGTTACGATCAGAATAGTCGTGTTATATTCTCTGTTTACGCTTTCGATCAGTTCCAGGATCTCCTTCGACGTCTCGTAATCCAGCGCTCCGGTCGGTTCATCACAGAGCAACAGTGTCGGGGCTTTGATCAATGCTCTTCCGATCGAGGTTCTCTGCTGCTGTCCTCCGGAAAGCTGTCTCGGGTACTTATTCTGGTGTTCCTTAAGTCCCAGGTCCTTCAGAAGTTTCTGAATGTCCAGCGGATTCTTTCCCAGGAACCCGCAGACTTCTATATTTTCCTTGACCGTCAGATCCGGAATCAGATTATAAAACTGGAACACAAAACCCAGGTGGTCTCTCCGGTATTCAAGAAGTCCGTCCTTGTCATCCAGTTCGATCTTTTTTCCGTTGATACGGATCTCGCCGGAAGTGAGTGTATCGATACCCCCGATCAGATTAAGCAGTGTCGACTTACCTGCACCGGACGGTCCCAGGACGGTGCAGATCTCACCTTTTTCAAGTTGGAAACTCAATCCCTTCAGGACATGGACGATATTCTCCCCGATGCCGTAGTCCTTCTTCAGATCCTTCACTTCAACAAACATTTCTCTGTCGCGGCGTGTCCGCCGCTCCTCCTTTTCTTTTAGTTAGTCGCGGCTAACTGTATTCCAAAAAGAAATCGGCTCATCGCCGGTTTCCTGTTCGGTCTAGATTCCCAAAACCGCATGCCATCCGGAAGCGAAGAAGATTTCCAGCGTCTTTGCGTAATGCATGGCCTCCTCCAACGTAAAATCATGCTCGATCGCGGATACCACGGCATTCACATTGGCAGTCACCAGAAGATGTATCTCCTTCTCCGGCAGTTCCTTTACCTCAAAGCCGTTTGCCTTCGCCTGCGCAAAATACGCCTTGGTATTCTTCTCCTCCATCTGCGCTGCCTCATGAACAAAGCCCGCGTATTTCGTGCCCTCGGAGCAGCAGATCACCAGTTTAAATGCGTCGTAATTGGAATAGATATACTTGAGCATCCGTTCCGTGGAGGACACGTTCTGCGCTTCTTCCCCTCGCTTTGCCGCGTCAATTGCGGCATACTCCTCCTCCGCGAGGGTATCGTACAGACTCCAAAAACCTGACACCGCAGGCTCCACCAAAGCGGCAAACAGATCTTCCTTGCCCGCAAAATGTTTGTACATGCCCGGCGCGCTCATACCGGACGCCTTGGCAATCCGGCGGATTGACGCATCGGCAAAACCGTACGTGCGAAACTCCTCCGCTGCTGCCCTCAGAATGCTTTCATGATGCATTGCCTTGTTTCGGATCATAGTTTTTTCCTCTCTTCTTAGGGAACAGTGTTCCCTTGCGTTCATAAATTTACATCAGGCAGGCCGAAATGTCAATCCTTTTTCTCCGTTTTTTCAAAAAATAAAACCTTTTGTGCCTCAGCATCACATAAAAAAAAGCAACGAATCTGCTTCGCTGCTTTTTATCGGTTGCATTTTCCGACTGTCACCAATTCTGAAACCGTCTTTCTTCCCCGCGCCAATAAGCCGTGAAATCGTCACGGCTGCCCGTAAAGAACAAACCTTCCGTGAACCTGCACCAGTTTTCCCCGTGTGTTCCGGTTTTCAGTCCGAACAATGCCGAGGCAAGAACCACAACATGGCTGTCATGGGAACAGATGATGTCAAGGGTTTCCTTCGCCCCCGGCTCCGCGAAGATGGCATCCACAATCGGTTTGGCCTCCCCATACAGGGTCGCTCCCCACGTATACTCCGGGATATTTCTCTGCAGACCGTAGAAATACTCATACCACCCGACATTGTGCTCGTCCCTGGCTTGATACGCTCCCGCAGACCCAGAGTAAACCTCAGCAGAGGTGATCGCCGGCGCATTCACTCCCGCCCCGCGGGCAATCTCACGAACGGTCTGGCGACACCGTTCCACAGTACTGGCATACAGACGCCCCAGCGGCCTGTCAATGCTTCTGCCGATGACCTGCGCCATCCGGATTCCCTCCGGAGTCAGCAGCAGGGTCGAATAATCCCCGTTGACGGGATTGTCATATCGTATCGCGTGTCGTAGAAACAATTTCACGTTGACATTCTCCGGCAATCTTCCGGCATCATACACCATCTCTTTACAGGGTGAATCAAACCTCATGCTGCACTCCTTTTGTACAAGAATGTAAGTTCCGTTATTCTCTTCCATCCTTCAGCGCATCCACCATATCGGCCCGGTTCACGCGCCCGCGGACCAGAAGCAGTGATATCACATATGCCACGACTGTAAACAATGCTGTCAGCACGATGCTGACCGGCTTTAAGGTCGCGGGGATCATGATATTCTCCACCTCGACAAATTCAGCGCAGTACCACGCCATAATGCCGTAGGCGGCGGCAATCCCCGCCGCGATTCCCGGGATCAGCAGCAGGTGATTTGAGGAGATCATCATGGAGTTAATCCGTCCGTTCTCCATACCGAGGACCTTCAGCATTGAGATGGTGTAGGCATTTTCCGAAATCAGGGTATTGATCGTCGCGTACAGCGCAGCGACACAGACAATGACACCGATGATCATCAGAGCGTCAATAACCCCGGCCATGGACTCCTTCATGTTCTCCATCTGCGTCCGATAAGTGGAGTCGGTGATCATCTCGGTCGCTTCCGCCTCCATGTCCGGAAGGGCCGTTTTGGAGAGCACGGCGTTGTAGCAGTCCGCCGGGAGTCCGGAAAGCTCCGAGACGAGTTCCTTCGACGCCACAAGATAACTCTCGTAGCCGTTTTTGATGACGCCGCGAATCGTCACCCTGTGCTCCTCCAAAGTCGCGATATTCCGAAACGTGAAAATGTCCCCCTCATGCACATCGAAAATCGCTTCACACAAAGTGCTGATATAGAATCCGCTGTCGATGTCGGCCTGTTCGCCGCCCGTTGTTGTCAGGTTCCACAGTTTACTTTCCGCATCCATTCCCAGGATAGAAAACCGCCGTGACTGCGTATCTTCGTACTGCATCGCGAGAACTGTCTCGCCATCGGTCACCTCGCCCTGCTTCAGCGTTCCCAGGATGTATTCATAGGAAAATGACCCGAACTCGTCGTGGGCTTTCTCTCCGACAGCTTCCACGGAATCGAGGAACGAAAATGCAAACGCAACCAGCATCGCCCCGAGGCAAATGCCGAAGAAGATGACGATACTTCTTCCCGGATTTCCGATCAGCTGCCGCACCGCCAGTTTCCGTTTTACCGGGAGCTTCTTCTTCGCGAGGATCCGACGGGATTTTCCGTCGTTTCCGACGGCTCCCGCCAAAAGTGCAACCGTGTCGGCCTGCAACAGAGCGCGCACACGAAGCATCGACGCGACGTAATAGATAGCCGTAGGAATCACAATTCCGGCCAGCGCGACCCAAATCGGCAGTCGGAACGCAGGCTTCATCGGCTCGTAATCCGCAAGCCCGACGGCTCCGAAGGGCTTGGCAAGGACAAGAGATGCAACCGCCGTAAGCGTTCCTCCGACAAGGCCCGGAATTACCGCAAAGAGGCTGTAATGCCGCATTAGTTTTCCCTGCTCATACCCAAGAGCAGACAGCGTTCCGATCAACTTCTGCTCGGCACGGATCCGGCGCCCCAAAAGGATGCAGACCAGAGCGACCGTCAGAAGCGGGAAAACCACCAGTTCGATCCAGGAGGACATCAGAAACATGTCCGCCTGTTCGTACACAAAGGTGATCCGTTTGTTATTGTCCGCGTTCAGATACCCTGAGACAAAATAGGTTTCGTTGACTTCCTGACGAAACGCCTTCTCGTCGCTTTGATCCGAATAGATCACTTTGTAATTGATCGTTCCTGTTCCGAACACCCTCTCAAACTCGGCGTCGGTCAGGTACGCAAGGAAGAAGTCCGATACATTCTTGTAATCGTCGGACACATTTTCCACCATATAGAGGTAGTCCGGACGTAAGAATGTCCCGGCGACCTTGTAATCCCTGTCCTTAAGACGGATGGTGTCGCCTTCGCCGACCTTGTGTTCCTCCGCATATCCGGCGGAAATCAGGATCTCATCATCGCCGGAGAGATCATGACCGCTTTGGATTTCATAGAGGTCTACCTTTCGGTTCGGGGTAAACACACGCATATGATATGACCCCTCATCAGCAGACGCCATATGTTCCTTCTCCAACGTGAGCGAGTACTTTCTCTCCAACTCCGCGACCGCTTCCTCCGGAATTTCGGAGTATACGGAAAATGTTGCATCCTCACAGCGGTATCGGTCAAAAAAGTCCTCCCCGTATGCGCGGATGCCTGTTCCGGCGACATAAAACAGGTAAAACATCAACAGGGTAAGCATGGTTAATACCGTCACCGAAGCATAAAACGGAATGTTGTTTCGGATGTTGCGGCGGTAACGTCTGTTCAGTTTCATCGCAGTCACCTCACAGTTCAATCTCGTCCGCGGAACGGCGGCTTGCATTATCCTTCACAGACGCCACACTGCCGTCCTTGATCCGGACTACGGTGTCGGCGAGCTCGGCGATCGCCTCATTGTGGGTGATGATCACGGTGGTGGTCCCGTACTCCCGGTTCACCTTCTCCACAAAACGAAGCACCGAGCGCGAGGACTTCGTGTCCAACGCACCCGTCAGTTCGTCGCACAGCAAAAGCTTCGGATTTTTCACCATGGCGCGGGCGATCGCCACGCGCTGCTGCTGTCCTCCCGAAAGCTCCCTCGGGAAGCGATAGCGGTATTTTTCAATATCGAGAGCTTTAAGAATTTCCTCGGTATTGAGCGGGCTTGCGGCAATCTCCGCGACGACCTGCACATTTTCCTCCACCGTAAGGTCCGGAATCAGATTGTAAAACTGAAACACGAAACCGATGTCTTTCTTCCGGTATGTCGTCAACTCCTTCTTGGTAAGCCCCGTAACCTGCTCTCCGTCCACGCGGATGCTTCCGCTGTCAAGACTGTCCAGGCCTCCGATCATGTTGAGAAGTGTGCTCTTGCCGGACCCGGAAGGCCCGAGAATGACACAGATTTTCCCTTTCTCCAGCGAAAAATCAACCCCGTTTAACGCAAAGATCGCAGCTTCTCCTTCCCCGTACTGTTTCTTTGCTCCCTGAATCTCGATAAATGCCATTTTTCCATAGACAGCGCCCGCCGGTCAGCGGGCGCATTTTTCCTTTCCTCTCCGGCTACGCGCGCCGATGATATATTACATTCTCCAGTTCTGCGACACCAGTTGCTGTGCGAGCATGCTGCCGTAGATGCTGTTGTTCCGTTTGGTAAGCTCCGCAGGACTTCCCTGCTCTGCCACAACACCGTCCTTCAATACGACGATGCGGTTCGCATTTGCCACAGTACGCATGCGGTGCGCGATGATCAGCACGGTCTTGTCCTTGATCAGGCGGGACAGAGCCTCTTGAATGGCGGTCTCATTTTCCGCGTCGAGAGACGCCGTCGCCTCGTCCAAAAGGATCACCGGCGCGTTCTTCAGGAATGCCCGCGCGATGGAGATGCGCTGGCGCTCGCCGCCCGAAAGCTCACTTCCGTTCTCACCGATGGCGGTGTTATAGCCCTCCGGCAGAAGGTTCACGAATTCATCGCAGTTAGCCAGCTTGGCCGCCGCCATAACTTCCTCGTCTGTCGCGCCCGCCCGGCCGATGCGGATATTTTCCATGACCGAGTTGTTAAAGAGCGTGACATCCTGGAAGACGATGGAGTACTTCTGCAGAAGTGTCTCCGGATCGATGCCCGAGATGTCGACACCGCCGAGGCGGATTTTCCCTTCTGTCACATCCCAGAAGCGGGCCGCGAGGCGGGAAACCGTCGTCTTGCCGCCGCCGGACGGGCCGATCAGCGCCGTGACTTCGCCCTGCTTCGCCGTAAACGTTACGTCGCGGAGCACCGCCGTGTCATCGGAATAGGAGAAACCGACATGGTCAAATTCGATGTCGTAGCCCTTGTTGCGAAGATCCTCTCTGCCGGTCTGGATCTCGTGGGACATCACCTCGTCGAGGCGCTCGCACTGCACGCCGGTGGCGATGATCGCCGCAAAATTCTGCAGCGTGATCTGCATCGGGTCATACAACCGAGACACCAGCATTAAGAACATGAAAAATGTGAGCAGCGAAATCTTGTCGTCCGCGAACAATATGCCGCCGACCACCGCCGTCGTGCCGATCCCGAGTTTCAAGATGATCGCCGCAGAGTTCACGTAGACCGCCATCTTGAGCTCCGTGAACAAAGCCATCTTTTCAACGGCCTTGATCTTGCCCTCCAGGCCTTCCATGTAACGGTCCTGTGCATTGTTCGCACGCAGGTCGCGGATGGACTCCAGGCACTCCTGAACACCGTCCGACAGCGCAAGTTTCACCTCCGAATTCTTGCGGACCGCACGCTTCTCCGCGCCGGAGCAGGTGATGATGATCAGGAACGCGACCGGGATCACCCAAAAGCTCGCGAAAACCATGCGCCAGTCAAAGAACAGAAACAGGCTGATGCCCACGAGGCTTGTGGAGATGACCGCGCCGATCAGTTCCGGGATCCAATGGGACGATGCCGTCTCGATCTGTGCGCAGTCGCCCATGATGTTGGTGGTCAGATCGGCGATATTTTTCTTGCCGAAGTACGACAGCGGCAGCTTGCGAAGCGTCTCAGCCAGTGACGTTCTGCGGACTCCGCTCTCTCGGTATGTCGTGAAAAATGTAGCCCCGTACTGTACGTAGTTCAGAATTGCGATCAGGATGATCACGCCCGCGCAACAGGCTGCGTACACCGGGATCCGCGCCTTCGTCAGGTTGTCATTCAACAGGTCCTTGATCAGGAGATACAGAACTCCCGAGGACATCATGAATGCGAGGTTTGTGCAGGTGACACTGATGCATGCCCGGATCATATCCCGCGCGCCCTGCTCGGAGAGCGCGTACTTATGTTTCAATCTCTCTACCATCGTCACGCACCTACCTTCCACTCGATCGATCTCGTATATTCGTCGAACATTCGCTTATAAAGGCCTTCCGCAGCCATCAATTCCGCGTGCGTACCCTCCTCCGCGAGCTTTCCCCCGTCCATCACGAAAATGCGATCCGCGTTCATGACCGTGCTCAGACGGTGCGCGATCATGATGACCGTCTTGCCCTTTGAGAGCTCGGCAAATGCTGCCTGAACTTTCGTCTCGTTGTCCGGATCCGCAAAGGCTGTTGCCTCGTCGAGGATCAGGATCGGCGCATCCTTCAAAAATGCTCTGGCGATGGTAATCCGCTGCTGCTCACCGCCGGAGAGGTACGTTCCCTTCTCCCCGATGACGGTGCGGATTCCATACGGAAGCTTGTCGATGATGTCATTGCACTGCGCCTTCGCGAGCGCCTCCGTGACCTCGGCCTCCGTCGCGTCCGGCCGGGCCATGCGCACATTTTCCAGGATTGACGTGCGAAGCAGGCGGCTGTCCTGGAACACGAAGGAGACCTGCTTCATCAGTTCCAACGAAGGAATGTCTTTCACGTTCACGCCACCGATGCGGATTGCGCCGTCCGCGACATCGAAGAAGCGAACCATCAGCTCCGCCAGCGTCGTCTTGCCCGAGCCCGAAGGTCCCACAAGCGCCACATGCTCTCCTCCTGCAATGCGAAGCGTCACGCCCGACACCGCATCTCTTGTCGCGTCCTTATAGCGGTAGGAAACATTTTCAAGTTCCATATCATGCCCCTGCGGCTTCGCGCCCTCTGCCTTATCCGGGAGAGGCTCCAGCCCGACAATGCTCTCGACACGCTTGAGAGCGTCGATCAGTGTCATCTCCGCCTCGCCGGAGTACGCGATCTTTGTGAGGCACACCGTGACGAGAGGCGTCACGATGATGTAATACATGATATTCAGAATATCTTTCGCCGTCGTTCCGTCCTTCGTGACAATGTACGCCGCAATCACGATGAAAATGAAGATCGCGTTGATACAGGTCATGAACCCTGTCATCGGCTTCCGCAGCATGATCGTGTAGTCGGTGGTCCATTTTCCGAAGTTGTCGATGGCAGACTTAAAGCGCTTGAAGGAGTGCACCGTCTGGCCGAAAGTTTTGACCACGGGGATGCCTCGCACGTACTCCGTCGCCTCGCTGCTCATGGTGTCGAGCGCACTCTGGTACTCCGCCATTTTCTGCTGCATGTTCTTGCCCATCATGGACATCATGCAGGCGAAACCGATCAGCGCGGGGATCATGCAGAAGAGACCGATCTTCCAGTTGAACGCAAAGATCAGCACGATCAATCCGACCGGCGTCACCGCCGCGACCGTCTTGTCCGCGAGATTGTGCGCGATGAACGTCTCCGTCGCCGCCGTGGAATCGTTCACGATACGGCGGATTTTGCCGGTTCCGTCCTCGTCAAAGATTCCAAGCGGAAGCGTGATGATGCGGCGCATCAATGCGCTTCGCATGTTCGCCTGAACGCGGAACGCCGCAATGTGCGTGCACATCAGCGCCGCTATATACACAAGCAGCGAGCCGACTGTCCACAGCACCGCCCGCCACGCGAAACTGCGGATTTCCGCGGCGTCGTCACCGTTTACGGCAATGCGGATGATCTTCCAAAGATCGTAGTACGGCACAAGCGCCATCGCCGCGCTCACTCCCGCTAAGCATCGTCCGATAGTGATCAGTATGCGGTGTCCGCCCGCGTACTGCCCGATCAGCTTCATGTGATCGAATTTTCCGGCTTTTCCCACCTTATTGTCCTCCAAACACGCGTTTATTTCTTTCCGACCAGCAACGTCGAGCCGCGCAGCATCAGCCTCATCGATTCGATGCGTGACATAAACATTCCGTTGTCCGTCGGGATCAGTTGAACATTCTCATAGCCTTCCGCCCTGAGTTCCGCGGCAAATTTCTGCATGTCGCCGTAGCGCCCCTTCGACATGATGTCGTGGATCGCGAAGGTGCCTCCCTTCTTCAGGACCCGGAGCGACTCCCGCAAAAGCGCCTGCTTATCGTAACCGCCGATGTTGTGGTAGACGTAATTGCTCACGACCGCATCAAAAGTTTCATCCGGAAAATCCAGTTTCGTCGCATCGCCCTTGCGAAACTCCGTGTTGCACACGCCCTCCGCAACGGAGTTGCTCTCGCAAAGCCCCTTGCTGAACGATGCATATTCCTTGCCCCAGCGGTCGATCCCTAAGAAACTCGCCTGCGGATTTCTCTTCGCACAGGCGATGGTCAGTGCCCCGCTGCCGCAGCCGACATCAAGTCCTTTTCCGTCCTTGGGAAGCGACACGTACTGCGCCGTTCCCTCGATGATCTGCTTGGAAAGTTTCCGGTTGCCGTCGTAGGAGAACTTGTTGTACGCGACGATGCACCATTTCATCATCATCGCGCAGGCAAAAAAGAGAAGTCCTGTCACGATCCCGACGATGATCCGGACCGTCTGCGAAGAATCCTTCAGCGCGATCAGCAGAACAACGAACAAAATCGCCGTGACAATTGTCGCCGCAACAAAGCCGTACACCATTCCCTTCGGAACCCAGTTTTTGTAGTCAGGTTTTGCCGCCCGCTCGCTCCCCGGGACCTCATCCACAGCCGATATGAAGCGATACCCCGTCGCGTCAATCACCTTGCGAAGTTCCTCGTTTGTCGGAAGTGTCGCACCGGAAATCACCGCGGTTCCCTTTTTGTGGGAAACCGTCACTCTCTTTACTTCGGAAAATGCGTTGCGGATCGCGTCCGCGACATGGGACTCGCACATTCCGCACATCATGCCCTCAATGGTTATCGTTTTTGTCATGTGTCATCTCCTTGTATTTCCCCTGAATGATTCCCTCAAACGGGATCACATAAGTGCAGGCATTTTTGATCAACTCCGTGTCGTGTGTGACGATAATGACCGTCCTGCCGCTTTCCCGAAGCTGCTTCAGCAGCTCCGAAACCTGAAGCATATGGCTGTAATCCAGCCCGCTGGTCGGTTCGTCAAACAAAATGATATTTCTTCCCGAGGCAATCGCGGAGGCCACCGCCACCCGCTGTTTCTGGCCTCCCGAGAGAGCCAGCGGATGCTTGTCCGCGAAGTCCTCGAGATCCAGGGAGCGCAGGATAGCAAGTGCCTCCTCACGGTCCTCATTTTCCTGAGAGATCATCACCTCTTCCAGCACGCTGTCCGTGAACAGCTGATGGTTCACATCCTGCATGACCAGATAGATGTTCCGGCGTCTCAGTTTGTTGTTCCAGCGCTCGTCACCGACCGTAAGCACGGCCTTGCAGGATCGCTCCATGCCGCACAGACACCGTAAAAATGTGGATTTTCCGGCGCCGTTGGCCCCGACGATCCCGACGATCTCACCCGCAGGGATCTCCATGCGCGGGATATCGAACACCGGCTTTTCCTTCCTGTAGGAATACTTCATGTTCGACAGGACCAGCGTTTCACCGTTTCCCTGCCGCATGTCCTCGCCGAGGCGGATCTTCACAGGGTCCGTCGCCTGCTCCGCCCGCAGTCCGAGGCTGTGCAACTCCGCCTCCGAGAGCGCCCGGATCCCATCCGCGGAGTATTCCCTCACGATCTCCCCGTCGCTCATGAGAAGCGCTCTCGTGATGTACGGGAAGAGGTACGCGATCCGATGCTCCGCGATCAGAACGGTCTTGTGCTCCTCTTTCCATGCCTCGAGCATCTTCTGCAGTTCGCAGATCCCCTGATAGTCCAGGTTCGCCGAAGGCTCGTCCAATATGATCACGTCAACCGGCTCCACGGCGATGCTTGCGCAGGCGATCTTCTGTTTCTCCCCGCCGGACAGCTGGAAAATACTCCGGTCCATCAGATGCCCGATCGCGTGTCTGTTCACCACGTAATTGATCCGCTGCTCGATCTCCTCCGGCTCCAACCCGAAGTTTTCGCAGCCGAAGGCCAGCTCACTTGTGGTGTCCACATTGAAAAACTGGCTCCGCGGGTTCTGAAAGACCGTGCCGACGTGCCGCGATATTTTCCGAAGCGTGGTCTGTCCGACGCACGTTCCGTTCACCGTGACGGTTCCCGTCAACTCGCCCTGATAAAAATGCGGGATCAGGCCGTTTACACACCGCACAAGCGTGGATTTGCCGCAGCCGGAGGGCCCGCACACAAGCACAACATCGCCCTCATTTACCGTCAGATTGATGTTTTTGAGACATTCCTGCTCCCCGGTGTATTGAAATGAAACATTTTCAAAACTGATCATACGTAAAACCTTCCGATTCCCCACCAGATAAAGCAAGCCGCACACAATGTCATGACGATCCAGTCAAGAAGCCGGAACCGAATGTTCCAGATGCAGCTTCTCTTCTTGCCGACATCCAGTCCCCGTGTCATCGCAGCGGCAGACAGCTCCTCCCCGATAATCGAGCAGGACGCGATGAGCGGCACCATCCTGTACTCAACAGCCTCCGTCGCCTTCTTCGCTCCCATCTCGATCCCGCGCATGCGCATCGCGTCATTGATGGCCCTCGATTCCTCCGCCACTGTGGGAAAGAACCGGAAGATCACGCTTATCGGTATGGTCAGTTTGTCGGTCACATGCATCCGTTTCATCGCCGCAAGAAACTCAGACACCTTCGTCGTCCGCACAATGTATCTCGCCAGAATGACCGTCGGCAGGATCTTCGTGATGATGTACAACATCAGCGCCAGCGCGGATTCCAGTGCCGTCAGATCGTGCTGCAGCGCCATCTGGGCAAAGTAGCATCCGACATAGATCGCCCCGGCAATCCCGGCCGCCACCCACTCCTTCTCAACCAGCAGAAGAAGCACCGGGAGATAGACCAGGATCCAGTAGAAGACAACCATCCAGCGTTCTCCCGCGTTGCCGACGACGAACACCGAGCTGGTGAAGAGAAGCAGCAGTTTGGTCCTCGGGTCCAGCAGCGAATGAACATTTCTGTCAAGCCGGTATTCCATGATCAGACGATCCCTGCCTTTGTAAAATGCTTCTTCAGCACCTTCGCGCCGATCCATCCGCCGATAATACCGCAGACCAGGTCAACCACGAAGAGCACCGGGCACATCCATGTCGGAAGCATCTTTGTGACGGCGTCGATATAGTCCTGTCCGAAATTCTGTCTCGTTGAAAAATAAGCATCTGCGTTGAAGAAGATGCCGAAGTAGTTCGCCCAGCAGTAAAGCCCCGAGACTGCGTAAGCGATGATCCCGTGCCACTTGCTGTTGTATTTGCCCGCGCGGAAGATCAGCTCCGCCGCGAGGCCGGCGATCGTACCGACGATCAGTGCATAGTAGCTCATGCCCGTAACCCACATCAGCAGGCCCATAAGAATATTCAGGATCAGGATCATGCCGAACTTCTTGACTTTGGTTAAGAACATCATGTACGGAATTCCGGTGATGATCGGGACAAATACGACAAGCAGCACCATCATGATCGGGATCACACCGGTCATGGCGACGGCGCAGCACAGAACGGCGCAGATGGCCGTGTAGATACCCACATTGATCAGGTCTTTTGCATTCAAACGATTGTTGTCCATATTCTTATCTCCATTTGTTTTTCATTCTCCGCGTGTATTATCGTAATATCCACGCAGAACCGTTAGCTAAGGCTAACCGTATGACAAATTCAAAGGCCGCCTTGTGACGGCAGCCTTTATTGTCAAAGTTACCCTTCGCTAACGCAGCAATCATAGCACTGTTTTTGTCAAGCGTCAACAAGGTTCTTCTTTTTCGTCCGAGAAAACCTCAATAACCGTTCTCGCGGTGTCTTCGATCGTTCCTGTCTCGTCGACAGTAAAGTCACAGTATCTCTCGTACAATGCAGCCCGGCTCGCGAACATCTTCTCCAGGCTCTCGCCCCGGTGCAGCACCACTCCGCGTCCGCGGACATCGGTCAAACGCTTTTTCAGTTCCGGCAGTTCGATCTTCAGATAGATGATGGTTGCATTTTCCGAAAGATGATTCATCGCAGTATCACTGTACACAACACTTCCTCCGGTTGCGATAACCGAGTGCTTCGCGGTAATGCTCAGCACCGCCCGTTCCTCCTTGTTCAGAAACGCTTCGATCCCCTGCTTTTCAATAATCTCGCGCAGTTTGTGCCCCTCCCGTTTCTGCAAAACAATATCCGTGTCGATAAAATCCATTCCGAGCATTTTTGCCACGATCACGCCGACAGTGCTCTTGCCGGACGTCGGCATACCGATCAGGACAATATTTTTCTCATCAGGCATCCGTGTTCTTCCTTTCCTGCTAAATCTTATTATCCGGGCAATCAAATCTTCCCGTCACTCTCTGTCCTTCAGGATCTCTGCGGGCGTGATCCGGTTGATCTTGCTCACCAACAGCCGGTTAACCGCGAGATACACAAGCAGGATGCATCCGTAAATGCCGAGGTAGTAGTACCAGGGGTACGCAAGGTCCATCGAGCACGCAACATTTGCGATGAAGGACGGGTACAATTTATCGATGATTCCCTTCGCAAGGGGGATCGTGAGCAGACCGCCGACGGCGATCACCAGAAGGTTGCCGTTTAAGTACAGGCTCCGGATCTCACCGGGTCGGTAGCCGAAGATCTTGATCAGGGAAATGCCCATCGTCGACCGGTCGATCACGACAGCCATCATCAGAAACATCACGACGCAGAAGATCACGATTCCCGCTGAGATCAGTGTGACGGTCATCGGCACCATCATCGTCAGGAACACCGCCGAGCTGTGCTTGATCTCCTCCTTCGTCGTCACCGAGTACAGTTTTGCCTCATCGATTCCGAGCTCCTTGTCGGAGTACACCGCGTTGATGTAACCGTCGCTCTTTCCGAAGAGTTCACGCATGCTGGCGATGTCCATGAAGATCGTGAAACCGACTCTGTACTCGCTGATATCCGTGGCGGTAAAGCAGTAGTCCATGTCTGCCGCGGAGTCGGTCAGCACGATCTTGTCCCCGACATCGTATCCGAAGCGCTCCACCAGGGATCGGTTGATCACCGCGCGGCTCTTGCCGGCCTCAGGTGAGGCGTCAAAATACCGGCTGCCCTTCTCCCGGTCAATGCCGATCACGGTCACGTCGAGCATGTACCCCTCGCAGTCGATCCCGAGGGTCTCCACATACGTTCCCTCGCCGCCCGCAGGCACTTCGCTGTCGGGAAATTTGTAAAGATACATGTAATTGTACTTCGTATCCTCGGTGTTGTAGTCGCGCACCCGTGAGCACAGCACATACGTGTTGATGCCGAGAATGATGACCATGAGCGTGATCACCATTCCGAGCACCAGCGTCACTGACGAGCGCATCTCGCGGATCAGCTGACGAACCGCGAAGAGAAGGCTGAAGTTTTTAATCTTCAGATTGACCCGGCGGTAGTTGGACTCGCTCTGCTCGTTGCGTAAAAGCGACAGTGCAGTGCGCGACAGCTTCTTATTGATCGTCAGCAGATTAACGAGAGCGCAGATGACCGGCGGGATGACGATTCCGTACACCACCAGGTACGCGGGGTACACCATCTCGTACTCCGGGATTGAAAAATAATCGTACGTGCTCTGCTTCATCACCCCGACACCCAGCGGCGAGAAGCCAAGCGCTGTGCCGGCTACGCCCGCCAGAAGCGCCACGATCGTCGGCAGGATGATGTAATGCGCCATGAGCTGCCGCTTCTTCACGCCAAGCGCGTACAAAGCACCGATCACGCTCTGCTCCCGCTCGATCTGGTGCAGAACAAACACCGAAATGACATAGGCGAACAGGATCAGCACGATAATCCCGGCGACCAGTCCGACCTTCTTGTCCATGATGACATCCCCCGCCGCCCCCTCGATGCGGAGGTTGTCCGCGTAGGTTGTGAAGGAGAGCAAAACAACATTTTCCGATTTTGAGAGAGCATCCTTGAGGTCATCGTCCGTCGTATCGCCGAGGCGGTATGCGTAGGTGTACGTCTCAACCTTCTCAGGGAGACTCTCGCGGATATCCTTGTACTCCGCGTCGGAGACGAACATCACACCGAAGGTGTCCACGTCCACCGCAGGGCTTGCAAATGTCTTCAGCACCTGGTCGTAGTCCGGCACCGAACCGAGTCCGCAGACGGTGTACGGCCGCCCTCCCACGGTGAAGTTGTCGCCGACCTTCAGGTTGTGTGCCTTTGCATAGTTCTTTTCAAAGACGGCCTCCGCCCTATCCTCCGCCGGATGTCCGGAATCCAGCACGACGAGGTCAATATCCTTTCGCACGGCAAATACGCGGACCGTCGAGTCATCCTCACCCACCAGGTCCGTCGAGAACAGTTTCTCGATGTACGTTCCGTCTGTGGTCAGCCGACCGATGGTTTCATCGGGGAGCGGCGCGAATACGGAAAATTCTCCGTCCTCGGCCCTGTTTACTTCCTTCATGTTCTTCGTTCCGATGATGACGAGCTCCGATGCACCGACAATTCCGATCACCAGATAAACGCCCAGGACGATCATCAGAAACAGCGCAAGATAGCGCCCGAAATTGGCCTTCAGATCCCGCAGAAGGCGCCTGTTCAACGTGCGTTCCATCACAGATCCTCCAGTTCCGCCGCGGGCACGCGGACCGCATTTTCATACTCCTCGCGGATCATGCCGTCCTTGAGGCGAATGACCTTGTGAACCATGTTCTTGATGGAGTTGTTGTGCGTGACGATCAGCATCGTCGTGTTGTATTTGCGGTTGATCTCCTCCAGCAAAACGAGAATGTCCCGCGATGTCGAGGAATCGAGAGCGCCGGTGGGCTCGTCACACAGCAGAAGTTTCGGGTTTTTGATCAGCGCCCGCGCGATCGCGCAGCGCTGCTGCTGACCGCCCGAGAGCTGTGCTGGAAACTTGTTCTGATGCTCCGTAAGGCCGAGGGTCTCCAGCAGATCATCGAGATCCAGAGGATTTTCCGCGATGTGCCTGCAGATCAGTATGTTCTCCTTCACCGTGAGGTTCGGGACCAGATTGTAAAACTGGAAAATGAACCCGAGATTGTCGCGGCGGTAGTCCGACAACTGCGCCGGCTTCAGCCCGAAGATCTCCTTTCCGTCGACCTTGACCGAACCGCTGTCGATGGTGTCCAGCCCGCCGACACAGTTGAGAAGCGTGGATTTGCCGGAGCCGCTGGTGCCCTGGATCACGCACATCTGACCGCGCTCCACCCCGGTGGAAACGCCCTTCAGCACACGGATAAAGCTCTCGTCCTTACCGTAGCTCTTCTGCAAATTTTCAATCTGAAGATACATCTTTTTCCTCCTATATCCGCCTTGTTTTGTTTCTAAAACCTCGCGGTTTTGTTCGCGCCCGCACGGTTAGCCGAGGCTAACCGCGCATCAAAAAAATAATATACCCCTTGCACTGTAATTGTTCTGCTCCCACCGCGGTTCTCACGTGATCACCTCACGGCAAACTGAAGCCAGCCCACGATGATATGCTCCATCACGGGCTTAATGTCGCGGAGCGCCTGCTCCCGGTCACGCTCGTGGGTGATCAGGTGTACATACGCCATGACTGACATGTGCGAGAGCCAGTGCGTCATGAACGGATTGACCTCGCGCCCCGTAGACTTCGCGTAGCGCACCGCCATCGCGCCGAAGTTCTGCTCCAGAAGGGCAATCACCTGATCCACAATGTTCTCGTACTTCGACCCGGCAGCGCACGTCAGCAGAAGCGTCACCGCGTCGTAGTCCGCGTAGAGCGCGTTGATGAGCATCTCCGCAAAATCATCGTGATCCCCGGGCGTATGCACATACGTCGTAAAATCCTCCTCCGCATCCTCCGCAAAATGCTTCGCAAGCGCGGCCATAAGCCCCTGATACGCAGGCTCCACCAGCGCGGAGAACAGGCCTTCCTTGTCATGGAACAGAAAATACACCGCGCCCGTCGTCACATCGGCCTTCGCGCAGATTGTGCGAAGCGAAGCCTTCTGAAACCCGTTGGCAAGAAATTCCTCTTTCGCGCAGGCAAGCAATCGTTCTTTTGTATCAGTTTCAATACCCATGATGTTCTCCTACAGACTCGTCAGACGCAAAAAAGGCGCGGCGTACGGAAACGGGACAAAATTCCCGTCTCCTTACATAACGGTGTTACGTAACGCCGTTATCTTACGCCGCGTCAATTCATTTGTCAAGCACTTTTTTGAAAATGTCACCACATTTTCCGAAGGATATCTCCCTTGCGGAACAGACTGCCCTTCACCTCCTCGCGGATCGGTTGCAACTGCCCCTGCTTGATCAGATAGGACAGATTCTGCCGGGAGCATTCGAGAAGTTCGCAGCTCTGTGATGTATCGAGCGCATTTTTCGTGACATAAGAAGTGAAGTCATCCGGACGGAGCGGGATCAGCGTTCCTGCCTCGTAAAGCACCGATGCCGGGATGTCATAGGCATCGTCGAGCGTCACAAAATAACCGTCCGTTCCGACCTTGGCGGCGCGAAGCAACTCCGGATTGTCCGGTATCTGCAATCCTTCATTGGCCCAAAGTTTCAGAAAACTCACCTTGCGAACCGTATCGTCCGCAAAGAAGCATATCCAGTAATCGTGTTCCGACACCAGACAGTCCGTCAGGTTCTTCCTGCGGCGCTCCGTCACATACGCAGGCAAAGCGTCGATCCTGCGGATGATCATGCTGTCCTGGGGGCAGCGCCCCTCGGTGATCTCCAGCAGTTTCATCTCGTCATACTCTTTCAGCTTGTGCGCGCGTAAAATTGCCTGAATATTCTGCCTCTCGCTCGGGACCACTCTCCCCTTCACCCAGAGAAAACTGATATCGCGGGGAATCGTGTAGACCCCCCTCTTGACCTGGGCCGTCAGAAGAAGCGGCGCCGTCCATTCGTCCAGATCAGGTGCAAGCTCAATGATGAAGCTTTTTTCCTTCTCATAGTAGAGCAGTACGCCGACCGACAGATCATTTTCCCGATCATAGATTTCATACGTTTTCATAAACTTCACTCTCCAACGACGTGTATCGTCTGTAGATCATGCGCCAGATGGCCTCGAGGAACGTCTCCGACAATACGCCGTCCAGCCCGGCCAAAAGTGTCTCCTTGTCCTTCCTGCGCAGTTTTCCCGGAAACAGATCCTTCCGGCCGTCCAGCAGTTTCAGATTGTCCCTGCAGGAGAAACTGCCCACAAAATTCTGACATTTTCGGTCCGCCATGACATCAAACTTCGTTGCCTCCGCATCCGTAGTGCAGGAATACAGAAGCGACAACCCGTGATCAAACAACGGCGCGATCCTCACCGTGTGCGCCCGCGTATTACGCAGCACCTCTATATTGGCCCCATGCCTGTCGCGGTTCTGGATGATATAATCGACCGCTATCATCGTATCAATATAATCCTTCCAACCGTTCCGCACACAGAAGTCGTAGTGCGATTCCGCCGGCAACGCATTGTTACGGTAATAATCATCCAGTGCGACCTTACTCTCACCACGCTCCTTGAAATCCTTCGACGCGCACAAATATGTCTCATAGTTCTTCCCCTCCACGCGGATGTCCGCATGGATCAGATCATACGACAAATGTTTCACCCCAAGGATCGTCAGCAGCCGGTCCACGATGATCTCATTGACACACTCATGTCCCACCACACCGAGTACCTGGTCGAAGTTGGACAGTTTGTAGTATATTTTCTCGCCGGACAGTGACGATTCCGCCTTCAGAAACGTACCCGCCGTACCGCTGGAATTTCGTATATGGGACCATCTCAGATAGGTCAGGTTCTGCTTCTCTCTCCATACCGTCCCGTTCATGTTTTCTCCCTTCTATTTGACGTGCGTCAAATTCATGCTTTCCAACATGATAGCATTTTATTTGACGCGCGTCAAGTGCGTAAAAACACACCGCAAATTGTTCCAAAGAACCAGAAACCACGTAAAAAAGCACCGAACGCCGTTATACTGCCTTCCGGCAGTACACCTGGTCCGGTGCTTCTCTTATTGCCCCATTACGGTTTTGCTTGTTTTTAGCTCCTCGCGGATCGGTTGCAGCTACCCTGCTTCCCAAAACGCGGTCACGACATCTGCAACTCCACCAGATGTGCATATGTACCGTTCGCAGCCATCAGAGAGTCGTGTGTGCCTCTCTCCTTAATCTGCCCGTCTGCGACGACGAGGATCTGGTCCGCGTCGCGGATTGTCTTCAGACGGTGCGCGATGACCAGAAGGGTCTTGTCGCGGCACAGCTCGGAGATTGCCTCCTGGATGGCGCGCTCATTATCCGCGTCCACGCTGGCGGTCGCCTCGTCGAGGATGACGATCGGCGAATCCTTGAGAATGCAGCGCGCGATGGAGATGCGCTGCTGCTCGCCGCCCGAGAGCGACGCTCCGCCCTCGCCGATCACGGTGTCAAAGCCCTGGGGCAGCTGCATGACAAAGTCGTAGCAGCGCGCCTTCTTCGCCGCTTCCATGACCTCCTCGCGGCTTGCGTCGAGCCGTGCCATCGCGATATTGTTATATACCGTATCCTGAAACAGATAAACCCGCTGGAACACCATACTGATCTGATCCATCAGCGCGCCGAGGGGCACGTTTCGGATATCCCTGCCCTTCACCATAATGCTTCCGGCGCTGATGTCCCAGAACCTTGCAAGGAGCGAGGCGATGGTTGATTTGCCTCCGCCGGATGGTCCGACAAGGGCTGTCATACTGCCCTTGCCGACCCGGAAGGAGACGTCATGAAGAACGGTTTTATCGGTATAGCCAAAGGAAACGTGCTCGTACTCGATCTCGGGCACAACGGAGCCCTGCAGTGCAGAACCGGCATTGTTCGAAGCACTCGTGTCCTCCGCGTCAAAGGAAAATGTCCCCTTATCCTCAAGTTCCTTCGCCCGGAACACTTCCTCGATCCGGTCGAGACTCGCCGAGGTGACCGTGAGGCGTGCCATCTGGGCGTAATAACTCTTGATGGAGACGAACACATCAAACAGGAACAGTGACATTCCGACCATGTAAACATCGGAGATGGTACCGTGATGGAACAGAAACGCCGTGAGCGCCAGGACCGCGGCCGTTCCGATGCCGAAGCAGAGGTTCAGAGCGCGGGACCAGGGCGTGTAATCCTTCTCAAAGGAAATGCTGTCGCGGCAGCTCTTCTCGAACTCGCCCGTCAGTCGCTTCGAGCGGTCGCCGAGCATGTTGTAGGACTTGATGATGCCGATGCCCTCCGCGAAATCAAGCACCTCCTCCGTCAGGGCCTCGCTGCACTCCTGCTTGCTCGCCGAGTGCGCCAGCGTAGTCTTGAGCATCAGATTGCCGACCAGTACGAAGGCTCCCGTGACCAGCAGCGCCAGAAGGCCGATCCGCCAATCCATCACAAACATCATCACGACCATGATCCCCTGTGAGATCATGAACGTCACAAGCTCCGACAGAACGCCCATGCAGTTTTCCTCGATGAACACCATGTCCGTCGCGAGCACGGAACTGATCTTGCCGATATTTCCCTCCGTAAAATAGCCCATCGGAAGTTTTCTGAGATGATCGCCGAGCCGCATGCGCATATCGGCAAATACAAGGTACCCCGCCGCCGACTGCAGCACGTTGTTCGCGTGCTCGAGAACCGCCTGCAGGATGACGCTCGCGATCATCGCGATGCCGATGTACAGGCATTTGGCGCGGGTCATCGTGCCTTCCATGAACCAGCTGACCGTAAGAAAACAGAGCATGAGCGGCACCTTCATCATGATGCCCTTGAAAAATGCGGTCACATACGATGCGCGGATGCGCTTTTTATACTGTCCGGTCACGCTGACCAGACGATGCAGGATTTTGATCATACCGGCTGCACCTCCCCGCTGACGTCTTCCTTGATGCGCCATGTGCTCGCGCCGACCGATGCCTCCCAGAGTTTGCTGTACTCCTCGCAGCTCAGCAACAGTTGTCTGTGATTTCCGACGGCGATGCACTCGCCCTCCTTCATGACACAGATCTGATCTGCATTCTTGATCGTCGCAAGCCGATGTGCGATCACAAGCACGGTCTTGTCCCTGATGATCTCGTCGATCGCCGCGTTCATCTTCTCCTCATTTTCCGGATCCATGAAGGCCGTTGCCTCGTCGAGAACGATGATCGGAGCATCCTTCAGGATTGCGCGGGCGAGGCTGATGCGCTGGCGCTCACCGCCCGAAAGCTGCTTTCCGCCGTCGCCGGCCTGCGTCTCGATGCCCTTCGGAAGTCTCGCAAGGAACTCATCGCACTGTGCCCGGTGCGCCGCCTCAAGCACCTGCTCACGTGTGGCGTCCGGATTGCCGATCAGGATATTCTCATACAGCGTCGTGTTGAACAGAAACTGCTCCTGCGACACGTACGCCACCTGATCGTTCAGCGCCTCCAGCGTCATGTCGGTGATATCCTGCCCGCCGATGCGGATCGTTCCGCCGTCAAGGTCATAGTAGTGAACGAGAAGCTTGGCGAGGGTGGATTTACCGCTGCCGGACTCGCCGACCAACGCCGTCGTCGTGCCCTGCCGAAGGTTTAGGCTTACGCCGTGCAGAACTTCCTTGTCCTTATACGCAAAATGAACGTCCTCAAACGCGACATCGCAGTTCACTCCGTTGAAGCCCGACTTCCCCGCCTTGAGAGGCTCGTGCTCCATATACTTCTCGAGCTCCGCGATCTTGTAGTCGAGCTGAGGGAATTTTCCGGCGAAATTGAGCGCCTTCAGAACGGACGGTCCCACCGCAAAGGACATGCAGAGCACCAGAACCAGCCCGCTCAGGGAGATCGTTCCTTTGATCACCCACAGCGAACCGATGGGCAGCATCAGCATCGCAAGGCACGGCAGGATGCTCGTGTACGACGCCATCCACGGCCAGCAGACGCGATACCAGTCCAGCGTAAAATCCCGGTATTTTTTCACCATGTCGCCGAACCTGCGGTACGAGTCGCCGTCCTTGTTGAAGACCTTGACGACCTCCATTCCGTTGACGTACTCGATGATCGTGTTGTTCATGCCGGCAGCCGCCTCATAGTAAGCGCCCATTTTTGACATGCCGGACTTCATCATCTGTCCCATCGCGTACATGCCTGCAACGAGCGGCACAAGCGAGAGAAGCCCGAGGCGCCAGTTCACGACGAACATCAGGATGATGATCAAAGCCGGTATGAAAATGTTGGCGATGCCCTCGGGAATCGCGTGGGCCAGCAGAAGTTCGATCTGGTCAATATCGTCCGTGAAGATCTTCTTGATGCGGCCGGTGCCCATCTCACGAATATTCCCGAGAGGCTGCCGCTCCAGTTTTCCCTGCAAAGACACGCGAAGGTTTTTCAACGTGTTGTACGCGCTTACATGGGAAAATACGAGCCCCTGCGTGTACAGAACAGCGAAAAGGATCTCACACACTGCAATTGCGATCACGCGGATCAGGATAAACTTCGCACTGATGCTCTCCCCGCGGGTGAGGGGCGCGATAATCTGATAGAGAAAGAAATACGGGACCACATTGGCCACGATCCCGACCGCCATGAATATGACGGCCAGTATCGTGTATTTGCGGTACTCCCCGATATACGGAGCTACTCGTTTGAACATGGAATTATCCTCATTTCTTCACATGGAACGCGGCCATCTGCGGGTAAACCGCCGAAGCACCGAGCTGCTCCTCGATGCGGAGAAGCTGATTGTATTTTGCGACGCGCTCGCTTCTGCTGGGTGCGCCGGTCTTGATCTGGCAGGTGTTGAGCGCTACCGCGAGGTCGGCGATGGTCGTGTCGGCCGTCTCACCGGAGCGGTGCGAAGAGATCGCGGTGTATCCCGCATTGTGTGCCATCTTAATGGCTTCGAGGGTCTCGGAGACCGATCCGATCTGGTTGAGTTTGATCAAAATGGAGTTGCCGGCGCCCAGGGCAATACCCTTGGAGAGGCGCTCGGTGTTGGTCACGAAGAGGTCATCTCCCACCAGCTGCACCTTGCCGCCGATCTTCGCGGTCATTTTCTGCCAGCCTTCCCAGTCCTCCTCATCCAGACCGTCCTCGATGGAGATGATCGGATACTTGTCGATCAAGCTCTCCCAGTGCGCGATCAACTCGTCAGAAGTAAATTCCTTACCGGACTTCGGCTGCCTGTAGAAGCCCTTGCCCTTCTCGCTCTTCCACTCGGAGGACGCCGCATCCATCGCGATCATAAAGTCCCTGCCGGGCTCATAGCCGGCTGCCTTGACTGCCTCAAGAATCGTCTCGATGGTCTCCTCGTCGGAGGACAGATTCGGAGCGAAACCGCCCTCGTCGCCGACGGACGTCGCAAGTCCTCTGCTCTTCAGAAGTTTGGCGAGGGCGTGGAACACCTCCGCACACCAGCGAAGCGCCTCCTTGAAGGACGGTGCGCCCACCGGCATGATCATAAACTCCTGAACGTCCACGGTGTTGGTCGCATGCGCGCCGCCGTTTAATATATTCATCATCGGAACCGGAAGACGGTTGCCCGCTGCGCCGCCCAGGAAGCGATACAGCGGGATTCCCAGTGACTGCGCCGCCGCGCGTGCCGCCGCAATGGAAACTGCAAGAATTGCGTTGGCACCGAGCTTTGATTTGTCCTTCGTTCCGTCTGCCGCGATCATCGCGCCGTCCACGGCGTAGGTGTCCGAAGCGTCAATTCCGCAGACCGCCTCGCGGATCACGGTGTTGATGTTGTCAACCGCCTTGGTCACGCCCTTGCCGAGATATCTCCCCTTGTCACCGTCGCGAAGTTCGAGCGCCTCAAACTCTCCGGTGGAAGCGCCGCTCGGTGCGGTGCCTCTTGCTACCGTTCCGTCTGCGAGCGTAACCTCAGCCTCCACGGTAGGGTTTCCGCGGGAATCCAGTATTTCGCGACCGTATACATCGACAATCTTCATTGCATTCATTTACAAACTCCTTTCAACATGCGAAACCCTCCCCGGAAGACGGCGGTGTGACCGCTTCGTATGGGGAGGGATCACATATGATGCGTATGATTTATTCTCACGGTTAGCCTTGGCTAACTCGTTACCGATACTATCACTGTTTGCAGTTGCTGTCAACCGCTTTTTTTGCATTTCCGACGAGTATTTCGTATTTTGTTACCACAAGGCAACTATTGTCTCGTACAAACGTCCTGCGCTCTCTTACGCGAGTATCACGCGATCTTCCATGAAGCAGCCTCGCTGCGCTCGGAGACAAAGCGTCGGTAAATGCCGTCCTGCTTCAGCAGCTGCTCATGCGTGCCCTGTTGCGCGATGCGGCCCTGATCGACCACAAAGATCTGATCGGCATTGCGCACGGTCTTCAGACGATGCGCGATCATGATGATCGTCTTGTTGCGCGTGAGTTCCTGCACCGCCTTTACGAGTTCGGCCTCATTTTCAGGATCGACGTTCGCGGTCGCCTCGTCGAGAATGATGATCGGGCTGTCCTTCAGGATGGCTCGCGCAATGGAAATACGCTGCTTTTCACCGCCCGAGAGCGATGCTCCGCCCTCGCCGATGACGGTCTCATAGCCGTCCGGCAACTGCATGATGAAATCGTGGCAACGCGCCTTCTTCGCCGCCTCGATCACGCGCTCCATCGACGCATCGGGCTCACCGAAGCGGATGTTGTTCGCGATCGTGTCCTCGAAGAGGTACACACGCTGAAACACAAAACTGAAGTTTCTCATCAGTGAGTCGAAGCTATACTCCTTCACGTTTCGCCCGTTTAAAAGCACCTCGCCCTCCTGCACATCCCAGAACCGGGCGATCAGGCTTGTGAGCGTTGTCTTGCCTCCGCCGGAAGGTCCGACGATCGCCGTCGTTGTCTTCTCCGGGATCCTCAGCGAAACATTGTCGATGATGCGGCGGGACTCGTAGGCAAAGCTTACATTTTTCATCTCGATGTCATAGTGTTTCGGCGTGATGTCCGCGCCGGTCGTATCCATGGCAGGCTCCGAAAGGACGCCCTTCGCCTGCGTGACCGCAATGTCGATCGTGCGCAGAAGCGCCGAGAAATTGCCCATCAGGTCGAGGCTCTCGTAGATCAGGAACGATGCGACGGTCATCATGATCGTGTACAGAAGGTCCATCGTCCCCGCAAAATAAAACTTCACCGCCGCGACCGCCATCGCGACTCCCATGAGCTTCGTCGTGATGTTCTGAAGCGTCATGAAAGGGATGACCGAGTACTCCAGAAGCGTATCGCCCTTGCACTTGTCCTTGATCGCCTTCGCGAGTTTCTTTGCCTCCTTGCCGGTGAGATTGAAGTTCTTCACCTCGGCGATGCCCTGCACATACTCGATGACAGCGGACACCAGTGCTTCATCCGCCACAGCCTTGCGCGGCGCCGAGCGCTTCGCGGAAGCCTGCATCAGCGCGTTGAAAACCCCGAAGAGAACTACGCCGATCACCAGAATGATACCGATGCGCCAGTCAAAAAAGAAGATCATGACGATAATGACCGCGGTCGTGAGAATGCCCTGTGTCGTCATCATAATG
>Ga0265298_10000941_pt1 | contig 43324 bp, 33 predicted proteins | sample AusTroGonzalo_MG_3_FD_193486 | JGI IMG/M metagenome (GOLD analysis project Ga0265298, IMG submission 193486) | Bovine rumen microbial communities from tropical cattle in Woodstock, Queensland, Australia - Gonzalo_01 | ecosystem: Host-associated > Mammals > Digestive system > Stomach > Rumen ... | reverse complement strand
TGAATGCGCTTGTGCTGGTTCATACCGTGGAAATAATGAACAACTGGATACGAGATTTGAACAAGTTCCTTTCCATTAACGAACCATTGCCAACATACACGACACCGAAGGGGCGTGTCAAGCATCGGGATTCAGTTATCGGATCATTCTCTTCTCAGAAGGATGCTTCTTCAGGGATTATTGATATTGCTATGATTACATCGCTGGGACGGAATGAAGACATCAATCCAATGGTACGGAATTACGGGATGGTGATTATGGACGAGTGCCATCATTCAGCAGCGTATACACACGAGAATGTTCTACGGGCTATTACGGCAAAATATGTCTACGGGATGACAGCAACCGCAAAACGCATGGATGGACAGGTCAAGAGAGTATTCATGCAATTGGGGCCAATCAGACATCGGTATACTGCCAAGGAGCGGGCTGAGAAGCAGGGTATTGGACACTTCGTTTATCCACGGTTTACCCAACTCGTAGATATTGAGGGGGATGGTGAAAGACACATTTCCGATTACTTTGACATGGTTAGCAAGAGCGAGATTCGGAATCTTCAGATTGTTTCCGATACGATTGACTGTGTTAAAAGGGGACGTACGCCTCTTGTGATGACTAAGTATCGGGAACATGTACAGCGCTTGTACAATGCGTTACAGGGCGCATCCGACCATCTTTTCTTGTTGCAAGGTGGTAATAGTTTGAAGGCTCGGGCAGAGCTTCGGGAAAAGATGACGGCCGTAAGCAGGGACGAAACCATGATTGTTGTGGCTATCGGCCAATACATTGGTGAGGGATTCAATTACCCAAGATTAGATACACTGCTTCTGGCAATGCCTATTTCTTTTGAAGGGAATGTCGAACAATATGCTGGGCGCTTGAACCGGGATTACGAAGGAAAGAAAGACGTGATCATCTTCGATTACATAGACCAGCATATCCCAAAATTGGAGCGAATGTATCACAAACGGCTGAGAGCATACAAGAAGATTGGTTTTGAAGTATGCTCTGAGGTGGCAGATAAACAAGTAATCGCCAATTCCATATTTGATTGTGACAATTATCTTGAAGTGTTTGAAAAGGATGTTCGTGCTGCATCGGCGAGGGTTATCATATCAAGCCCGTCATTGAGCGCTAGCAAGGTTCGGTGGATGTTGTCGCTATTACAGAATACAAACATCAGTGCAATTGTTTTCACAACTGATCCGGCTATATATCCTGAAGACGGGCGTGAGCATCATATAGATTTGATTCAACGGCTTCAGACTTCCGGTGTAAGGATTATTCTACAAAACCACTGCTATGAACGGTATGCTGTGATTGACGATTCTTTAGTTTGGTATGGAAGTATGAATCTCTTATCCAAAGAGAAAGTAGATGATAGCCTGATGAGGCTGGTAAGTCCAGCTATTGCGGAAGAACTATTAGGAATAAGTTCGACGGAGATTATTGTCCCCTAAGTGAAACCTTTTGAAAAGGAATAAAAGCAATATTACGAAGAGACACGCTCTTCAATCGAAATCGATAGCCCTATTGCTAGTATTCTGCTTTTCATTCCGTTTCACTGCGTTTCAAACCTATTCATTTTTCATTTGCCGATGCAGGAAAAAACGGCCGCGCCAACGACAATTCCACTAAAATGCATAAGCTACTTAGTCCTGTTTCCTTTAAACGTGTATCCGGCTTTCTCGACGGCCGACCGGATAGCGTCTTCTCCTGCGTGTCCTTTGATGGTTAAGGTATTTCGGGAAGCACTGGCTTTGGCCGATTCTACGCCGGGGACATCTTCTACGGCGCGGCACACAGCGGCCTCGCAATGGCTGCAGTGCATTTGCCTTCAACGGTATAAACGGCCGTATCCGGATCTTCGGCCTTATGGGTAAAGCGTTCAAACAGTTTCATAGTGAGAGCGAATAATAATTAGGAGAGTTAAAACAATGGCACAAATGAGCTTGAACGTACCGGGCATCACTGCCCCTGCTGTTACAGCAGGGGTCTACGGCAGCCATGGGCTTCACTGATATGTCAATAGCATTGACCAGCAGGCCGAAGAAAATTGCAAAGCCAACAATAACCAGCAGGTAAATCCAGGTAAAACGCTTACCCATAGCCTTCCTAACCACAAGGATGGAGGCCAGGTTCACGGCCGGACCGGCCATCAGCATCACCAGTGCAGCGCCCGGAGACAGGCCCTTCATTATCAGCGCGGCCGCCACGGGAATGCTGCCGGTGGAACAGATATGCATCGGCACGGCCACTATCAGGATTACCAGCATCTGCAGTAGCGGCTGGCTGCCAAAATGCAGGAAAAACCCGTCCGGGATGGCCACCTGGATAAGCGCCGCAACCAGCAGGCCGATGATCAATCGGCCGCCTATGTCCTGAATCATGCTGTAATAGGCGTACTTGAGCACTCGCCATATCTTATTTCCAGTCTCCACGCGGCAGGAGGATTCCGATGAAATGGCGTTGTTATCTTCTGGAACCAGACGGTTCACCAGCAAACCTCCGCAAACGCCTGTGATGAGCGCAGCAACAGGCCGGATAATAGCAAAGCCAAGCCCCATCAGCGAGAATGTGGCCAGGATAGAATCGATACCCGTTTGCGGAGTGGCTATCAGGAAGGAAGCTACCGCCCCTTTTGAGGCCTTTTCGTTCCTGAGTCCGATGGCTGTGGGAATTACCCCGCAGGAGCACAGCGGTAGCGGAACGCCCAACAACGCTGCCCATAGGGCCGCCCACATGTGCGTGGAAATCATCTCAAATGCCTCATCAACTGTCTTTCCGTTGCGTTGCAGCACATCATCAATGACGATAGTGGGCAGGATATTGCAGAGATGGCCGTAGTTGCCTTTGTCCGCGTATTCTTTGTCTTCCTCAATGAGCCCGACTATCCTGGCAAGGACTTGCCGCTGGAGTTCCGGGGCCAGTTTCTCGTACAGAACGGCGTATCGGCCGTTCATAATCATGTTCAGTGGTTCGTAAACTTTCTTCACGATTGCAAAGGTATGGATAAAACTCCGCAACCCGGTTGCGATTATTTCTTGCCGAAAAGTATCGCTGAACCGCTGAGGGCCATCCACTTGGCTTCCCAAGGGGTCATAAATCGGCCGCTGTCTGTGGAGATGAGTTCCACTTGCTCGTAGCCATGATCTTTGAGCTTTTTCACGAAAGCCTGCATGTCACCGTACTTCTGGCGTGAGAAAATGTCGTGAATGGCAAAAGAGCCGCCCATCTTCAGCACGCGCAACGTTTCCAGCAAAATGGCCTGCCGGTCGCGACTGGGGATATTGTGATAGACATAGTTGGAGGTGACAGCGTCGAAGGCCTCGTCCGGGAAATCCAGCTTCAGGGCATCTCCCTGGGCGAAATCGGTCCTCTCTGCCACACCTTCAGCACAAGCGTTGTCCTCACAGAGTTTCTTGCTGAAGGATGCGTATTCCGCGCCCCAGCGGTCGATGCCGGTCATCTTTCCCTGTGGGTTGCGCTTTGCCACGGCAATGGTCAGAGCTCCGCTGCCGCATCCAACATCCAAGCCACGGCCTCCTTCTGGTAGCGTCACGTATTCGGCTACACCCTCAATGATCTGGCGGGACATCTGACGCTTGCCGCTGTAGGAGAAGGCCCGGTACATCAGTATGGTCCAGACAGTCATCCCGGCAAGAATGGCAGTAAGTATGAGAAGTACGATTCTCAGCCAACCAATACCGATGATTAACGTCAGCACCAGAGCTACGGCCAATCCTGCCGCAAAACTCCATATCATGCCTTTCGGCATCCAATTTTTATAGTCAGGTTTCATTACTGGATTATTTCAGCGAGGCGGCAGGTTTCTTCAACGTCCGCTCCGCCAGGCGCATGGCCAGAATAGCCACGGGTACGGTCAGGACCAGAACAACAATCAGGACCGGAATGTTGTTGATGACGGGAATCATCAGCTGGTCATATCCGGCCGGCATTTCCTCGACGGCAGCGGCCAGCGAGCCTTCCGTGTCAAACCACCAGTGGGCAGTATAAGCGAAGAAGGAGAAAGCGAGGGGAATAAAGCTCCAGCGGACGCCCTTGATTGTATCATATCCGAAGACCTTTCTGAGAATCTCCGCAAGTGCCGTCAGGACGATTGTGCCGATGATATACGCGGTATCCGCCTCGCCTGCAATCAGGAAAAGGACGAAGATGAATCCGTTCAGAGCTGTCGCCGCTCCAAAACCACGGATGATGGAGCACGTGTAAAGATAGATGAACGCGAACACCAGCGGCAGAAGCGCCCCGATATAGGCATAGAATGATGGATGAATGGCACCGGTGCAGGCGCCCAGAATAAACGTGGCCAGATAAGCGACGGCCATCAGAATGACTTTAAATACTGGTTTCATATGCTTTTATGATTTAAATATTCCATTCAAGTGCCCCCTGCTGAAGGTCCTGCATCCGCTTGTAGAAGCCGCCGGAGGCAGTAAGCTGTGCAGGAGTACCGCTTTCGTCCACCTTGCCTTCTTTCAGCACCACAATCTTGTCGGCCCCGGCAACGGTACGCATGCGGTGGGCGATAATGATGACGGTCTTGTCCTTGACCAGGCGGGAAAGCGACTCCTGGATGAAGGTCTCGTTCTCAACATCCAGCGAAGCGGTGGCCTCGTCCATCAGGATGATGGGAGCATCCTTCAGGAAGGCCCGGGCGATGGAGATCCGCTGACGCTCCCCACCGGAGAGTTCACTGCCGTTCTCGCCGATCATCGTGTTCCACCCTTGCGGCAGTTTTTCGGCAAAGACATCCACATGCGCCAGCCGTGCTGCAGCAATTACCTCGTCATCGGTAGCATCCTTGCACCCGATGCGGATGTTCTCCAGCACTGTGTTATTGAACAGCGTAACGTCCTGGAAAACGATGGAATACAGGCTCATCAACGTCTCCGGGTCAATCTTGGAGATGTCCATCCCGCCCACCGTGATGGTGCCGGAAGGAATGTCCCAGAATCGGGAGGCCAGGCGCGATATGGTGGTCTTGCCGGAGCCGGAAGGGCCGATAAGGGCGGTCACCTCTCCCTGCTTCGCCGTAAAGGAAACGCCGTCCAGAACCGTTTCTGACGTGTCATAGGCAAAACGGACATCCTTGAACTCAATGTCATACCCCTTGTTGGAAAGGGTTTCTTCACCCCTTTGTTCAGGGTGATTGAGGATTTCGTCCATCCGTTCGCACTGGACGCCCAGCGAGACGGCGGCGCCCAGGTTGATGAGCGAGCCGGACATCGGATCGTACAGGCGAGACGCCACCAGCAGGAACATGAAGAGCGTCAGCACATCCAGGCTCCCGGCAGAGAGCAGCATGGCTCCGACCAACGCGATGGTGGCGATGCCCAGTTTCAGGATCATCTGCCCGCTCAGCACGAAGATGGCAACGCCCAGCTCAGCCTGGATTGCCCGTTTCTCCACCAGGTCGATGCGGGGCCAGAGTCCCTGCAGGTATTTGCTCTCCGCATCATTGGCCCGGATGTCCTGGAACGCCTCCAATCCCTCCTGGATGCTGTCGGCCAGCGCCACCTTCGCCTGGGAACTGCGGCGATTGAAGCGGTTCTGGAACTTCGATGAAAACAGGACGATGCTGATGGCGATGGGAATCACCCAGACGGCGGCAAGGGCCATCCTCCAGTCAAAGAAGAAGAGACTGATGCCGATAAGCGTCGTGGAAATCATCGAACCTATTAGTTCAGGCACCCAGTGGGACGTCCCCGTCTCGATGGTGGCCGCATCGGCCATGATGGTGCTGGTAAGGTCGGCCAGATCCTTCTTCCCAAAGTACGACAACGGCAGACAGCGCAGCTTCTCCGCAAGGGATATCCGGCGACGGCCGCTCTCCAGATAGACAGAGGTGAACTGCTTGTTGTATTTGAAAAACTCCATGACCGCAATGGCCACGAGGCACGCTGCGATTTTCCAGACATATCCCCAGGTATCCAGCGGATTCCCCTCCATTAGGTCTTTGACCAGGAAGAACATGAGGCCGACGGGCAGCATGAGGACGATATCCATCGCTGCACAGGTCAGGCAGGATTTCACAAGATCCCTTGCACCCTGCTCCGATGCCGCGTATTTATGACGTATAGTATTGATTATGCTCATTTTATGTTCCATTTGACAGATTCAACATACTGTTTCCACATAGAAGCGTATTTGCCCCCTTTCTCCAGAAGATCCTTGTGCGACCCGCTCTCCGTCACGCGTCCTTCCTCCAGCACAAAGATGCGGTCGGCTCCGGTCACGGAAGAGAGTCGGTGGGCGATCATGATGATGGTCTTGCCGCCGGCTGCCATCTCGCTAAAGGCCTGCTGCACGCGGGTCTCGTTGTCCGGATCTGCGAAAGCCGTAGCCTCGTCCAGAATGACGATGGGCGTCCCTTTCAGCATTACGCGGGCAATAGACACCCTCTGCTGCTCACCGCCAGAGAGATAGGTTCCCTGCGTGCCGATGACCGTGTCAATGCCATCGGGCAGCTTGGCCAGGATATCGTCGCACTGGGCCTTGTGCAGGGCCTCGAGAACCTCTTCACGAGTGGCGTCAGGTCTGCCCAGGCGGACGTTTTCAAAAATGCTGGTCTTCAGCAGCCGGCTGTCCTGGAACACGAAAGATATCCGGTCCATCAGTTCCTTTTTGCGGATATGGCGGATGTCCACCCCGCCAAGAGTGATAGCCCCCTCCGTTACGTCGAAGAAACGGGCGATGAGGCTGGCCGTCGTGGTCTTTCCGCCGCCGGAAGGGCCTACAAAGGCGATTTTCTGCCCGGGCTTGATATCAAGCGAAATGCCATCCACAGCAAAACGTTCTGCCTCCGGATAGCGGAAGCGCACGTCCTTGAGCTGAATTTCATTGTCCTCCGGCAACTTTGCTTCCGACGGATCGGATAGCGGATCAATCGCCAGGATTCGCCCCGTCTTATCCAGCGCCTCGGCCACGATCATCTCGTTCTCGCTGGCGAACATAATCCGGTTCAGCGTGAGGGCAATTGCCGGCGTGACAATGATGTAATACAGCAGATTCAGGAGAAATTCCGGAGAATAGCTTCCGTTCTTCACGACAATCAAGGTCAGCGCAATCAGTACTGCAAAGGAAGCGTTGACAAATGTCGTATACAGAGTCATTGGCCGTCGCAGGTCAATCGTATAGGAAATCACCCACTTCTTGTACTGGTCGATGGAATCCTTGAAGCGCTTGAAGGAGAATACCGACTGGCCGAAAGTCTTCACCACCGGAATGCCGCGGACGTATTCCACGGCTTCGTTGGACATTGCGTCCAGGGCCTGGTTGTATTCGCCCAGTTTCTTGCGGAGCGTTGGGCCTGTCATCAGAGTCACCATTACGATGATGGCCAGCAGGACCGTTCCCAGGCACAGCAGTCCCATCCTCCAATCAAAGAGGAACATCAGCACCGCAAGTCCGATCACCGTGGCGTACATGCCGGCCTTGTCCGGGAGCTGGTGCGCCAGATAGGTTTCAGTGGACTGGGTGGATTCCTGTACCCATTTGCGGACCTTTCCGCTTCCCAGCGCATCCAGGAAGCCAATGGGCAGGGTCATGATATGCTGCATCAGCGTCTTGCGCATATTGGCGGCAATCCTGAAAGCCGCCAGATGCGAACACATCAATGCGCAGAAATAAACGACGATGGTGGCGATGGCAAAGGCCACGGCCATCCATCCATAGTGGGCAATGCGGCTGTAATCACCGGCTATCACATCCCTGAGGATGGCCCAGATATAAAGGAAAGGAACAAGGGCCATGAGCTGGCTGATGCCCGAAATGACCATTGACAGGTAGGTCAGCACCTTTCTCTTCCCCGCGTATGCGAGAAGGGGTTGCAGAATCGGTTTCTTCTTATCCATGTATCGTTTTCAATAGTGAACAATGTTTCATTTTGTTCTAAAATAAAAACGGCCGCACCGCGTGCGACCGTCAAATCTGTATCATTTTTCTCCATCCTATGACCTCGAACCTTACGTAATCCGAGAGCACCGACCGGACCTCCTCTTCCGTCAGATCATGCATTAGGATTTCTTCCAGCAGCGTGAACATCCATACGTTGTTTAGGTGGATGAAGAAATCGGATACTCCGGTGTTGATCTCGGGATGTTTCTCTTTCATAGCCTTCAGCCAATCCAGAACCAGCCGGGTAGACTTTTCTACATAGTATTCCTTATAGCCTTCCAGCGAAGAACCCTGTGATTTAAAGAGTAGCAGTTTCAGCAGACTCCTATATTTCTTGATGGCTCCCAAATACTCCTCCAATGTCGCTTCAACATACCCATCTTCCCGCATGCTCAGGATGTCCTCACCCTTGATTCCGTGGTGTTCGTTCAGCATGGCTTCCAGCGTATCCGTCGCCGGTTTCAGCAGCTGACGGAACAGTTCGTCCTTGGAGGGGAAGTAGTGGTACAGGTTGCTCAGATTGATTCCCGCATCATGGGCTATGTCACGCGTGGTTGTCTCCCGGAAGCCCTTCTTCTGGAAGAGCCTCTTCGATACGGAGAGAATCCGTTTTCGTGTGTCATCTTTGAGCGTCTGCATATAGAACACCGTTCTCTTTTCGGCTGCAAAGGTATGCAATTCTTCGCATATCGCCAATCCCTATTAATGGTTATTTTTATACCGTTTCTTGGAACTTCGGACAAATAATAGTAAATCGACCTTGGAAAAACGGACAAAAGCAATTATTTTTGCCTTGGAAAAACGGACAAGCTATGCTGACAAGAAAAATAGACAACGTCATTGACACCTTCTACGACAACACAAAAATGGCCCTGATGCTCATCGGAGCACGTCAGGTAGGAAAGACCAACGCATTCCGTCGTCTGGCCCAGAGAAAGTTCGGGCAGTACGTAGAAATCAACTTCATTGAAACCCCCGCCGCCAAACAGATCTTCCAAGGCGCCCAGAATGCAAAGGAGATCCTTCTACGCCTGTCAGCCTTTGCGGATGGCCCGCTTGTTTCTGGCAAAACACTCATCCTTTTCGATGAAGTGCAGAGATGCCCGGAATGCGTCACCCAAATCAAGTTCCTTGTCGACGAAGGAAGTTATCGCTACGGCCTCACCGGCTCCCTGCTGGGTGTGGAATTGGAGGACCTGCAGGAAAAAACACAGGTCAAAGACCAGAATGCCGAGGCTTCCGAGCCTGTCGGTTACATGGACATCAAGACCATGTTCCCCCTGGACTTCGAAGAGTTCGCCCTGGCCGTAGGCGTAGCCCCGAACCTCATCGACCATATCCGGGATTGCTTTGACAATTCAATTCCCGTAGATCCGGTCGTACACGAGCAGATGATGAAAGTGTTCAGGCTCTATCTCATTGTCGGCGGTCTTCCGGCCCCCGTGTGGGCCTATGTGCAGACCAACAACATCCAGAACGTTGCCCTCCAGCAGCTGGCTGTCCTCAACCTTTATAAAAAAGATATCTCCCAGTACGATAAGGGCAAGAAACTCCTCCTGGACGAAATCTTCGACCTCATCCCCTCGGAGTTGAACGCCAAAAACAAACGCTTCATCCTCAAGGAACTGAACAAGAACCTGAAGTTCCAGCGCTACGAGAACAGTTTCCTCTGGATGAAGAAAGCTGGCGTCGCCATTCCGGTCTACAATGTAGAAGAGCCCCGTATCCCGCTCAAACTGAACCAGCAACGTAACCTGTTCAAGCTTTTCCAGAACGATGTGGGCCTGCTGGCCTATCAATACGCAAATGGCATCCAGTTCCGTATTCTCAGTGGCGAAGTGAACATCAATTTCGGCGCCATCTATGAAAACGTCGTGGCTCAGGAACTCGTTGCTCAGGGGTTCGGGCAGCTCTACTATTTCAATAGCAAAAAGCAGGGAGAGGTGGACTTCGTTATCGAAGCTGGCGACGGCACGGTGCTTCCCATCGAAGTCAAGTCCGGCAAGGACTACGAACGTCACAACGCCCTGGCCAATATCCTGGACAACGGGGAGTACAACCTGAACAAGGCCATTATCCTTTGCAACGATAATGTCTCCGTTCAGGGCAAGAAGACCTACCTGCCTATCTACATGACTACCTTCATCCGCAAGAAGCAAGAGATTCCGGGAATCTACAAGTTGGAACTATGAGAGACTATGGATCCGCCGAGTTCCACCGGAAAATTTTAGGGTTTGTGTCACAAAAAACGTAACAAAACAAAATAAGCCGCTGATTTTCAGCGGCTTTCTGTGGTGCTGGGAAGAATCGAACTGCCGACACATGGATTTTCAGTCCATTGCTCTACCATCTGAGCTACAGCACCATCGTTTGGGAATGCAAAGGTAAGGTTTTTTTCGGACTTTGCAAATATTTATTGACCTTTTTTCAATACACACAGGAAAGAGGGGAGTGTGAGTATGCGATTCGCGGCAAGAATCATGAGATAGGGCATAAGCGGACGTGGTATCGGACACTTTTGGACGAGGTCTCATTTTACCCCTTGGACTTGGTCCAGCGAGTGTGCCTTCCAGGGGACTGTAGGCCATGGTCATTGGACTAGGTCCAGGCTCTGAAATTGGACCAAGTCCAAACAGGCGGGGGACTACGTCCATACATTTGGTGGACCAGGTCCACGGGGACCAGATAGTGTGGCAATCACTCCGTTTATACGAATAATTGCACATGAGCCAAAAAATGACTATATTTGAAAGATGAAGCTAATAACTAACCTAAATGAATCCAAACGAATTTGACGTTATTATCATAGGCGGTGGCATTACGGGAGCCGGGACGCAGCGGGACTGCGCCATGAGAGGGCTCCGGACGCTGTTGGTGGAGCGCTCGGATATAGCCACCGGCGCTACGGGCCGGAACCACGGCCTGTTGCACTCCGGGGCTCGTTATGCCGTGAACGATGCGGAATCGGCCCGGGAATGCATTGAGGAGAATATGATTCTGCGGCGCATTGCAGCGCACTGCATCGACGAAACAGACGGGCTTTTCATTACCCTGCCGGAAGACGACCTGGGCTATCAGCAAACCTTTGTGGAGGCCTGTCAGTCGGCGGGTATCAATGCCGAAATCATAGACCCGGAACTGGCCCGCAGGCTGGAACCTTCCGTGAATCCGGAGCTGATAGGTGCTGTTAAGGTGCCGGACGGCAGTGTGGACCCGTTCCGCCTGTGCGCGGCCAACATGCTGGATGCCAAACTGCACGGCGGTCAGGTTCGCCTTTATACGGAAGTGACCGGTTTCATCCGGGAAGGGGATACCGTGAAGGGCATTCATACCCGGAGCCGCCAGACTGGGGAGGAGGTCGATTATTACGCGCCCGTAATAGTGAATGCCGGCGGCATCTGGGGGCATCAGATTGCCGAAATGGCCGGCGTCCACGTAGGGATGTATCCCGCCAAGGGAGCCCTCCTGATCTTCGCCCATCGGGTTAACAACGTGGTAATCAACCGCTGCCGCAAGCCTTCCAATGCCGATATCCTTGTGCCGGGAGATACTGTATGTATCATCGGCACCACATCTACACGGATACCCTTTGAAGAATGCAACAATGTGGCTGTTACTCCGGACGAGGTGACGCTACTGATTACGGAAGGCGCAAAACTGGCTCCGTCCCTGTCATCTACCCGCATCCTTCGGGCCTATGCCGGCGTACGCCCGCTGGTGAGCGCCGACAACGACCCTACGGGCCGGAACATCTCCCGCGGTATCGTTTGCCTGGATCATGAGGAAAGGGACGGGCTTAAAGGCTTCGTTACGATAACTGGCGGTAAGTTGATGACTTATCGGCTTATGGCCGAAATGGCTACAGACACTGTCTGCCGCAAACTGGGTGTGGACAAGTCCTGCGAAACTGCTACAACCCCACTTCCCGGCTCCGAGGAACGCTCCTATGAGGCGGTGGCCCAAAAGATATGGGAGGCTCCTTCCACGGCCCAGAAAGCCGCGGCTGCGCGTATGGGAACCAGCGCTTTGCGCATCCGGGGCAACAATCCCTATGACGACGCGCTCATCTGCGAATGCGAGGAAGTATCAGTGGGAGAAATCAATTCGGCCATAGACCGCCTGGAAGTATCCACGCTTACGGACCTCCGGCGCCGTACGCGTATCGGCATGGGCACCTGTCAGGGCGAATTCTGCGCCTGCCGGGCTGCCAGCCTCCTGGCCAAGGCCCATGGATGCGTGGAAAAGGAACGGGCCGATCTGGCCAACTTCCTGAACGAACGCTGGAAAGGCAATTTCCCCATCGGCTGGGGAGACACGCTCCGCGAGGCAGAATACACCCAGTGGGTTTACAAGCACGTTTTAGGCTTATAAGTCATTTCTTCATGAAACATAATACTGTAATAATTGGTGGCGGCCTTGCAGGCCTGGTGGCGGGTATCAGCCTGCAACAGGCGGGGCAGGAAACAGCCATCGTGAGCACCGGCCAGAATGCCTTGCACTTTTTCTCAGGCACCTTCGAGTCCCTCCAGGAGGCACCGGAGCGAATGAATACGCTTTTCAACGAGGCGGGAATCAGGCTGCAATATAGCCCCGGCGTGCGTCTGATGCCGCTGGGCACCTTTCGGGAATCGGCCCTTTCGCTGGAAGACATCGGCCTTTTTACTACGCCCAAATTCGCCCGTAAGGTGCTAATTGTGAACTTTATGGGCTATCACGATTTCTTCTCCTCCTTTCTGGCCGAGGGGCTGGAAAAGCAAGGGATGCAGTGCCGGATCCGCTTCCTGAATTTGCCGGAGATGGACAAACTGGAGCAGAGTCCCAGTGAAATGCGTTCCGTGCAGATTGCGCGGACCATGGACCGCATCTGGGAAAAAGTGGTGCAGGAGGTCCGGGTGCTGCTGAAAGACGAAGACGCCGTAGTACTGCCGCAGGTGTTTGGCTTGCAGGATACGGCCGTTCCCGGAAGAATCCGTCAGGGCATTCCCGCCCGGGTGGTTTTTGCGGGTACCTTGCCGCCTTCCGTCCCCGGTATTCGTACCCAAATGCTCCTGAAACGGCGCTACGAGGTGCTGGGCGGCACTTATCTGATGGGGGATGAGGCTCTTTCCTCCCACGTGCATGAGGGCGTGGTCCACAGCATTGTGACCAAGAATCTGGACAACCATTACCTTGAGGCCGATAATTTTATCCTGGCCACCGGTGGTTTCTTCTCCAAAGGATTGCGCTCCAATCCCTTTGAAATCACGGAGCCGGTCTTCGGCCTAGATGTGGTGTATGACGCGGACCGCAACGCCTGGTACGACAAAGCATTTGCGGCCGACCAGCCCTATATGCATTACGGCGTAAAGACCGACGAATCCTTGCACGGCATTGCCGATGGAAAGCCTTTCAAGAATCTGTATGCCATTGGTTCCATTCTGGGAGGGACCCGTCCCGAACTGGGTTCCGGTGCTGGTTTGGCTATAAAAAGTGCTTTTGCGGCAGTGGATGAGATCCTACGTCGTCCCGCTCCTCAGGACGACAAAGGTATTCGTCAAGATGCCAAAGACGCTTCTCTGGTCGATTAATGTCATTCTGAACGCAGTGAAGAAACTGTTTAGCCTATGAAATTACAAGAATATACAGAGAGCAAGTACAACTTTGAGGAGTGCATGAAATGTACCGTGTGCACGGCCTACTGTCCGGTGCTACAGGTGAATCCGCTCTATCCCGGCCCCAAGCAGGCCGGTCCGGACGGTGAGCGCCTGCGCCTGAAGGATCCCTATTTCTTCAATTACGCCCTCAAATACTGCATGAACTGCAAGCGCTGCGAGGTGGCCTGTCCTTCCGGCGTGAATGTGGCCGACCTTATCCAGGCCGCCCGTATCAAATACGACCAATCCAAGCCCAAACTGCGGGACACACTATTGGCATCTACCGATTTTATGGGCTCCTTTGCCCGGCCTTTTGCACCGATAGTCAATGGCGTCACCAGCCTGGGTATTACCAAATCGGCCATGGACGCGATGCTCAAAATCGATCATCAGCGCGTTTTTCCCAAATACAGCGGACGCAGTTTCGAGGGCTGGCTCAAGCGTCGGGAGAAAGAGCAGGCGGTCTTCCAGGAGCAAGTGGCCTATTTCCATGGCTGTTACGTAAACTATAATTACCCGCAACTGGGGAAAGACCTGGTGAAGGTGCTCAACGCTTTAGGTATCGGCGTGCAGCTGCTGGAGAAGGAAAAGTGCTGCGGCATAGCCATGATTACCAACGGCATGTCGGCCCAGGCCACAAAACACGCCCGACACAATGTGGCTGTCCTGAGGAAAGCCGTGGTGGACAAAGGTTTGCGTGTACTCACCACTTCCTCGTCCTGCACGCTCACTCTCAGGGAAGAATATCCCAACCTGCTGGGGGTGGACAATGCCGATGTTAAGGACTCTCTCCTGATGGCCACCCGTTTCATTTTCGAGAAACTGGAAAAAGGCGCCACACTCAAGTTTAAGACCGGCTTCCACAAGAAAATTGCCTATCATGTCCCTTGTCACATGGAAAAGATGGGCTGGGGCGTATTCTCGGAAAAACTGCTACGGATGATTCCGGGTGTGGAATTCACCCTGCTGGATTCGGCCTGCTGCGGCATAGCTGGCACCTACGGTTTCAAGAAGGAGAATTACGCTGCTTCCCAGGCCATCGGAGCCGCTTTGTTCGACCAAATCCGGACGGTGAATCCGGACGTGGTGGCCTGTGACTGTGAAACCTGTAAATGGCAGATAGAAATGAGTACCGGCTACTCTGTAATGAATCCCATATCCATTTTAGCCGAAGCTATAGAATAATATGCTGAGTTTTCTGAAACAACCCGCCTATAAACCGGCGGAGACCGGCCCGGAGGCCGATGCAAAGTTCAAGCGCCTGCGCTGGCAAGTGTTTTTGGGCGCCTTTATCGGCTATGCCGGCTTTTATCTGGTTCGAAAGAACCTGTCCATGGCCATTCCGGCCATGGCACCATTGGGCTTTGCCAAGACGGAGCTAGGCTTCGTGCTGGGCTTGAACGCCGCTGCTTATGCCCTTTCCAAGTTCCTGAACGGCAGCGTGAGCGACCGCTCCAATGCACGCGTATTTCTGCCCATGGGCCTCATTCTTACGGCCATCTCCATGTGCTTCATGATAGTGCCCATCCAGTTCATCGGCGCCGAGCATAAGGGGCTGGCCATTCTGGTAATGGGGGTCCTGAATGCCCTGGTGGGCTGGTTCAACGGTATGGGCTGGCCTCCCTGCGGCCGCGTGATGACGCACTGGTTCTCCCCGAACGAACGGGGTACTATGATGAGCATATGGAACTGCGCGCATAACGTGGGCGGAGCCCTTGTGGGGCCGATGGCCACTTATGGTGCCGCGTGGTTTGGCAGCTGGTTCTACGGCACACATGAGGAACTGTATTTCCTCATCGGCACGTTTGCCTTCCCGGCTGCCGTAGCCCTGTTCATCGCCCTGCTGGCCTATGTGCTGCTCAGGGATACCCCCCAGTCCTGCGGCTTGCAGTCCGTAGAGGCTTGGCGCAACGACTATCCCAAGAATTACTCCGAAAAGCACGAGGAAACGCTCACGGCCAAGGAAATCTTCTTCCAGCACGTGCTCAACAACAAGTTCCTGTGGTTTATAGCCCTCTCCAACGCTTTCGTTTATATGGTTCGCTATGGCTGCCTGGACTGGGCCCCAACCATCCTCACGGAGAAGGGGATAGACCTGAAGAGTGCCGGCTGGGCCTATTTCGCCTACGAGTTCGCCGCCATTCCGGGAACTCTCCTGTGCGGCTGGCTGTCGGACAAGCTCTTCCATGGCCGGCGTGCCCTGCCCACCATGCTGTTCATGGCCTTGGTGCTGGTGTTTATCGTGCTGTACTGGCAGTTCATCGACAACCTCACCATGGTGATTATCTGCCTCATCGGCATCGGTTTCTTCATTTACGGTCCCGTGATGCTCATCGGCGTTCAGGCACTGGACCTGGCACCCAAGAACGCAGCGGGAACGGCCGCCGGCCTCACCGGCTTTTTCGGCTACTTCCTGGGAACCTTCATCCTGGCCAACACGGTGATTGGCTGGGTGGCCGAGGCGGCAGGCTGGAACTGGACCTTCCTCCTGCTCATCGGCGCCTGTATCCTTTCCATCTTCTTCATGGGCCTTACCCTCAGGGAAGAACGTTATCTTGCCCATAAATAACCAATTTATAATCCGTTATGTCTAAAACCATTTTCAGAAGCGCCCTGCTGACCTTACTTGCGGCCAGTATCTTCGGCGCATTCAATGCAAAAGCCCAGGAACTGGACTTAAGCTATCACGAGCCTGTCCTGGAGGATTATTTCGCCCCGGCGGCAGCTACGCCCGCCACGCCCGATGCTGACGGCTTTATCCGCCGCTGGAGCCTGCTGGAACCCATCGGCAAGCCCGAAATCCGCACCAATGCCATCTTCAATGACAGTTATCTGCGGGAAGAATTTGCCAAAGTTTACTTTCCGGAACAGATGACCATCGTTCCCAAAGACGGGCAGAAGGTGAAACTGGACAAGAAGACCAAACTGGCCTGGCACTGCTACGACAGCAAGCGCTACAATGTGAAACTGTACCGCTTCGCTACAGGTCTTGGCCTGCATCCCACGGAGGCGCTCTTCCTGGCCGTTACCGTTATCAATGTGCCGGAAGATATCACCGTACGCATGTCTGTAGGCTCCAATTCCGCGTCCATGTGGTGGGTGAACGGCGAAGAAGCCATTCTTCTTTCCGGTGACCGCCGGATGGTTGTGGACGACTGTGTCTCCAGGAAAATCACCCTCAAGGCCGGACGTAACGTGATTCGCGGCGCCGTGATCAACGGCCCGGGCATGAGCGACTTCTGCATCCGCCTTGTGGATTTGCAGGGAAAACCTGTTACCAACTATACCGTCACCAACCAATAAGCATCGCTATGAAAAAATACTATATCACTCTGCTTCTGGCCGTCCTGTTTGCCCTTCCGGCGGCCGCTCAGATAGGGAATGTCTATATCCACGACCCTTCCACTATCGTGAAATGTGACGGCAAGTATTATACCTTCGGCACGGGTCAAGGCGGCCTCATCTCCGAGGATGGCTGGAACTGGCACGACGGCGCCGTGCGTACCGGCGGTGGTGTGGCTCCGGATGTTATCAAGATAGGGGACCGTTATCTGGTGGCCTACAGCGCCGGCTATCCCGGTACGGAAGGCAAAACCCGTGGCAACGTAACCACCATGTGGACCAAGACCCTGGACCCGGAATCTCCGGACTTCGGCTACAGCGAACCAGAACTTGTGGCCTGGGCCGGGGCCGATGAAGACTGCTGGGCCATCGACCCGGCTTTCCTGCTGGATCCCACTACGGGCCGTCTCTGGTGCTCCTACGGCACTTATTTCGGCGCCATCCGCATCGTTGAGTTGGACCCTGCTACCGGTAAGCGGGTGGAAGGCAACAAGGCCGTTGACATCGCCATAGACTGCGAGGCAACAGCCCTCATGTACAAAGATGGCTGGTATTATCTTCTGGGTACGCATGGTACTTGCTGCGACGGCGTGAATTCCACCTACAACATCGTTTGTGGCCGTTCCCGCAGCGTTATAGGCCCTTATCTGGACAATATGGGCCGTGACATGCTCCAAGGAGGCGGCAAGATGGTTCTGAGTGCCGGTAACCGCGCCACAGGCCCCGGCCATTTCGGCTGGTTCGTGGAAGAGGAAGGCGTAGAGAAAATGTCCTTCCACTATGAGGCCGATTACAACCGCAGCGGCCGCAGCGTACTGGCCGTACGCTCCCTGCTTTGGAAGAACGGCTGGCCTGTGGCTGCCGATCCCTTCAAGGAAGGTACCTATGAGATTGAGTCCGAGCGCCGTGGCTATTCCCTGGAACTGGCCGTGGACTTCGTCCGCCAGGCCGGTGGCATGCGTGCTTTCCGCATCAACCCCAACGACCCGGTAGTGGAACTGGATGAGCAGAAGCTGGAGGAAGTCCAGGAGGGCTGGCCTGCCGGTAACATCGACATCCGTACCAGCGATTACATGTTCCGTCCTCACCAGAGATGGACCGTAACGGCCGTTCCCGATGCCGGTGGCTACCTGGGTGCGCCCTATTACAAGATTACCATTGCCGGAACTCAGCGGGCCTTAGCCGCCACGGAGGACGGTGAGCTCATTGCCGTGCCCGAATTCACCGGGGCCGACGAGCAGCTCTGGCGCATTGAACAGCTCACCGACGGCACTTTCCGCATCCTCACCAAGGTGGCTTGCGGATGCGGCCATCAGAAGGCCCTTGTGTGCACCGGTGACAGCACAGTAGCCCTTGGAGACTTTGATTTCTCCAGCGACAACTGCAAGTGGAATTTCAGAGACAGATAATTATGAAAAAGGCTTTATTTGTGATTTTGGCCGCCGTTATGGGCTTTACCGCCTGTGGCCAGAAAGAATTGAAACCCTGGACCAAGGGAGGTTTTGAAACCCATAAATACCGCAGCGTCTTTGCCGAAATGGGGTATTCCCAGAAGGAAATCGACGCCAAACTGGAAAGCATCTTCCAGGAGGTGTTCTATGGTCCCAATAAGGTGTATTTTGAAGTAGGGGAGGACATGGGTTATGTGTCCGACGTCAAAAACTTCGACGCCCGCACCGAAGGTATGTCCTACGGCATGATGATTGCCGTACAACTGGACAAAAAAGAAGAGTTCGACCGTATCTTCCGCTGGGCCAAGAAGTATATGCAGTACCAGGACGGGCCGATGAAGGGCTACTTCGCCTGGAGTCTCAGCCCCGACGGAACCATCCGCGGAGCCGGCCCCGCCTCCGATGGCGAGCTGTATTTCATTACCTCGCTCATCTTCGCCTCCAACCGCTGGGGAAATGACGGTGATATCAACTATCTGGCTGAGGCTCAGAACATTCTGAATTCCTCCTGGGAGAAGGACGGCTCGGAAGGCATCATGCCCTTCATTAACAAGGAGAACCACTTGATTTGCTTCACGCCGGACGGTAGGGGACCGGGCTACACGGATCCGTCCTATCATCTGCCTGCCTTCTATGAGGTCTGGGCCCGCTGGGCCAACGATGGGCGGGCCGATTTCTATCGGCAGTGCGCAACCGCCAGCCGTGAGTACCTGCACAAGACCATCAATCCCGAGACCGGCCTGAATCCGGATACCAACAACTTCGACGGCACAGTGATGGAGATGCCCGCCTTCTTCGGCCGCCGTTCCAAGCCGGCATTCCGTTTCGATTCCTGGCGCGTTCCCATGAACATCGCCCTGGACTATTCCTGGGCCTGCGCAGACCGCGAGTGGCAGACCTGGTATGCCAACACCATCCAGGACTTCTTCTATTCCAAGGGTATTGATGAATTTGCCGACCAGTACAATGTAGATGGCACGGAGGTGGAATTCGCAATGCCCGCCGGCATGGGCGAGTTCCGCGGAACCGGCACCCGTCATTCCGTCGGCCTGGTTTCCACCCTGGCCGCCGCCACGCTGGCTGCCGACCATGAGATTGCCCGCGAGTTCGCCCAGCGCCTCTGGGACAGCGAAAACAAGCCCTACGAGGACGGCTACTTCGACGCCTACTACGACGGCATCCTCCGCCTCTTCGCCTTCATGCACCTGAGCGGTCACTATCGCGTAATTGAGCCGTAGTAGGTTTCGCGGAACTGGCTGGTAATCAGGCCATTATGTTAATACCCTGCTGTCAGCTGACGGCAGGGTATTCTCGTAAAGTGCTCGTACTCTGTCAGTTGGCCGAAACGTAGGCCTCTGACCATCCGCTTAACGCGTCAGTGACTGCGATGAGTTCGCTATCATTGAAGCATAATTGCGTAGTTACGAAAAAAAACGTAATTTTGTTAAACATGCATAGAAACTGTAATATGAGGATCCTGTTCGTCTGCCACGGAAACATCTGCCGAAGCCCTATGGCGGAGTTCATTTTTAAGGCACTGGTGAAGGCCAGGGGGCTTGAGGGGCAGTATTATATAGAATCGGCGGCGGTATCTACGGAAGAAATCGGCAATCCCATCTATCCTCCGGCCAAACGTAGCCTCACTCAGCATGGAGTACCGTTCGACAATGGCAAGCGGGCACGGCAGGTAACTCGGGCCGATTATGCCCGTTTCGACCGAATCATCTGCATGGATGCCTCCAATCTACGCTGGATTCGCAGGATTATCCCGGAAGACCCGGAGGGAAAGATCCGCCTGATGATGTCATACTCCGGCATTGGCCGGGATGTGGCCGACCCGTGGTATACCGGAGACTTCGAAGAAGCCTTCCAGGACATCCTGGAAGGCTGTGAAGCCATGCTGGATCTGTAACGTTTTTTTATAGTTTTTTGCATCCTTTGTTGTCTAACGAGTGAAGGTTCGATGGAAAATGGATAACAAGGAACAAGTATTCACCCAGTTGGTCCGAGAGCACAAGAGCACCATCTACTCCGTGTGCTATATGTTCTCGAAGGACACGGATGAGATTGACGACCTCTTTCAAGAGATACTGATCAGACTCTGGAAGGGATACGACTCATTCCGCGCGGAATCCGATGTCCGGACGTGGATTTATCGTGTGGCGATGAACTGCTGCCTCAATGCCGATAAGAAACGCCGGCGGGGAGGACAGCGCGTTCCGCTGAGCGTGGACATCGACCCGTTTGAAGATACGGATGATAGGGCGCTGCAGACCAAACGTCTTTATGCCCGCATCAACCAGCTGGGTCTGGTGGACCGCGCCATCATCCTCTTGTGGCTCGAAGGCCTGAGCTATGAGGAGATTGGTGCCATCATGGGAATCTCGGTGAAGAATGTTTCTTTCCAACTGCATCGAATCAAGGAAGAACTCAAAAAGTCCCATCTTTAATCACTCGTGCCATGAACAAGGAAGAATTCGATATCAACCAGGAACTGGAGCAGATGCGACAGGATTATGCCCATCTTAAGGAACGGTTCGATAAACAGCAGATTATCAACGAGCAGCTGATACAGAATGCAATGCAAAAGGATGTGCACAGGCTTTTCCTATCCAAGAAGTCGCTTCCCTTTGGTGTAGCATTGGCTGTGGTCGCAGTTGTTTTATGTTTTGTCATGGGATACCCTTGGTGGATGCCGGTTTCCATTATCATTTACAGCCTCATCTTCTTCCCCATTGTATTCTGGGTTTATAAAGGAGTCCGTGAAGAGGAAATTTACAATGGCGACATCCTTTCCACTACCGAGACACTGCTGAAATTCAAAAAGAGGAACATTGCCCTGGTAGCCGGAATCTGCATCTTTTTCTTCGCTTTCGTAATTGCTGCCACCATCAATATGACCACAATGAACATCAGCACGGAACTGATGTGGAGACGTGGAATCATCATTGCATTCCTCTGTATTGGAACTTTGGCCCTGGAGTATCTCTCCATCAGACGACTGTTGAAATCCTGCGACGACATTATCCAACGTTTGCAGATTAAAGACGATATGAGCATTATTCTTTGACAGACCCAATCCAGATGCGAAATTCCCGAATCTCAGTCGGAGCATAAAAGAGTCATTAGAGTTGATTTTTCCTCATTGCTTTGTTTAATCGAATTTGCTGGGTAGTATGGGACTCTCTTGGCTCATCTGCAAAGATCCGTGTTTAACGCCACCGGCGCAAAAACCGGCCCCGTCCCTTGCAGTCACTCGGGTTCGCGCTTGAATATGACGGACTAAGACCAAGGCACAAGCGGACGTGGTTTCGGTCACTTTTGGACGAGGTCCCTTTTTACCTCTTGGACTTAGTCCACACAGTGTGCCTCTCAGGAGCCTGTAGGCCATAGTCGGTGGACTAGGTCCAGGCCCTGAGATTGGACCTAGTCCAAACAGGCAGGGGACCACGTCCAAACAGATGGTGGACCAGGTCCCGGTCCAGATAGGAATATGCCGAGCCGTGGGTGATGAGGAAGTCGATATCGGCCGGGTTAAAGCCTTTGCAGGCGTCTCCGGCATAGATGAGGATGTCGGCCTCCGATGGTATGGCAAGCCGCCGATACATCCTATGGGTATCGAAGAAAGCAAAGATTGTATGCCCTTTGAATGGAATTGCCATAGCATAAACATGTTATGACTAATACAAAGCTAGCCCTTTTCGGGAATTTCAACTTCAGGGAATCGACGTCTAGCTTCGCGCAGGGCGAATGCTTTCAGTTTTTCCATGTCTTCACCCGGCTCTTCCATTGCTAAATTGATGTGATCCCCGGCCCAGTTATCTGCATCTATATCGTATTCGTTATTTTCCGATTCAGCACTGGGAGAAATGGTGATTTTCCACCCCATCCCTTTAGAATCAAGGAACTCGAAGTACCAATCATCATATTTTGTATCCCTGTACCATTCATACATCGGCGTTTCAGGTGCCTGAGGGTCAACTTCTCTGTATAACGATTCGGCCTTTTTGAAGTACCCAGTTTCCTTATCAAGAACAAGATTTAAGACCATATCAAGTCCGTCATCTTTGAAGGAAGGATACCCAAACGGAAGAATCATCTTGTAGAAATCTTCCAAGATATCAACCGGGTGAAATAGAATAATCTGGTCGCAAAAAGATTTCGCCTCAGTAACGTCAAGAATCTCCCTGATTGTGGGCAGTTCGTTTTGCGGGAAGTTATAGTCGGATAGCGATGACTTGACAATAATCACAATACCAAGAGCCTCTGCCATGGCTTTAAGGATATGAAGGACAGAGTTAAGCTCTCGTTCCTTGGTGCCGCCATCCAGCTGGGATGTATTGAGGCACTGCAGTCCATCTATGACAGCCATTCCAATCTCTTTCGTTTCGGCAAGATGGAAGAGCCGGTCGACAATGTATGCAATCGTCATATCGGGAGTGTCATCAAAGAACAGCGGTAATTCTTTGATGTTTTCCGTTTTAATCTGGCCGCTGTCAAATGCCTGTGGCCCTGCTAGTAAGCGCAGTAGCGCCCTGCGGATACGCATTGAGTCGCCATCCGGCAGAAAATAAGCGACGGGGATTTCTTCTTTCGTGCCTGCCACTATGCAATTCCCCAGCACATACGGGTTCTTTCCGCCCCAGGAACGCGATGCAACTAGAATCAAGTTGCCAGGCGTCCATTCCATGCCAACAATCTCGGGACGGTAATCATTGTATTTCTTCTTGCTCATATAATATTTGTTTTTTCTCAAGGACAAAGGTAAACCGCGTTCATGCCAAAATCCGGCAGCGAATCATTTTCCTCGAAAAAAGTGTGGTATTTGTATCCCTGCCGTTGTTTGGCATTCCAGAAGCCTACCTTTGCACCATTAACAAGAACAGATTGTATGGATAACACGAAGTATCTCAGCATTTTTGGCGCATTTGAAAAAGCGCCGATTGAAGATTTCCTGGAGGGGTTATTCAAGGGAATTACGGCTGAACAACGTAAGTCACTGGTAATTGAAGATGTGTCATACCATCGATTGAACGCGGATGTCGTGACGCTGGAAGCATGGATTTGTGTGGCCCCAATGGAGTCAAACAAATGGATCTGGGTAAGAGTGGAAAAGAATGATGCCGAAGGATGTGTCCAGGAAAAGTTCTTCACCAAGGACTCCTATCGGCAACGGGCATTAACATCTTTGAAAGAGTGCCTCGAATACTATATAGGAAAGGGTTGACCGCAGTGGCCAACCCTTCGCTTTAACCGAGGACCTCTGGACCTCTTGATGCGTTTTGGGGTAACTTTGAATACTTTTTGCATCCTGCCACTTTTTGGCAATAAAATCCATTATCTTTGCAACATAGAAATAAACAAAAAGATCATATATGGCTAAAAACTATTTCGACAGGTACGTTTGGTTGATTGATGTCATCAACCGTCACGGGCATATCTCTTTCAAGGAAATCAGCTACCTTTGGTCGCGAAGTCCCTTGAACACGGTCGGGGAGAATTACCTGCCCGAAAGGACCTTCCACAACCACAGGGAAGCCATTTTCGACACCTTCGGTATTGAGATCAAATGCGATAGGTCGCTGGGATATTATATCGCCAACAGCGATGATCTGGAGGCGGATGGCATTCGCCAGTGGCTCCTGGAGTCCTTGTCAATGAACAACCTGCTCAACGAGACGAAGGATATGCGTGACCGCATTCTCTTCGAAAAGATTCCGTCTTCTCAGAAGTGGCTCCCGGTCATTGTGAATGCAATGCGTGACGGAAAGGTCATCGAGATGACTTACCAGAGTTTCTTACGTGATGAGCCGAACACCTACAAGGCAAAACCTTACTGCCTGAAACTATTCAAGCAACGTTGGTATATGCTGGCCAAGAGCGAGGGGAAGGATGAGCCTCGAATCTATGCCCTCGACGAGAGGATGCTCAATGTGGTACAGACTGACCAGGACTACAAACTGCCGGCGAAGTTCAATGCTGAGAAGTTCTTTGCCGATTACTTTGGAATTATAGTCGGCACGGACTATGGGCCCCAGACCGTGAAGATTCGTGTGGCCAAAGATCAGGAAAAGTACTTCGATACGTTGCCGTTACACGATTCGCAAAAGAAGGTAGAAGAAGAGTCGGATGAATCCTATTCCATCTATCGTTATCACTTAGCACCCACATTCGACTTCAAACAAGAACTCCTTAGTCGAGGACCTGCAGTAGAGGTCCTTGAGCCGAAGGAATTTCGGGAAGAAATCATGGATGACATCGCTAAGATGGCCTCTCGCTATATGATGCCTGTGACGAATGAGGATGGCATTCCGTATATCGATGATGAAGATGAGTGGAAATATCTGTAGTGTATGAAAGATTTCGCAGCAATAGATTTCGAGACCGCCAACGAGTGCCGTTCCAGTGTGTGCAGCGTGGGTGTGGTAATCGTGCGAGATGGCCAGATTGTGGACTCCTTTTACAGTCTTATCCATCCGGAACCTGAATACTACCAGTGGTTCTGCCAGCGAGTCCACGGACTTTCAGAGGAGGATACAGAAGACGCTCCGGTATTCCCGTATGTGTGGGAGAAGATTGCCCCTAAGATTGAAGGCCTGCCTCTTGTGGCGCACAACAGTCCGTTCGATGAAGGTTGTCTTAAAGAGGTTTTCAGGGTATATCAGATGGATTACCCGGACTATGAGTTCTATGACACCCTTTCTGCCTCCCGTAAGCACTTCGGCTGCAGCCTGCCGGATCACCAGCTGCAGACGGTTGCAGCGGCCTGCGGCTATGACTTGACCCATCACCACCATGCTCTGGCCGATGCTGAGGCCTGTGCCCATATCGCAATAAAACTCTTGTAACTATGAGTCCTCCAGGTTATCCACGAAGAGATTAACCGCGAGCAATACCCTTTGCCAAAAAACGTTGAATGGAAACACTTGATTATTCGGCAGATATGCAAAACAGCCTGTTTATTATGAACAGGCTGTTTTGGATAAGAAGCTGATAGTCAGCCGTTTCTATTCAACGGTAGCATTCAGGGCCTGGGCGATTTCTTCGCAGGCGAGGGAGCAGACTACAATCTGGACGGCGTTGCGGGTACAGCACTCGTTTTCACCCCAGTGGAAAGGATAGTCGTCCTTGCATTCCAGGTAGTCCGGAGCCATGACCAGAAGGCCGGGAACCAGGCCGCCGGGAATGACAGTATAATCGGCCCGGTTGTTACCATAGGCCACGTTCTTTACATCCACGCCTACGCTGGTGATGAAGGAGACGTTGGAATAGGGATGACAACCGTAAATGTAGTTCATGCCGTCCAGGATAAGTTGCGGGTCCACCTGGTCCGGGAAGAGTTTCCATACGTTGTATAGGTTGATGCACCAGCCCAGTATCTGTTCGTTTCCGCCCCAGCCCCGGCCGGAGATGGGAACTCCGTAAGGGTTCTTACCGGCCTGTGCCACAAGTCCTTCCACATAGGCGGGAACGGCTTTGCGCACAGCCTCCTTGAAGTCATCGTCCATGTCGTTATAGAGGGAAAGCGCTGTGGTAACATCCACTCCGCCGCCGCGCATGAAACCGCCCCAGGCAGCGCCGGAGCCCAGTTCGGCCATCGGCACCTGCACACCACGGGCAGCACCTTGGTTGCGCCAGGCGAAATTGCCGCCCTGCGGCATCTCCCGAGGTTGTAATTGAGCCAGTACCAACGGCTCGAAGAAATCCTTGTATTTCTGCTCTCCGGTAGTGCGCCAGAGCTGGATGGCAGCTTGGATACGGCCGTCGCCGAAGCCACCGAAACCACCGACAAAACCGCCGGGCACACCCCTCATCCTAGCCGGATCGGCCGCCTCATAATTCTCTTCCCAGAGTTTCAAAGCGTTCTTCAGGGCACGTTCAGACACTTCCGGGCAGTACGGCTTTAAAACCCGTGCCGCAGCAGCGAGAGCAGCAATGGTGGACATCTGGCCGACCGGAGTGGCGCCGTTGCCGGTGAAGGCGAAACGGTCGTCCCGGGTACCGGAACGCAGGCCCTGCTGCTCATAGGGAGCCAGGGAAGGGTCATAGACCAGACCATCGGTGATGGTGGAAGCGTCTCCCAGGTGATGGTATTGGTGCATTGTGCCCTGCACTATACCCTGAACCACAAAGCCGATGTTCTCCACCTGTGCGATGATATTGAGCACACCATGTTCGCACTGCTGGATCACATCCGGAACTCCGTCGGGACGGTGAATATCCACAAACTGAGTCTTCTGGTCTATATAGGTCTGATCCCGTTCCGGGCGTTGGCTTTCCCACAGGGCCGCCAGCTGGGTGGTGAGGCCGATGACGGTACCCGACTGGATGTCGAAGTCTCCCGCATCGTACCAGGCGCCCACCGCCAGGCCAGGAATATGCTCATAAGAGTCGTACTTGGTATTGGTGGAAGGGCCCTGACGATAACCGTCTTGCTGTTCATAATTCACCGGCGCCTGCAGGGCATCGTCCATGTGCGAACGGCCGTGCCAGATGCGGTAGCCTTCATTCACCTCCATGTGGTCCATCTGTACGGGCAGCCACACATCCATAGTGGGATGCCAGGTATCGGCATAGATATCGGCCGCGATAGGGAAGGGGCTGGTTCTGATGCCCTTGTAGTCCAGTACGTACAGGCCCGGCGTGCGGACATCCGAGAAATCGGCCCGGGCATAGTTGTAGCGGTTGTTGAATACGCCCCAGTTCTCCGTGCGGATTTTCTTGGCCACCTGGGAAGAACCGTCCTCCAGGATGCGGTAAAGCGTGGCTTCGGGCGCCACAGCGTCCTTTTTATCCAGTTCCAGTACGGCCACTTTCTTTGCCCCGGGAGCATAGCCGATCTGCGAATAGCCGATGTTGGGTTTGCGTATCCAGGAAGGGTTATAGGAGGGCTGGACGTCCCATTCCACCACCTTGCCGGTTAAACCGGCAGGCAGGAAGGTGCGCACCACGAAAGTACCGTTCTGTGCCAGATTACGGCCGTCGAAGAGATTCAGTTCGCTGTCCGAAGCAATGCTCACCCGCAAATCGTCGTCTTCCGGCGCCATAACGAAGCGGTGTCCGGTGGCAAAGGGAGCGGGAACGATGAATTCCCCGCGGCCGCGGTCGTCGAAGGTGGACAGGCCGAAGAACTGGGTTACCTTCTCACTCACGGGATGCATGCTGGTTTCCCCGGCTGGGTAGTGGGGAAGTACCTTGGCCTTGCCATCGACCAGCACATTCTTGCCGAAGTAGGAAGCCGGGAAGAATTCCAGGTTAAGGCCGGCCTTGCCTTCCAGGAAAGCGGGAACAGGCTGGTCCAGATAAACGGCCATGGTAAAGCCGGTTCCCTTGGCCTTCACTTCAATCCGGGGTTTGAATCCATAGTCCGGATAGTCGAAACCCAGCATGATGCTGCCGGCCTTGCGGTCCACTTCCCGGGAGATGAGATCGGCATAGATATCCCACTGCTCCGGCGTGTTCATGAGACGGACCCCGCCGCCGGTGACAATACGCTCGCCCCGTTGGATGATTTCCACGCCGGCGGTTTTTTCGTCGCAGAACATACCGGTGTACTGGTTGCTGTAGACAAGCACGTTCACGCCGGTTTCCTCAAAATACTCCAGGTCATTGATCACAAGCCCTTGTGCCCGTGCGGAAAGCACTGTAGACAGGCCGATAAGTAAAACGATTAAGCGTTTCATAAAAAGTTCTTTGTATTTAATCCAAAAATACATATTTTTGTGATAACAGACAAAATTAATAACGCTATGCCCACAAAATTCTTTCGCAGACTCTTTGTTGTAGCTGCACTTACTTTATTGACTATCAGCTCTTTTGCGCAGAATAAAGAAACATTCTGCAATCCGCTGGATTTGGTTGTCGGCCAGGAACGCTCCTACCGGGGCGGGGAACCGGTTGTCCTGATTTATGACAACGACTATTTCCTCTTCGTTTCCCACCGGAAAGGATACTGGTACTCTCCGGATTTTAAGGACTGGACCTATGTGGATGCCCCCAATTATCCGGGCGGCGTGGTTTCCGTGGTGGAAATGGACGGTACCCTGTACGGCTGTTCCATGAACAATAAGAACGTGTACAAGGCCATCGATCCCCGCAAGGGAACTTGGGAACAGTGCGGCACCTTCGACAGCGACCGCTATGGAGACGCCAACATGTTCTATGACAACGGACACCTCTATCTTTATTATGGCTGGTCCCAGCTGATGCCTTTCAAAGTGGTGGAACTGGACAAAAAGACCTTCAAGGAAATCAAGGGCCCGGAAATCCTTTTCTTCAGCGACTATCGCAAGCACGGTTTCGAAAAGCGTACGAACGACGATGTGATTTTCTCCATCTTCAACGGCCGCCGCGGTTATGGCGAGGAAGAATATCCCTGGATCGAAGGTCCCTGGATGACCAAGCATAACGGTAAGTACTATCTGCAGTATGCCGCCATCGGCCTGGAACTTCTCTCTTATTCGCATGGCGTTTACGTGAGTGACAGCCCCATGGGTCCCTTCACTTACTCCCAGCATAACCCGCTCACCTTCAAGACAACGGGATTTGCCGTGGGCGCCGGTCACGGCAGCACCTTCCACGACAAGAACGGGCAGCTCTGGACCATCTGCATGATTCCGTCCAGCTACGGCGGTGCCGGTCGCGGCTCGGAACTGGCCATCTTCCCCACGGCCGTGGACGAGCAGGGTGTGATGCACTCCAACGTGGAATTCGGCGATTATCCGCAGTACTGGCCGGGCACCCGTACGGACGCAGTGGACCACAACTGGACGGGCTGGAAACTTCTCTCCCGCCAGAAGAAAGTCACCGTCTCTTCCACATTTGAAAACAATGTTCCGGAGAACGGAGTGGACGAGGATTTCATGACCAACTGGGCTGCCGAAACCGGCAATCCGGGCGAGTTTTTCCAGGTGGATCTGGGTAAGGAGGCCGATATCTACGCCATTCAGTGCAATTTCGACCATATCGGCGCCCAGCAGGCCGCCCGCGGTGGTTTTGGTGCTCCCGGTTTTGGAGCAGCACCCGCCAATCCGGAGTACTACCAGTGCTATACGGTAGAGGTATCCTCCGATGGGCAGAACTGGACCAGGATTATTGACAAGAGCGAGAACAAATACGACTTCCATCACGATTACACCCAGCTGAAGGCCCCGGTGAAGGCCCGTTACGTAAAGCTCATCAATGCCAGAGAATGCCACGACGGCGCCAAGTTCAGCGTTAAGGATCTTCGCGTCTTCGGCAATCCCAATGAGGGAAAGAGCGTCTTTGTGGACGGCATCAAGGTGGTTCGCAATCCCAAGGATGCCCGCGAGGCGCAGCTGCTCTGGGATCCCGTCCCGGGTGCCGACGGTTACATCATCCGCTACGGAATCGAGCCCAACAAGCTCTATAACAGCTACATCGTCTATGACCAGAACTACTTCAAGCTGCACAGCCTGAATACGGAGTCGGATTACTACTTCGAGGTGGAATCCTTCGATAGCGGCCTGGATTATTATTATCCGAAGCCGGAGGAGACCTTCGGCACCGGTGGTGAGGTGGAAATGAACAAGCGTACTCCCGGCATGCGGGGCGGCGGCTACGGCGGCAACGACCAGACCAAGCGCTTCATGGTCAAGGAAGGCGTAGATGAATATGAGTTCGACGGCATAGATCCGGGCAACTGGGTAATCAGCCACAGCTATGGCCCCGTCCTGTGGGCAGGTGAACTCACGGAGAAGGACCTCATCGGCACGGGCGAGCCCGGCATCGAGGCCAAACTCACCGAAATGGGTGTGGGCACCAAGGTCACCGGCGAGATGCGGATGAAGGTGGTGCGCGGCAAGGAAGCCGGCAAGGTGGTAATTACCATTGTACATTTCTAGATGGAACTTTATCAGTATTCCCGGCCGTCCCTGATGGCCGGGAAAAAAATTATCTATATCCACGGTTTTGCCTCGGCCGGGTCCACGGGAACGGCCGAAAGGCTTCGGGTACTGATGCCCGGCGCCACAGTGATTTCGCCCGACGTGCCGGTGGAACCAGCTGAAGCCCTGGCCTTTCTGAAAACGCTTTGCCAGAAAGAGCAGCCGGACCTGATCATCGGCACCTCCATGGGCGGAATGTTTGCCGAACAGATGAGCGGATTCGACCGAATCTGCGTGAATCCGGCCCTGCATCTGGAGGAGACCATCCGGAAGAACATGGGCCTGGGAAAGATGGAGTTCCAGAATCCCCGGGCCGATGGGCAGACCTGGTTTATGATAACCAAAGGCTATCTCGATGCCTTCCGGGAGGTTACCGCGCAACGTTTGCAGACAAACGACGGAGACCGTGTCTGGGGCCTTTTCGGCCGGCAGGATCCCCTGGTTAACTGCTATGACGAATTCCACGCCCACTACCGCCAGGCCATCCATTTCAACGGAGAGCACGCGCTCAACGAAAAAGCCATGCTACACGCGCTGCTGCCCGTAATTCAGTGGGTGGACGACCGCCAGGAAAAACGAAAGAAACGCATAGTTCTGATCAATGTGGACGACGTGCTGCTGGATACCCGGAACGGCGAACCCGTGAACGAGGCTGTAAGGGGTTTCCGGACGCTTTGCGAGAACTATGACGTGTACCTTCTTTGCCAGCAGGACTGCCAGGCGTGGATAGACCGCTGGCTGGACGTCCCGGCCTGGAACCGTGTAATCCTGAGCACCCACAAGGAACTGCTGCTGGGGGACTACCTGATAGACGCCCACAGCGGGGAAGACGGGGCCGATGGTTTTATGGGCACACTGGTGAAGTTCGGGGAGGAACCCTTCCGCAATTGGGCGCAGACCCTGGAGTTTTTCGGCCGCCTAGGAGGCCAGTAACAGTTCGTCGGCAAAAATCAACCGTTCATCCTACACGGGTTGCAGATTAAATGCAATCCGTGTATTTTTGCAGATGACCAATTAATAACACAAGAATGAAAATCAAAATCAGTGTCCGATATGTCACCCGCTGGGGTGAAAAAGTGTGCATCCATGTGGGAAAGCGCTGTCACGAAATGAGCTGCCTGTACGGCAGCATCTGGGAAAAGACGCTGTCGCCCAAGGACTTTGAAAACACGCACAGTTACCATTTCTCCATCGTTTCCAACGGGAAGGTGGTCCGCTCCGAATGGAGGGGACATACCCTTCGTCTGCCAAAGACCGACAATCTGGAAATCCGTTCCCATTGGGTGGACCGTCCGTCCAATTCGGCCTTCTGGTCATCGGCCTTCAAGGATGTAATCTTCGCTCGTGAAAAAAGCACTCCCAGCCCTATGACGGGGAATGTCACCTTCTGCGTGGCGGCGGCGGAAGTCCGTCCCGGACAAGCGCTGGCCATTGCCGGAACCAAAGGGAAGAGCCTGAACGGCTGGGACAAGCCTATTGTGATGGAAGACTGGAACTTCCCGTTCTGGAACATAGATCTGGAAGTAAAGGACGCCTTCGAATACAAGTTCCTGGTGGTGGACCGCAAGACTTTGTCTCCGGTTGCCTGGGAAACGGGGGGCAATCATCTGTTTGCCGAAATCCCGCCCAGGGGAACGCGGCTGGTACTGGCCGATATGGAAATCCGCCTGCCCCTGGCCGGGTGGCGGGGTGCCGGCGTAGCCATTCCGGTGTTCTCGCTCCGTTCGGAAGACAGCTTTGGCGTAGGGGAGTTCAACGATATCAAGAAAATGGTTGACTGGGCCGTTGCCACCGGACAGAATGTGATTCAGCTGCTGCCCATCAACGACACCACCATGACGCGGACCTGGATGGATTCCTATCCCTATAACGCCAATTCTTCCTTCGCCCTCCATCCGCAATTCCTGCACCTGCCGTCCCTGGGCATCCGGGCCGACAAGAAGTACAAGGCGCTTAAAGACGCGCTGAATGCCCTGGACAAGGTGGATTATGAGAAGGTGAACAATACCAAGGAGGAATACCTTCGCAAAGCCTTTGCCAAAAGTGGCGCCGCGGTTTTGGCATCGCCTGACTACAAAGCGTTTGCAGAAGACAACGCCTATTGGCTCCTCCCTTATGCCGCCTATTGTGTCCTGCGGGACAAGAACGGGACGGCCGATTTCTCCCAATGGAAGGGTTTTGCCAAATACAGCAGGAAAAAGGTGGAAACCTTCATTGAGACGAACCGGGCCGAGATTGACTATCACTGCTACATCCAGTTCCAACTTGACGCCCAGTTGAAGGAAGCCGTCGCCTATGCCCATAAGCATGGTGTAATCCTGAAAGGAGACCTGCCCATCGGCGTGAGCCGCATCAGCTGCGACGCCTGGACCTTCCCGGAGCTCTTCCACATGGACAGCCAGGCCGGTGCACCGCCGGATGCCTTTGCCGTGGACGGCCAGAACTGGGGTTTCCCCACTTACAACTGGGAAAAGATGGCCGAAGACGGCTATGCCTGGTGGAAGAACCGCCTGCACAAGATGAACGAGTACTTCGACGCCTTCCGCATCGACCATATCCTGGGCTTCTTCCGCATCTGGGAAATCCCGTTGAAATACAAGACCGGCCTGATGGGCTATTTCAATCCCGCCATGCCGTTCAGCGCCGAGGAGTTGCGGGACAGAGGCTTCGATATCTCTGGCGGCCGCTACATCACTCCACAGGAAGGCTGGGACGAGACGGACGTGCTCTTTATCGAAGATCCACGGAAGAAAGGCTATTATCATCCGCGCATTTCAGCTCCGCTTTCCAGCCGGGCTTACTTCGCCCTGGACGACGGCCAGAAGGCGCGTTACAACCTGCTGTACAACGACTTCTTCTATCACCGGAACGATACCTGCTGGAAGGAATCGGCCTATAAGAAACTGCCCGCCCTGCTGGATGCCACCGGCATGCTGGCCTGCGGCGAAGACCTGGGCATGATTCCGGCCTGCGTGCCGGAGACCATGGCCGACCTGAACATTCTGTCCCTGGAAATCCAGCGCATGCCCAAGGACCCGAAACTGCTCTTCGGCCTTCCGTCCACCTATCCCTATCTGTGCGTCTGTGCTACCGGTACCCATGACATGGCCCCGCTCAGGGCCTGGTGGGAGGAAGACCGTGCCCTTACGGACCGCTTCTATCACGAGCAGTTGCACCACATAGGCGATACACCTTATTTCTGCGAGCCCTGGGTGTGTGAACAGATTATCTTCCAGCACCTGCAGTCTCCGGCCATGCTGGCCATCCTGCCCCTGCAGGACTGGGTGTCCATTGACGGCGACGTGCGTTATCCGGGAAATCCGGCCGATGAAAGAATCAACGTGCCGGCCATCCCGCGCTACTACTGGCGCTTCCGGATGCACTGTACCCTGGAGAGCCTGATCGGCAATGCGAAACTGAATAAACAGATTAAGAATCTGGTACTGACTTCCGGCAGGGACCGTTAGTTGTCCTGCAGCCAGTCCAGAAAGGCATCTACTCTGGCTCTGGAAACCGTAAGGTCCAGGTTACCCTTGAATTTGACGCTGGGAATGACGCGGAGGCGGCTGCCCACCAATTTGGTGACGCTGTCCACCGCGTCTTCTGCAAGGATGCAGCTGCGGGAGATTCGAAAGAAACGGTGCGGATCCATCTGCTGCTCGATAGCGTCCAGGGAATCGTCCAGAATGAAGGAGGTGCCGTCGTTGCGCACCACATAGGAGTTCTTTGCCTCCGAGTAGAAAAAAGCTATTTCCTTGGCCTTCAGCGGCACAATTCTGTCGTTGAGCTTGATCAGGTATTTTTCCCGGATGGCCGACGGATCCCTCCTCACGGAAGCCGGTTCGTCCAGATGGGCTGCTTCCGCCCGGGAAACCGCCCTGCGAAGGTCTTCCGGTTCGATAGGTTTCAGGAGATAATCCAACGAATTGACTTCGAAGGCTTTTACGGCATAACTGTCGTAGGCAGTAGTCATAATTACCTGCCCCTTGATATCCACTTTGTCAAAAATCTGGAAACTGTTGCCGTCCTGCAATTCCACGTCCATGAAGATGATGTCGGGAGCGGCGCGCTCCGGCGAACTCCCGTCGTGAGCTCGCAGCCACTCTATGGAAGCTACAACAGAGGCAGCACAGCCCAGTACGGTGATGTCCGGGAATTCGGCCGCCAGCAGATTTTGCAGGATTCTTTGTGCACGAGGCTCATCTTCAATGATGAAAGCGGTGAGTTTCTGCATAAACTATAACAGGGGTAAAGTTACACGGTATAAGGTCTCAGTGGAATATATCTGGATTTCCCGGGTGGTCTGGTCCGAGTACTGCTGCCGGATATAGGCCTGTCCCAGACCTGTGGAACTGGATTGGGACAGGCGGGGAATCCGGTTGTTGCTTACACGGATAGTCCGGGTTTTAGCGTCAGAGACGATATCTACCACCAGCGGATTATCTTCCGAGATGGCATTATGCTTGGTGGCATTTTCCACCAGGAGCTGCACGGCGCACGGAACCACGTGGAACTGAAGGTCTTCCTCCGGAACATTGATCATCACGTCCAAGCCTTTGGGAAAACGTACCCGCATGAGTTCCACATACATGCGGGTATATTCCATCTCTTCCGAGAGGCGTACCAGGCTCTCGCCCTCGTGCTGAAGCATATAACGGTACATGCCCGCCAGCTTATGTACATATCGGCTTGCATCTTCCCGGGAGCTTTCCTGCACCAGGGAGTCCAGCACGTTGAGGGAATTAAAGAGGAAATGGGGATTTACCTGTTGTTTCAGGGCCATATAACGGAATTCGGCCTGATGCGTCTTCTCCCGTTCGATATCCGTCTGGTTGCGCATGCGGGCGGCAAAATACAGCACGAAAATGAGACAGAAAGCGCTTACTTCCATAATGCCCTGGATGGTTTCAACGCCCGGTTCGGCCGATGCCAGCAGCAGGTCCAACCCCACCCGGAGCATGAAGACGATGGTGACGGCCGCAACCATCCAGCCGATATTGCTGCTCCAGTCACCTTTGGCTGCCACACGAGTAGGGAACAGGTGTACGAACAGCAGAACGCCCCAACCCAGCAATTCCGTGGTAATGAAGGTTGCCAACCCCCTCACAACCATTTCGTTATGAATAAACAGCTCCAACAGGTCTGCACCAAAAGTCCCCATCAGGAAGCCCAGCACGTTCACCAGCACGATTACGATGGCGGCAAATTCGGCCGACAGCTGTTTATTCAGGCACAGCAGTACTGTCATCGTCATCGTAAGGAGGGTGAGCAGCAGGGTATCGTGGATGCCCATGAGCATACACATCAGGGTGGCCACTACGTGAAGCAGGGCCATCAAGTGGATGATGAAAGATGCACGAATGTTTCCCATGGTGCGATTGGCATCCAAATGTAGTTCATTTTCCCCAAATCCGCAAATTCTGCTATCCGTTCGTCCGGAGATTCTTTCCTTTCGTCCGGCCATTTTTGCCGTTCATTCCCGCGCGCGATTATTTTATTGTATTATAATTTATTTTTGTGATGCTAATTGCATAGAAAAAACACTATATAACAATGTCCACTAAACGCAATCTCGGTTTCTGGGAAATGTTCAACCTGAGCTTCGGTTTCTTCGGAGTGCAGATTGCTTACGCGCTTCAAAGCGCCAACATCAGCCGGATTTTCGCCACTTTGGGCGCCGATCCGCACACCCTTTCCTTCTTCTGGATCCTGCCCCCGCTCATGGGAATGATCGTACAGCCCCTTATCGGCAAGTATTCGGACCGCACCTGGTGCAAGATGGGCCGCAGAAAACCCTACCTGCTCATCGGGGCCATCATCGCCGTTCTGGTAATGGTTTTCCTGCCCAATGCAGGCTCCTTGCATTTCAGCACCCGACTGTTCCTGGGGCTTAACATGGCCATGTGGTTCGGCCTTTTCTCCCTCATTTTTCTGGACACTTCCATCAACGTGGCCATGCAGCCTTTCAAGATGATGGTGGGGGACATGGTGAATGAGGAGCAAAAGACTACCGCCTACTCCATCCAGAGCTTCCTCTGTAACGCCGGTTCCCTGATGGGTTATATTTTCCCCATCTTCTTCACCTGGATCGGCATTGCCAACGAGGCTCCGCAGGGTGTGGTCCCGGACAGCGTGAAGTTCTCCTTCTATACCGGCGCCGCTATCCTGATCCTCTGCGTCCTCTACACCTTCTTCAAAGTGAAGGAGATGCCCCCGAAGGAATATGCCGAATTCCATGGCATTGACATCCAGGCCAAAGAAGAAAAGAAGGAAGGCCTGTTCCAACTGCTGAAAAAAGCTCCCGAGGCCTTCTGGACCGTGGGGCTTGTCCAGTTCTTCTGCTGGGCCGCCTTCCTGTACATGTGGAATTACACCAACGGCGCCATCGCCCTCAACTGCTGGGGCGTGGATGCCGCCGTGGAAGGCGCCACCGCATCGGCCGAATACCAGGCCGCAGGCAACTGGGTGGGCGTTTTGTTCGCCGTCCAGGCCGTAGGCTCCATCCTCTGGGCCACCATCATCCCGCGTTTCAAGAACATCCGCACCGCCTATGTAGTGAGCCTTCTGATTGGTGCCGTGGGCTTTGCTTCCGTAATGTTCATCCACAACCAGTGGGTGCTCTTTGCCAGCTATTTCCTTATCGGCTTTGCCTGGGCTGCCATGCTGGCCCTGCCGTTCTCGCTGCTCACCAATGCGCTGGAAGGCAGCCCCTACATGGGCAGCTACCTGGGCCTTTTCAATTGCACCATCTGCCTGCCGCAGATTGTGGCGGCCGCTACGGGCGGCGCCGTCCTGCGCATGGTAGGGGACAGCCAGCCTGCCATGCTGCTGATGGCCGGCATCTACCTGGTAATGGGTGCCTGCTGCGTCTATTTCATCAATACGAAGAAATCCAAATAATTCTATTATAATTACTTAAACTAACTACACGCTAAATGAAAAGGATTTTAACCGCAATCGCAGTGCTGCTCGCAGCCTGCACGACGGTATTCGCCCAAGGCGGATACCAGGTTAAAGGTGTAGTGGAGGACGCCATGGGACCCGTAATCGGGGCCGCCGTGGTGGAGCAGGGGACTACCAACGGTACGTCCACCGGGCTCGACGGTGACTTTGTACTCACCGTTTCCGGTCCCAATGCAGTGATTGAAATCTCCTGCATCGGATACGCCACTCAAACCTTTACAGCATCGGCCGTTCCGGCCACCATCCTCCTCGAGGAAGATACCCATTTCCTGGATGAGGTGGTGGTGATCGGTTACGGTACCGTGAAGAAAAGCGACCTCACCGGTTCCGTATCTACCGTTAAGGCCGACGAAGTGAACAAGGGCGTGATTACCTCCCCGGCCGACCTCATGCGAGGCAAGAGCGCCGGTGTGGTGGTTACCGCCGGTTCCGGTATGCCGGGTTCCGGAGCAACCGTCCGTATCCGTGGCGGCTCCTCCATCAACGCATCCAACGATCCGTTGTATGTGATTGACGGTCTGCCGGTTTCCAATGACGGTGTGGGTGGCCTCTCCGATCCGCTGTCATCCATCAATCCGGAAGACATCGAGAGTTTCTCCGTGCTCAAGGATGCATCGGCCACCGCCATCTACGGTTCCCGCGCTTCCAACGGCGTTATCGTCATTACCACCAAGAAGGGTTCCAAGACCGCCGATGCCATTCCTCACGTGGCGGCCGATTTCACCACTTCCGTGAACACCCTTTCCAAGTACAACAGCCTGCTGGACGCCAATGGCATCCGTTCCCTGATTCAGGATTTCTACGGTCCCAATTCGGCCGCGGAAGCCGCTCTGGGCAACACCAACACCGACTGGCAGAAGCAGATTTTCCATGTGGCCCCTTCCTTCGACGCCAACCTGAGCGTGAACGGAAAGGCCGGCAGCTGGCTGCCTTACCGTGTTTCCGGCGGTATTACCGTGCAGAACGGTACCCTGAAGGGTTCCAGCATGGACCGTCTCACCCTGGCCATGAATTTCGCCCCTACCTTCCTGGACAATCACCTCACGGTGAACCTGAACGGAAAGGGCTCCTATGCATATAATGTATATGCCAACCAGGGAGCCATCGGCGCTGCCAACCACTACGACCCCACCAAGCCCGTGTACGATCCCTCCGGTATCAACGGTTATACTACCTGGTACGACGCCGCCGGTAATCCCAACACCATGGCTACGATGAACCCTGTGGGCCTGCTGGAATCCAACCGCGACTACGCCAACACCATCCGTTTCATCGGCAATTCCCAGTTCGACTATAAGGTACACGGTTTTGAAGACCTGCGCCTGAACCTGAACCTGGGTATTGACTGGGCCAAGTCCGAAGGTTACCGCGCCCAGGCACAGGGCTCTGAGGCCTCCATCCACAGCACTTCCGAATCCGGCGGCGGTTCCCGCGAAAACTACGACTATGTGCGCCGGAATACCACCCTGGAATTCTATGCCGACTACAGCAAGACCCTGGGCAAGCATTTTGTGGACCTGATGGCCGGTTATTCCTGGCAGCACTTCTGGAGCAACAACCACAACCGCAAGCTCCGTCTGTCCGACAACCTGGAAATGAGCAACGGCGAAGGCAAGGGTGAACTTTATCTCATCTCTTTCTTCGGCCGTGCCAATTACAGTTTTGCCGACAAGTATCTGATTACCGCTACACTCCGCGCCGACGGTACTTCCCGTTTCCAGAACAACAAATGGGGTATCTTCCCGTCCGTGGCCCTGGGTTGGAATATCAAGAACGAGAACTTCCTCAAGAACTTCGATCCCATCTCCACCCTGAAGTTGCGTCTGTCCTGGGGTGAAACCGGTCAGCAGGAAGTGGGTGGCTATTATGACACCTTCGCCCAGTTCCTGGCCATCAACACTCCGGGTTCCTACTACTTCGTGAACGGCGGCAATTACTCCGCCCCTATCGTAGCCCTGGGTTACAGCGCCAACCTGAAGTGGGAGACCACCACTACTTACAACGCCGGTATGGACTTCGGTTTCTTCAAGGACCGCCTCACCGCCAGCGTGGATGTGTATAAGCGCGACACCCGCGACATCCTGAACTATATCCCGGTTCCGGGCCTGTCCAACCTGACCAACTACCTGAATACCAACATCGGTTCCCTTACCAATATGGGTTTCGAAATTGATTTGAACAGCGTTCTGGTAGAGACCAAGGACATGAGCTGGACCTTTGGCGTGAACATGGCTTACAACAAGAACACCGTCACCAAACTCACCGCTTCCGACGAGAATGCGGCCGGCATCGAGACCGGTGGCATTTCCGGTGGTACCGGTAACAACGTCCAGCTGATCCAGGTGGGTTACCCGATGAGGACTTTCTACCTCTATCAGCAGGTATATGACACTAACGGCAACCCCATCAACGGTGTTTACGTGGACCGCAACAACGACGGCCAGATCAATGCCGACGATAAGTATATGGGACATCATGCCGATGCCGATTATACCTTCGGTTTCAACACCAATTTCAGTTACAAGAACTGGACGGCCGCCCTTTCCGGACACGCCTCCATCGGCAACTGGGTCTATAACAACGTGGCTTCCGACACCGAAATGCTGGCCGACCTCTGGACCAACCAGTTCGTGAGCAACCGCGTTTCCTCCGCCCCCAAGTCCATGTTCACCCAGGCCCAGTACCTGAGCGACTACTACCTGCAGGACGGTTCCTTCCTCAAGCTGGACAACTTTACCATCGGTTACACCTTCCCGAAACTCTTCAAGGATGGCGTTCGCGACGGTTCCCTCAACATCTTTGCCACTGTCCAGAACATCTGCACCCTCACCAAGTACACCGGTATCGACCCGGAAGTCTTCGGCGGTATCGACGGAACGGTTTATCCGCGCCCCAGAACCTATGTGGTGGGTGTCAAGTTTAACTTCTAAACCGCGTTACGAAAATGAAAACCATCAAGAATATTCTCGGTATCCTGGCTGCCAGTGCAGCTCTTACCGCATGCGTGGGTGATCTGAATGTAACGCCGATCGACCCCAACGCCAATACCGTGGACAAGGTGCTCACCTCCCAGGCCGCCCTTGATTCCTATATTTCCGGTGTATACCTTGGCTTTGCCACTTCCGGTTACTATGGACCGGGCGGATCCCCGTCCATCTCCGGCCTGGACGGTGGCGCATCCCAGTACATCCGCGGTCTGTATCACCACGAAGAGCTCACTACCGATGAGAGCCTCTGCGGTTGGAACGACCAGACCATCAAGAACTTCCACTATATGAACTGGACCACGGACGACACCTTCATCTATGCGTTCTATTCCCGCATCTTCATGCAGGTGGCTACGGCCAACGAGTTCATCCGTGAGACGAAGAACCTGGATATGGACCAGGCTCTTGTGAAGCGTTATGTGGACGAGGCCCGTGTCCTGCGTGCCATCGCTTACTACCACGCCATCGACTGCTTCGGCAATGTTCCTTTTGCCACTGACGAGGATATCGTAGGGGTGACTCCCAAGCAGATTTCCCGTGCCGAGCTCTTCACTTGGCTGGAAGGCGAGTTGAAAGACATTATTTCGGCTGGTAATCTTCCCGGCAAGAGCAGCGTAACGCCCGGCCATGTAAGTATGGGTGCCGCCAAATTCCTGCTTGCCAAGCTTTACCTGAACGCCGAGGTGTTCACCGGAAGGGCCATGTGGAGCGAGTGCGCTTCCATCCTCACCAGCCTGATGGGTGACGGTTACAGCCTGCACACCACTTCCGCCGGCTCTTACAACGCCTATCAGGAACTGTTCCTGGCCGATAACGACAGGTGCACCGACGAGATTATCTTCGCCATCCAGCAGGACGGTCTCTACACCCAGAGCTACGGTGCTACCAACTACTTGATCTTCGCCTCTACCGGCGGTCAGATGGACCCGGACATGATGGGTATTTCCTCCGGTTGGGGCGGTCTTAGGATGACCCCTGAATTCTACAACAAGTTCGACGACAACGACGCCCGCAAGCTCTTCTACACGGAGACCCAGCAGGCCGATATCGACGACGTGGGCGAATTCTCCAACGGCATGGCCTTCATGAAGTTCCGCAACCGCACCAGCGATGGTGGCTACGGCAAGGAGCTGGGCTTCGTGGATACCGACTTCCCGCTCATGCGTTATGCCGACGTACTTCTCATGGCTGCTGAGTGCCAGGCCCGTGGCGCTTCCATTGACGGCCTTTCCGCCTTCAATGCCGTGCGTGCCCGTGCCGGACTGGCTCCCGTCAGTTCTCTCTCTCTGGATGAAATCCTGGACGAGCGTGCCCGCGAACTCTATCAGGAGTGCTGGCGCCGCAACGACCTCATCCGCTTTGGCAAATTCACTTCCGGATATACCTGGCAGTGGAAGGGCGAAACCAAGGATGGCCGGGATGTGGACAGCTACCGCGTACTGTTCCCGATTCCCGACAGTGACCGTCTGGCCAACTCCAACCTGCAGCAGAATCCCGGTTATTAATAGATGATCTGCCTTATGAAGAAAATAGTATCTATACTTACCGCAGGTCTGGTAGCTCTTGCCGCCGTATCCTGCATCCAGGAGCAGCTGACCATGTTCGACGCCTCCAAGGCATCGGCTCCCGTGCTGCAGTCCTTCACGGTGACAGACGATGATGTTACCATAGACTTTACTCCGGGCTCTTTCGGCCAGGACTTCAACAAGAACATGCCGGTGAACCATTCCGTGATCCTCAAGAGCGTGGACGGCAACGCGGTGGAAACCGTAATCCCTTCCACTGTCAAGGACGGCAAGATTATCATTTCCGTTACCAACCTGTCCAAGACCCTTATAGGTATGGGCCACTACGAAGGTCAGGTGGTGTCCCTGGAAATGGCCATCCGCGCATCCATGCAGGAAGTAGCCCGCGACAACCGTCGGAATGGTTTCGTCGAATCGGCCGGAACCATCAGCATTCCCAATTACGAGATTTACCTTCCTACAGGTGATCCTTATGGCCGTTACACCGAAAAGAGCCCTTGGGGCCTGGTTGGTTCCTTCAATGGCTGGGGCACCGATCCCGATGTGGAGATGTGGACCAACGGTAATCTCCATGTAGTGAAGGGTGTCACGCTGGAAGCCGGCACGGAAGTGAAATTCCGCAAGGATTCCGACTGGACTGAAAACCTTGGTTATGCCGAAGGCGTAAGCTCCTACACCCTGGGTGAGGAATTTGCCCTGGCTCCCGGTGGCGCCAACATCGTGATTGCCGAAACCGGCCGCTACGACATGATTGTGGACGTGGATGGCCAGACCGCCAAGATCATTGAATCCGTGGCCGGCCAGGAAGACCCGTATGCCGCCTACAAGGAGGTAAGTCCTTGGAGCGTAATCGGTTCCTTCAACAGCTGGGGCGGCGATGTGGAAATGGTAACCAACGGTACCCTCCACGTGGCAAAGAACATCACCTTCACCGCCGGTACGGAATTCAAGTTCCGCAAGGACGCCGACTGGGGCACCAACTTCGGTTATGCCGAAGGCGTGAGCTCCTATGTGCTGGGTGAAGAATTCGCCGTGGGGCAGGATGGTGCCAACATCGTGATTGCCGAAGACGGCGCCTACGACCTGTTCCTGGATCCGGAGAACGCTACTGCCAAGATCATCAAGACCCAGGCTGTCACCATCGATCCTTATGCCTCTTACAAGGATGTAAGTCCCTGGAGCGTAATCGGTTCCTTCAACAGTTGGGGCGGTGATGTGGAAATGGTGACCAACGGCACCCTGCATGTGGCCAAGGCCATCGCCTTCAACGCAGGTACCGAGTGGAAGTTCCGCAAGGACGCCGACTGGGCCGTGAACTTCGGTTATGCCGAAGGCGTGAGTTCCTACACCCTGGGTGAAGAATTCGCCCTGGGCCAGGACGGTGCCAATATCGTCATTGCCGAGGACGGCGTGTACGACCTCATCCTGGATCCGGAGAATGCTACCGGTAAGATCATCGCCTCCGTGGCCGTTGATCAGCCCGAACCTCCGGCACCTGAGGATAAGCCCAAGATGTGGTCCCTCATCGGCACCCTCGACGGCTCCAACTGGGATAAGGACTTCGATATGACCAACACCAGCGGCGACGTCTGGATG
>Ga0265298_10000940_pt1 | contig 43344 bp, 41 predicted proteins | sample AusTroGonzalo_MG_3_FD_193486 | JGI IMG/M metagenome (GOLD analysis project Ga0265298, IMG submission 193486) | Bovine rumen microbial communities from tropical cattle in Woodstock, Queensland, Australia - Gonzalo_01 | ecosystem: Host-associated > Mammals > Digestive system > Stomach > Rumen ... | reverse complement strand
TGGTTGTCACTTCGGACACCTCAAGAGAAAATGGAACCCCGCCATGGCTCCCTATATTTTCATGGAGAAAAATGGCATTCACATCATCGACCTTTACAAGACGATGGACAAAATCGAAGACGCTTGCAGCGCCGCCAAGAGCATCGCTCGCTCCGGCCGTAAGATCCTCTTCGTGGCCACCAAAAAGCAGGCCAAGGAAACCGTCGCCTCTATGGTTAAGGAAGTGAATATGCCTTACGTGACCGAACGTTGGCCCGGCGGTATGCTCACCAACTTCTTCACCATCCGCAAGGCTGTGAAAAAGATGAGCGACATCGACCGTCTGATCGAAAGCCCCCAATTCCAGAACATTTCCAAACGCGAGCGTCTGCAAATCAGCCGTGAGCGCGCCAAACTGGAGAAGAACTTGGGTTCTATCAGCGACCTGTCCCGTCTCCCTGCAGCCGTCTTCATCGTGGATATCATGAAAGAGCACATTGCCCTCGCTGAGGCACGCAAGCTCGCCATCCCCACCTTCGCCATCGTCGACACCAACTCCGACCCGCGTCTGGTGGACTACCCCATCCCGGCAAATGACGACGCATCCAAGTCTATCGCCGTAGTCCTCAAAGCCATCTGCGACGCTATCCGCGAAGGACAAGCAGAGCGCGAGATGAACAAGGACCGCATGGAAGAGGAAATGGCTGAAATGAATGCCGAAAACGAGAACGAGGAACGCGAAAACGACGATCGCGAAGGCGGCCGCCGCAGAAGAGTTGCCCGTAAAAACAACGATTAATTAATAACAAGAAAAATTACAACATTATGGCTAATATCACTGCTGCTGATGTTAATAAATTAAGACAAGAGACCGGTATCGGTATGATGGACTGCAAGAAAGCGCTCGTCGAAGCTGAGGGCGATTTCGAAAAAGCACGTGACATCCTCCGTAAGAAAGGTCAGAAAGTGGCCGCCAAACGCGCCGACCGCGCTTCCAACGAAGGACGCATCATCGCCAAGACCAACGCCGACAAGACCAAAGGTTACATGCTCATCATGGCTTGTGAGACCGACTTCGTGGGCAAAGGCGAAGAATTCGTCAACTTCACCGACAGCGTCCTCGACAAGGCTATGGCTGCTGACGTCAAGACCATGGACGAACTCCTCAACATGGACTATGATGGCATGAAAGTTTCCGAAAAGCTGGTCGAACTGACCGGTAAAACGGGTGAGAAGATCGAATGTCCTGACTATCAGGTCATCGAAGCTGCTTACGTGGAAGCTTACAACCACATGGGCAACCACAAGGCTACCCTCGTGGGCTTCAACAAGCCGGGTGAGAAAGTGGCAGAAGTGGCACACAACGTCGCTATGCACATCACCGCTATGGCTCCCGTCGCTCTCGACGAAAACGCTATTCCTGAAGATGTGAAGGAAAAAGAACTGGCCGTAGGCGTTGAGAAGACGAAACTCGAAATGATTCAGAGAGCTGTTGACAATGCTTTGAACAAAGCTGGCATCAACCCCGCTCACGTCGATAGCGAGGATCACATCAACTCCAACATGTCCAAAGGTTGGATCACCGAAGAGCAAGCTGAACAAGCTCGCAAGATCAAGGCTGAAGAAGGTGAGAAAGCCGCTGCAAACCTTAACGAAATGCAGATCCAAAAGATCGCTCAAGGTCGTTTGGTGAAATTCTTCAAGGAAAGCACCCTCACCTACCAACCTATCGTGATGGGCAGCGACGGCAAAGAAAGCGTCGGTGACTACATCAAGAGAATGGACAAAGAACTGGCATGTGTCAGCTTCGTCCGCAGACAGATTGGTGAGTAATCTTAAAACACTCCAAATACGAAAGGCGCGAAAATTCGCGCCTTTTTTTATTGTTGAAAATCGTATCTTTGCACCTCAATAATAAGAATATGACAAAACGAACCCTTATCCTTATAGCGGCCGTGATGCTGGCGGCTTTCGCGGCTAAAGCGCAATACCAACTGCTTTACGAATCCTTCGCTGTGGGCGGCAGCGGCGACACTTCACGCACAATGGTGACTGTTGCAGGTGACCAACTGCGCATTGCTTCCGCCGACCCAGAGGAAGCCAACCCCATTCCCGGCATCGCAAAGCACATCACCTACATCGACTTCGCGAGCGACACTGCTTTCTATCAACTCTATTATTCGGAGAAAGAACAATATTTTACCGGGATTTCGCTCCATTCCGGCAACGACTATCAATTTGAGAAAATCGAAATCGTCAACGGGTACAGGTGCAAGAAATACACTACCTCCCTGTTTTCCAACCGGATGGAGATTTGGGTGACGGATGACCTGAAGTACCGCGCCGCCCCGACAACCACCTTCGCCGATCTGCCGGGCGTGCTCGTGCAATACACGCGCAACGGCAATGCCACCATGCGCCTTGCGTCCGAAAAAATCGAAAAAGCCTTACGGAACAAAAAGGAGACACAGCCGCTTGTTCCCTCTAATCTTGGCACTTACATGAAAAGCCGCCAACTCAACAACCTCGAAAAGGAGAAACTCGTCATCACTATCCCCGTCTTCCAAGATGCGCAAATCTGCTTTAACCCAAAACTGGAAAAATCCAAAACTGTGCCATTCGACACCGTCCTCCCCTTCTCCAACGGCACCATTATCCTGAAACGGATGAATATGCAACAGCTTCCTACACATTACCAGATTTTTGCGGAGCTCACCGAGCAGTCGAACGGCGATGCTTACGACCGCACCGGCTCCATTTTCGTGATTCCCGCCTCGAAAATCAGCTTCCTCAACGCGCTGATAGACAGCGTGGGCGTGTTGCCGACCTTCACCGACAAGAACGGTGAGCAGTATCAGGGCATCAAACTGGAAAAGAACTACATGCCGCTGGTGGAGTTGGTCCGTTTCTTCACACCATTCGGGGTGAAACACTTCAACCAATACCGCTCGTTGCCCGACAAAGAGTGGGAAGATGCCGCTTACTACAAACAGGATGTCAGCGACTTACGGCAATATCTGCAGGGCGATGTCTATATCGGGGCCTTCATCGGCAACTACGATGGCGGCGGACACAAGATCTCCCTTGACCTCAAAGCCTATCCCGAAAGCTACGAATGGAACAGCGGCGAAGACAACCTTTGGACGCTGCCGCTCTTCAACACCTGCAACGTAATGGAAATGTCGGGACAAAACTACGGCAAATTCTTTGAAACGGACTCCCTTACGGTGACCTTCACCGTGCCGGAAGGACTCTCCTCCCTGCGATTGCGTTACATCAGTACAGGACACGGCGGCTGGGACAACGGCGACGAGTTCGTGCCTAAGGAGAATGTCATCCTCATCGACGGGGAGCAGCGTTTCCGTCACACCCCATGGCGCAGCGACTGCGGCACCTTCCGCACCTTCAACCCTGCGTCCGGCAACTTCTGGAACGGCATGTCCTCCTCCGACTACTCCCGCTCGGGCTGGTGTCCGGGTACCGCCACGCAACCTGTCTATTTCGACCTCACAGGCCTCACCCCCGGCGAACACACCATCACGATTGCCATCCCGCAAGGTCAGCGCGAGGGCACCTATTTCAGTGCTTGGAATGTGTCGGGGGTGCTAGTAGGGACGAGGTAATGGGCCATTATATTACTTTCAACCTCCAAACCTTACAACTCTAAGATAACCAACAGATCGATCATCAAAAATTCAAAAAATCAAAATTAGCTAGCCAAACTATAAACAATATTATGTACTTTTGCGTGCCAAATTTTCAGCTGTTATTTATAACAGCTTTTAATGTTTGTAAGTACGTCGTGAAGATGCTGTAAAGTAAATATAATTATAAACAAATTAAATCAAAAGACATGAAAAAAACAATTACCCTAATGATGGCGACAATGTTTGTTGCCGTGTTGATTTTCTCCGCCTGTAATCGCAATAATGGCGATAACAAACATGAATACCCGTCCACTGCGAATGTTATTCGTAATGCGGTAAAAGACGTTGATGGCAACAAATATGATGCCGTGCGTATCGGAAACCAAGTGTGGATGGCCGAGAATCTCAAAACCACCCATTACTCCGACGGAACGGAGATTCCATTGGGCAACCAAGTCTCTGACTCTCAGGGATACCGTTATTATCCAATGGGGTCTAAATCTTATGTGAATTCCTACGGATACCTGTACAATTGGGTGGCCGTTATGCATGGAGAAAGCGGCAGCGACGCCAATCCTAGCGGAGTGCAAGGTATTTGCCCCAAAGGATGGCATGTACCAAGTTCTGCTGAATGGCAAGAACTGACAGCATCCCTGAAAAGTAATTCAATTTATATCTCCGGCGGGAACGAGGATCACCTCGCCAAGGCAATCTGCGCCACATGGGGTTGGGATAATTGTTCTGAAGAAGACGCCCCCGGCAATATCCTGACGACAAACAACGCCTCCGGATTTTCAGCTGTACCTGCAGGTAGCGTTGACCAAAACGGGCAAGTGGGCGGTTTAGGTAGTGATGCCGAATTCTGGAGCTCCACGGATTTCACCGGCATCCCCAACGCGGTTTTTTATGGTGTTTATTACTACATTCCCCGCGTGAATATCGGCAATTTTGACAAATACGAAGGTCTTTCCGTTCGCTGCATCCAAGACTAGTTTTTTTATTTGTTAACATACATTCCCACTCTACGGCTAAGCGAAGTAAAAATTCAAACAGATGCCGTAGAGTGGGTTTTTATTTTTTCAAACCGTTTTCTTCTGAAGCCCATCCTCGCCTCTAAATTGAAATTCACAGTTGACAACACTTGTCGGGTGTAACGATACGTCTCACGTCACATTGTCCGAACTCTAAACGTCGGCTTTTCGTCCAATAACGGATAATCAACCTTAATAACGACCTCTTCGTTCGGTTTCAGATCGAAGAGGTTGTTTGTATAATCCACCTTGTAGCCATGGGTCTCTTCAATGAAGACGCCGCGTTTCAAGGTTTTGGAAGAAAGGTGGATTTCTGCGGAATGGTCACCGTATTCGGTTTTGATTTGGAGAGGCTGCTTCGAGAGGTTTAATGCTTTGGGCTTCACGAAACAGGTCAGATAGGAAACCTTTTTACCGCCTTCGGGGCTATATTCGGCCTCCACGAAGAAATCGCCTGCATTTTTCACGCCTTTTGGCAGTACGACGACAGCAGCTTTCACACTGCTGTTGGGATGCACGGAAATTAGCGACATCGCGGAGTGGACCAGCGTGCCGTCCATCGTACGAATCGACCACTTGAATTTTCCATGCAAAGCCTCTAATTCGTCATTAATCGCATACAGTTCAATGGTATCCTGAGAGATGTGCCGCGACGCAATGGCCAAGTTGGCATAGAGTTGCGGCAACCTGTAGTACAACGCCTTGGGATTTCCCGCCACGTCAATGCAACTCCAAGAGGCCACGGGCCAACAGTCGTTGAGCTGCCAGAAGAGGGTGCCGCTACAACGGTCGTGCTGGATGCGGTGCGCCTCAATAGCCTGCGCGATGCCTTCTTGCTGCACTAACTGGCTGTAATAGACGAAATCGCTCAAATTCTTGGGAACGAAGCCATACAGGTCTTGCATGGCCTTCTCTATGATCTGCACTCCACGACCATGCTTCTGATGGTTTTGCATAGCCGGCGAAGCAAGATTCAAGGCGTTTTCAGGGATATAATCCTTCCAGAGAGACATTTCCGGATAAGATTGGAAGCCATATTCGGTCATAAAACGGCCAGTCTTCTCCCACCAAACTTCGAAAGGCAGCTCGCCCCACCAAACGCCCCAGTAGTGACTGCAACCGTGGGTGGTACACTCGGGATGTCCCCAACCGTAAGTGGGCGATGTATGGACATAATTGCCCTTATAGATATTGTCAACACAGATTTTCGGCAGCAGTTTCTCGAAAAGCTGCTCATAATCCTCATACATCTCCGCATATTGCTGGTCGGTGTAGCCCAATGCATCCTGCCAACCCCAGTCCTCCAAACCGTTATGCACCTCATTGTTGCCACACCAGGTCGCGATGCACGCATGGTGGCGCAATCGCTTCACCTGCTCCTCGGCCTCCATCTTCACATTTTCCATAAACGCCTTGTCGCCGGGGTAGATGTTGCAGGCGAACATAAAGTCTTGCCACACCAGCAACCCCATTTGGTCGCAATAGTTGTAGAAAGCCTCATGCTCGTAACAGCCACCGCCCCAAACGCGCAACATGTTCATATTCGCATCTTTGGCCTGCTTAATGAGCTCAGCATAGCGGTCGTCGCCCTCACTGCGGGCCATAGCTCCCGGATAGGAAGATGCCGGAATCCAGTCGGCACCGCGCATGAAGAGTGGTTTTCCGTTGACCTTGAACTGGAACGACTGCCCGATGCTGTCCTTTTTCTGCACCAGTTCCACGGTACGCAGACCGTGCGTGTGCATCAGCGGGGTGGACATACCGACAGTTCCGAGACTGAAATAGTAGAGATGCGCCTCCCCTGCCCCGTTCGGCCACCACAGTTTAGGACTTTCAATGGTGACAGGAATAATCACCCTGTTCAAACCTTTATGCAACTGCGCTTTATGCTCTATTTCCTGACTATAGCCATCTTTGTCTGTTATATTCAGCAACAACTTAGTAGTCAGTTTTTTATACGATACAACTTCAACTTCTACTTCAGATATCCATGGCCTTTTAGAATCGCGAGAGGGTTCGGTGTCTTTGACATAAAAATCATTGATTTTCAAATCATTCCAAGATTCGACATAGACATTTTTCCAGATGCCGCAAGTGTTGAGCTTCGGACCCCAGTCCCAACCGCTCTCGTACTGCGCCTTGCGGGTGAATACGCGGTTGTCAGGGAGCTTGTACGGCAGTTTGGAAGCTGCAATGCTGTCGAATGGTGCAGTAGGCAGGAATTTGACAATCAGTTCATTGTCCTTCTCCTTGAGATTATAGGGCAAGGGGAAGCGCCACATTCGGAACATATTGACTGTTAGCGATTCGCCAGAGACTGCCGTCAGCCGTTTGCCGTTGAGATAGACCTCCGCATAAGTGTCCAAACCCTCGAAGACCAGTTCGTTATGAGAATAAGACGCCCCGCTGCCGCAACTTCCGTCAAACAGCACGCGGTATTCCCATACACTGTCGGCGACCCACTGCACGAGCTTCTCGTTATCGCCGTAAAACGGGTCGGGGATCAGCTTGTTGGCCAGCAAATCGTCGTGAATATTGCCCGGCACCGTGGCATCATACCATTTCCCATTGTAACGAAACTGCCAGCTGTTGTGCACGCAACCATACTGCGAGTTGAGGTACCGCCGCTCTGACTTGTAGAGCGTGGTCTTGTCGGATTTGCACCCCTGCAGGAATAGCAGAGGGAAGAGGAGGAATAAGAGGCGTTTCATTTAATGGATAATTGATAATGGATAATGGATAATTGATACGGGATCCGTTAGTATTCCCCTTTTCATTTCTTAGTTCCCCACCAACTGCTAACTACTAACTACTAACTGCTAACTGCTAACTCAAGAATCCCTGTTTCTTAAGGGTTTCCGCCAACACTTTCGAAAAATGTTCGTTGTCCGGCTGGGTGTAGCGGTGTTTCGTGAAGACCTGTGCGAGGTTGTCGCAATCGGGGTTCTCGGCGAGAATCCCCTTCGTCTCCTCGGAACTCTCCTTTTCGCGATAGAATTCGTTGATGCGTTTCTCGTCGTAGTCGTGGTACACCTCCTGATGCACAAAGGTTTCCACGGGAAGTTTTTGCGTCAGGGCAGGCTTTTTCACGGGGTAGCCCATCGGGATGCAGGCCACGGGGATGACATGGTCGGGCAGTTGCAGTATTTCCACGAATTTATCGACATTGTAGGTAATGGTACCGAGCCAGCAGAAGCCGAGTCCGAGGGATTCGGCCGCCACGCAGGCGTTCTGAGCGGCGATGAGTGCATCGGTGACAGCCCACTGATAGGCTTGTAAGTTACTGTAAGCCTCCGTGTTGGCGTTGCGGAAGCGACAGTATTGATTAAAGCGGCGGAAGTCGGCGCAGAAGGTGAGGATCACCGGCGCGGAGGTGGCCATCGGCTGGTTGAAGTGCAACGGGGCAAGCTTGGCCTTCATCTCCGTATCGCGCGTCACGATGATGCTGAACAGCTGCATATTGCCCATCGTGGAGCCGCTGCAGGCTGCCTTGAAAATCAGGTTCAGGGTCTCGTCATCGACCGGCTGGTCGGTGTACTCGCGCACACTGACGTGGTTGAGAAGGGTTTTCAACGTGGGGTTATAGTCTGGTTTTATGAGACCTACGCCCTTGCAGTGTGGGCATACGACGGGGGTATTGTCTTTACTCATGATGAATGGTTTTTTACGCCGCAAAAATACCAAAAATTATGTACCTTTGTGCTATTTTTTTAGATGACGATGAGACACCGAATACAACCGTTGATTGCGGCGACCGTTTTGACGGTCCTCACCCCTCGCATAGCCTATGCCGCGGGGAAAACATCCCCTTTCGACTTTGGGTTGCGCGAGGCCCAGACCGGCATCGAACGCTATTGTTCGCCATGTCCTCCCCCTCCACTCCGGTGGAAATCAGCAAGGAAAGCGTTGACGGCGGCGACTTCAGCCAAATCCCCGAGTTGGCCTCCGGGGACAAGTTACTGGCACTCTCCGACAAAGCCCCGTGGACGGAGCGGATCGGCTATAACTACCACGTTTTGTGGATTGTATTCCCGTGCGCATCCGCTCCAGCTACAACGCCTACACACCATTCGACATTGAAATGCGCGACTGCACTTTCGAACTCACCATGCGCCACCACTCGTTAGTCAATGTCTTGTTGTTGGATACTGCCGCAAATCCTCGTCCCGAACTGAGTGCCAAATGCTGGCCCAACCTGAAAGTCAGCAATGTGACGGTCGTGGTTCCCGCGATGGTCAACACCCTGAACCTCTACGAACCCACTGGCAAGCTCAGTGAACTGAAAAAGCCTGTGGATTACATCAGCAGTGTCATGGTAGAAGGGCTGAAAATAGTCCGTACCAACGGCAAACCCGCCAAAATTAACGTCCGACTCTCTTCCCGGGAGTTTATCACCCGACAGAAGATGGCGTTTGACATTGTCCATCCATAACTCTTTTGGGGGCTCGGAAGGGGCCCCTTTTTTATGATGAATGCAGAATGATGAATGATGAATATAGAAATCTTCCGATAATTCGCCGCCCTTGAGCTTGCACGCGCCGAAATAACCAACACAAAACATTGATTTTCATACCTTTACAACAAAACAAAATAAATTTATTGGCATTTACGAATTTTTGTATTTTTACACGCCCTATTTTCATGTTTTGTTAACGGACTTCGCAAAGTTTGGAAATAATGGGGGGAAAACAGACTAAACAGGAAGTCCATTCATTAAAAATTCAATAGTATGAAAAAATCATTATTTCTTTTCGCGGCCATCTGCTGTATGGCACTGACCTACGCGCAAGCTCCCATCGCCATGCTCCAACATGGGACGAACTTGACCCCTTTCTATGGCAATGACGCGCTGATCAACGCCTACAATGCCGCCCAGGACGAGGATATCATCACCCTTTCACCCGGTGTCTTCAACGCCTGTGACATCCACAAAGCCATCACAGTGCGCGGCGCTGGCATGATGACCGACACCGCCACCGGGGTCACCCGCACGCTCATCAATGGCGATTTCGTAATTGAGATTTTTGATTCCACAAAATCTGTTGCTTTTGAAGGACTCTACCTCAACGGCGTACATCCCGACACCGTATGGAATCTTCAATTCACCAAGTGCTTCATCGCTAGTCTCGACAACGTCCCCTACTATAATGCAAGCATTAACAACTGCAATATTGTACACTGCATTATACCGGCATTTAATGCATCTAAATTCCAAAACGCCCATTTTTACAACAGTGTGGTCTGCGATCCGAGTTATTATACTACTTTTACAGGAGGGGAATGTGTATTCAACCACTGTATCATTAAATTCAACTGCAACAATTATTGGGGATCATCTGCCATCAACCAGATCTATTCCACTAATAGTATTTTAGTGCCTAGGGACACCTCGTCTTCAATCGCCACGGATCCAGAAAACACCTGCACACATCACGAATATGGCATTGGCATCACACACCATGCTAACAATTTCTTCCATCCCGCAGGATCGGCGGAGGCAAATCATCTGTACAACTTCAGCAATTTCAACCAAGTGTTTGTCGGCTTCGATTTCGATGTCACTATTTACGCCGACTATCACTTGCTTCCTGGCGTGGCCACCACCTATCTCGGCAGCGACGGCACGCAAATCGGCATCTATGGTGGTTCCATGCCGTTTGATCCGAAAATCCTGAACCCGAGCATCGGCCATATCACCGTCGGCGGTCAGACCAACGATCAGGGTCAACTCCCCGTCACCATCGAAGTTGTAAACGAATAATCTCCTGCCGTTATGAAACGATTATTTATCCTTATCGTTGCATGGTTGGCCGTGGGGACGCTGTCGGCGCAGAACCTGACGCGGTGCAAGTACTGGTTTGACCAGAACTACAGCGCCGCTCAGGAGGTAACGCTCGGCAATAGCACCCTGCAGTTCCAAATTGACGCCACCACGCTCAGCAAGGGAGTGCACTGCTTGAACCTGCACATCCAAGACGCGGCCGGCGTATGGTCGTCACCCCGTTCGTTCCTCTTCCTGCACGTTCCTTCCATTGCATCAGCCCCTGCCATCTACAAATACTGGTTCGACGACAACACTGCGAATGCCCAAAACGTCACACTCACCAACGGCACCCTGATGCTGAACGCTTCCTCGCTGCCCGTCGGCATGCATACGCTCACGCTCCAATGCATGGTCGGCACGGACATCCGCGTGGAGCAACACCTGTTCTATAAGATGCCAGTCCCTGCGCAGTGTACCTCCTTCACCTTCCACTACCGTATCGACGGCGGTGATTTCCAGACCGTTGACTTCAACTCGCAAGGAGGCGCTGTATCCATGAGCTTCGACATGCTTGAATTAGCGGATGGCACACACACCATCGACCACTACGTCACCAACTGTGCCAACACCCCGATGACGGTGATGCAGACCGACACGTTCGTGCGCACGCATATCACCCAATATTTCACCCTGACGGTGCTATCCGCCGATGAGACGATGGGTTATGCGACGGGCAGCGGCGTATGGCCGGACGACGATCCCGTGAGCATCGAAGCGGTGCCGCACCCCAACTACCACTTCACGAATTGGAACGACAATAGCACGGAGAACCCGCGCAACATCGTCCTTACCTCCGACACCACGTTCACGGCCTATTTCGCCTATAACGACGGTGTGGAGGACTATTCGATGGAGAACATCCTTGTCTATACCCGTCCCGGGACCATCATGGTGAGTGTCGAGATCCCGAAACCGATCTGGGTCTATGACATGCAAGGCCGTTTGGTCGCCCACCGTCCCGACGACGGCTCGACCACCTGTGCCATCCCCGTCAGCAGCGGCACCTACGTAGTGAAGCTCGGCGACGGCTACCTCAAGAAGGTGGCAGTGAGGGAGTAATTCATAATTCATAATGCATAATGCATAATTACGGGGGCTCGGAAGGGCTCCCGTTTTAGTTAGCAGTTACGCGCAGGCAGCACTTGGGTAGAGCTGAGCACAACGATTGATGATGGCGTTGGCCATGTCAAAGCCACCATCGCATGTCTTCTTGTTTTTCGTTCCGTCGTAGCCCATGTGCAAGTGCATGGTCTCATAACCGGACGCCACATAATCCAAGAGTTTCTTGTCACGCTTTGCGACCGCCTCCTTGTACTTTTCAATCGACGGGCGACCTTTGCCTTTGCTGACATGAAACACCGCATCAAGCGCAATCAGGCATCCCTTCCATAGGGTGTCACCGGCTATCCGAACATACTTCTTGTCTTTAAATAGATTCGTTTCAGGATCAAACTTAGACTTCTCAATGATTTCTTTTGCGTTGGCCACATAACGTCTGGCCTCTTCAATGGGATTACTTTGTTCCATAATTATTGAATTATTAATACAGCGGCAAAGATAATATTTTTTCAACACATAAATCATATCTTAAAAAATATTTTTATTTTCATTTTTTTACAATTAACAGTTAGTTTAAGACAACACAGAAAGAAGACAAAAATTCCGAATCCACAAAAATATTATCTTTGCTGCCTCCAATGGCTAACGGCTAATTCTTAATTCTGAATTCATCATTATGAATTACGACACCCTCCCATCCCCCTGCTACATCCTCTCGGAAGAGGCTCTGTTAGCGAATTTGCAACTGCTGAATCTGGTGCAGCAGGAGGCCAATGTTTCCATCATTTGCGCGCTCAAGGGCATGTCATTCTGGCGCTCTTTTCCGCTCATCAAGAGCTATCTGGCCGGTGCCACCGCTTCATCACTCAACGAGGCTCGGCTTATTTCAGAGGAGATGTGCTGCGATGCGCACACCTACGCGCCCGTTTATCTGGAAAACGAGTTTCCGCAACTGCTCATCTACAGCAGCCACTTGACTTTCAACTCATTAAGCCAATGGGACAAGTACAAGGAGATGGCACTGAACAGTCCGAAAAAAGTGAGCTTCGGGCTGCGCGTGAACCCCGAATATTCGGAAATCGAGACCGACCTGTATAACCCAGCACTGCCTGGCTCACGCTTAGGTATCTTGGCTGAAGATATGCCCGAAAACCTGCCCGAAGGCATCGAGGGTTTGCATTTCCATGTGCTCTGCGAGAACGACAGCTATGCTCTGGAGCATTGTCTGGAAGCCTTTGAACAACGCTTCGCAAAATATATCCGCCAATGCAAGTGGGTGAACTTCGGCGGAGGACACCACATTACGCGTGCGGACTACAACATCCCGCACCTCATCCAGCTACTGAAAGATTTCAGGAGCCGCTATCCCAACTTGGAAGAGGTTATTTTAGAACCAGGTGAGGCTGTGGGCTGGCAAACCGGCGTACTCACCTCAACGGTGGAAGACATTGTGGTGAACAAGGGCATCAAAATCGCGATGCTCAATGTCTCTTTTGCGTGCCACATGCCCGACTGTCTGGAAATGCCCTACAAGCCCACCGTGCTCGGCGCGCACGAGCCCACCGAAAAGGACAAATATGTCTATCGCCTCGGAGGGTGCTCCTGTCTGGCCGGCGACTACATCGGCATGGGCGACTTCGCCTTTGACGAGCCGCTGGAGGTCGGCGACCGTATTGTGTTCGACGACATGATCCACTACACCATGGTAAAGACTACATTTTTCAACGGTGTGGCACACCCTTCCATTGGCATGATCCATAAAGATGGCGAGTTTGAATTGCTCTCTGAGCCTGGTGACTACGCCTCATACAAAGCCAAATTAGGATAATGGAATACACGTTCAGACAACGGGAAAATGATGGGCGCACGGAGGTTTTCGACCCCATCCGGAAAAAATGGCTGGTGTTGACACCCGAAGAACGGGTGCGACAACAGCTTATTCTGTTCCTGTTAAACGTGAAAAAAATACCTGCTTCTCACATTTCCGTAGAGCGGGCCATAACCGTAAACGGGCTCACCAAACGTTACGATTTGGTGGTTTTCGCTCCAGAGGGTAACCCTTGGATGGTGGTGGAATGCAAAGCTCCGGAGGTGGAAATCACGCAGGCGGTGGTGGAACAGGCAGGTCGATACAACAAAACGTTGCGCGCTCCCATTCTTGGCGTAACCAATGGAAGCGCGCATTTTTTCTTCACCATAGATTTTGAGACGGAAAAGATCCGACCGCTTACAGATTTTTAGTCTCTGAAAAACTGCCTCACGCGGTTAAAGACACTTCGTTCGTTCTTGCCGGGCTTGGGCACGAAGTTCTCATGCGTGCTCAGTTTCTCCAGCGTTTCTTTTTCTTCGCGTGTCAGACTCTTCGGAGTCCAGACATTCACATTGACAATCAAGTCGCCCACATTGCGCGAATTGAGTTCAGGAAGACCCTTGCCTTGAAGGCGGAGCACCTGTCCGCCCTGCGTGCCCGCCGCGATTTTGATTTTGGCTTTGCCGTTCAGGGTGGGAATTTCTACTGTAGATCCGAGTGCGGCCTGTGGGAAAGTGATGTAGTAGTTGAGATACAGATTGTTGCCATCGCGCTCGAACACGTCGTGGTCGGCCACCTCGATGGCCACCAGAAGGTCGCCGTTCACGCCACCGTTGGCAGCCGCGTGCCCTTTGCCACGCACGGTGAGCTGCATGCCGTTGTCCACACCAGCGGGGATGGTGAGTTGGATGACCTCCTCGCCCTGCACAATGCCGTTGCCATGGCAGTGCGGACACGGATTCTTGATAATCTCACCGGAGCCGTTGCACTGCGGACACACGGAGGCTTGTTGGATAATGCCGAACATGCTGCGCTGCTGGCGAACCACCTGCCCACGGCCCTTGCATGTGGGACACGTTTCCTTGCTGTGCTCGTCTTTGGCACCAGTGCCATGACAGTGCTCACAAGCAACGTATTTGTTGATCTTTACCTTTTTCTCGGTAGGTTTTGCCACCTCTTCCAAGGTGAGTTTAACCTTGATGCGGATATTGCCGCCCTTACGCACGCGCTTGCCGCCGCTCATTCCGCCACCGCCACCGAACAGGTCGCCAAAGCTGAACCCACCGCCAGCCGCTCCGCCGAACACATCGGCAAAATGCGAGAATATGTCGCTGATGTCAAAGCCTGAAAAATCGGAGGCCGCACCGCCCATGCCCGCATGACCGAACTGGTCGTAACGCGACTTCTTGTCCGGATTGCTCAGCACATCGTATGCTTCGGCTGCCTCTTTGAACTTCTCCTCGGCATCCTTTTTTTCCTGTTCAGTACCGTTCACCCAGCGGTCGGGATGGTACTGCATGGCACACTTGCGGTACGCCTTTTTTATATCTTCCGCTGACGCGTTCTTGTCAACGCCCAGCACTTCGTAATAATCTCGTTTTTCTGCCATATTTTTATTTTTTTTGAGACGCACGACCGCGCGCCTCTACAGAATACGTAATGGATTTATTGGCCGACAACTACCTTTGAATAACGGATAACCTTGTCTTTGATCTTGTAACCCTTCTCGGTTACATCGATGACCTTGCCTTTGTCCTCATCCTTTTCAGTGGGAAAATGAGTGACCGCCTCGTGAAAATCGGTGTTAAATTCTTCACCTTTGGCAGGAATCTCTTCTACATCAAAACGCTTCAGCAATTGCAGCATCTTGTTGTAAATCAAATTAAAACCCTCCTTTATGGCATTGACATCTTCCACTTTTTCGTTGGCGGCAATGGCTCTTTCGAAATCATCTATGATGGGTAAAAGATTCACGAAAACCTTCTCGGATGCAGTGGAAATCAAATCCAGTTTCTCCTTGCCCACCCTTTTTTTATAATTGTCAAATTCGGAATAGAGACGCAGGAAACGGTCGTTCAATTCGGCCTTTTCTTCCTTTAATTTTTCTATCTGCTCTTCCAGATTGTTGATCTTTTCCTTCTCCTTGTTGTTCTTTCTGGAAAACATTCCGCCTTTCTTCGGAGTGTCAGTTTTCTCCGACAAATTGTCAGTTTGAGAATCTTTTTCTTCCAAAACCTCATTGTTTTCAACGGGTTCTTGCTGTTGGTTTACATTCTCTTCTTTTTCCATAATATGTTTATTTTTAATTATTTATCATTCCATACTCATACAGCGGTTCTGTTTTCACATAACCGCGGGCGTAGTGTTAAGCAAATAATTTGCCAAAAATGATGATGTGGTGAATATATTTTATAATTTTGCAGTGTCAAAATACGCATCATTAAAAAACAGATAAATATGAAAAGATTTTTTAGCTTGTTAGTCGCAACTATCGTTTCCATTACTGCTTTCGGACAATGGGTAAGTCCGGGCAACGGCACGAATTATAACTTGTCCTCTTTATGCATAGCTGCATACGGTGCGGTCAGCATGTCGCAAAGCGGACATTATCAAATTCATCAGGACATCACCATTTCCGCCAACGATATCTTATATTTGCAGAGCGGTGCTACAGATATTCAAATTGATAATGGTGTTACCATAACCATCAACGGTGCAATCATGACCGAAAACCGTGTTAATCATCTGTTTATCACTGGCGACTCCACGAGCACATCCTCTTTCACACTTTGCTTGGGCAATGCCGCGACGGCCAATTTTTCAAATGTTGTGTTCCAATACGGACAACAAATCCAGCTACTCAATTCCGGACAGGTCCTGTTTGACAACTGTGTATTCTCCAATTTCAACGATGCGGTCATCAGCTATATGAACTGCAACCCGACCATACAGAATTGCTATTTCCACGACAACCAAAAAGCGGCCATCACCTCTGCGGTTAATACGGCTGGATCCCCGAGGATTATCAACAATCTGTTCCAAAACAACGATTTAAGCAATGCCAATGTGCCGCAAATCAATATTGGACCAGGAGACCAAGACACTATCGTCATTGTCGGCAATCATATCGAAGGCGTGGCACAAAACATGTCGGGCGGCATCGGTATCATGAACATGGGAAGCAGCAATACCATACTATTAGTGAAAGACAATGTGATTGAAAACAACCGTTACGGCTACACGCAAAACGGCACGAACATATACGCCATCATAGAAGACAACATCATCCGGAACAACAACTTGGAAACCAATCCCAACAATGGCGGCAGCGGCATCAGCATCTATGGTTCCACCACCTCTTGCGGAGCAAAAATCCGCCGCAACCTCATCCATGGCAATCTGTGGGGCATCACGGCCATATACAACCACAACATTGACATGGGCACCGCTGAAGATCCTGGCGGAAATGTGCTTTACGACAACGGAAACAACAATATTGAGTATGAACTATACAACAATTCCAGCTGCAACATGAGTGCCATCGGCAACTACTGGGGCAACAACGATGTGTCCCATGCGGAGGATGTGATTTATCACCAGACCGACAACAGCAGCTACGGGCTCGTAACCTACAGTCCGATCATGGAAATTGAACCAAAATTCTTGTATTTCAGCCTCATGCTTAACAATTCAGATCCGGTTCAAGAGCTTGTTTTTGACTTATCGCAAGACAGTGACACCATAGTTGCCACTTATAACGGTGGGTATGAATTATTCTTCGACCAAATAAGACCTCATGTCGTATTGCCTATGGGTGTTACCTGTTCTCCCGAACCAGATAATCCGCAGAATTTCAACATGCCGGTCAACTACACTCTGACCACGCCGCATGGCTCAAGCCGGACATACGTGGCCATAATCGATTTTGCCGAGGCCGTGACAGAGCATGAAACCATACCGGTTAACCTCTCTCCCAACCCTGTTTCCGGCGGTCAGTTCACCCTTCGCAATGAAAGCGGCAAATCCATTGCTGTGGAGGTCCATTCCATCACTGGACAACTGGTATATCAAGCCGAAAGCGCCGAAGGGTCTTTCTCTGTCAGCACTTCCGATTGGGAAAAAGGTATTTATCTTGTAACGGTGTCACAAGACGGAAAAAGAAAGATTTTCAAGGTGGTGAATTTGTAAGACCGCCTACTCCCCTTTCAGAATATCGGCGATGTGGATGATTTCGACATCCACACCGTGGGCTACTTTGTAAGCATCTAAGTGCTGGAGGCAGCGAATATCCGTGGAGGTGATGTATTCGGCACCCATATTGATGATTTTGCTGATTATTTCGCCCATCAAGCCTTCGGCAGCAGACGGATTCACCTTGGAGAAACGGCCGTTTGCCCCGCAACAGCCATGGATATCGTCATCCATCAACAGTTCCAGCCCGCGCGTATTGCGCAAGAGCGTTTCCGGCGCATCGTTGGCAGGATAGACATTGCGCGCCGAGCATGACTTGAAATAGAATACTTTGTGACCGAAATAGTTGTTCAAGCACTCAATATGCTTCACGTTCACGATATAATCGCACAACTCGTGTACGTTTTGAATGAAAGTAGCCAGCTTGGTGGGTGTATAGGCGTTCTTGAGCAAATGCTTGTATTGCGTCTTCATGAAGCCGGCACAGGTGCTGTCAGGAATAATGAACGGCAGTTTCTCGTCGTAGCAATCCAGCACGTTGATGGCCAAATCCTTTGCATAGACAATCTCGCCTTCCAGATAGAAGCGACATCCGCAGCAGGTCTGCTCTTCAAAATACTGACAGCGGTCGCCGATACGTTCCAAAACCGACATTGTACTATACGCCGTGCCAGATTGGAACATGTCCATCTGGCAGGGAATATAGAGATTGACGATTTTACTATCGGCCATATATATTGAAATAGGTTAAGGATTCTTTTAGGAACCGCATTTGGAGTATCCGCAGTTGGAGCACACCAGACAACCCTCTTTGAACTCCATCGTGTCAATCTGATGGCAGTTGGGGCATTCCACACCTTTCTGCTTGGTGCCGTCCTGGATGAATTTCTTCAGGGCGCGGCACACACCATTACGCCACGAGTTGATGCTCTCCTGACGGAAGTTGAGGCCGGAGATGATGCTGACAACGTTGTTTACGGGAATGCCATTGCGCAACAAAGCGGAGGTCATCTTGGCATAATTCCAGAACTCCTGATCAAAGCAGCGGTCCAGACCGCGCAGGATCACTTCGTAGCCAGCTTTGTCCAAATACTTGAAATCGTATGATTTGCTGCCATCTTCGTGACGGTTTTTCACGATGATGCCATGGTCAACCCATTTGGGAAGAATGAAACTCTCCTCACCAGTCTTGCCCGTGAAGATTTCGTACGGTTCCCCGTTGTATAGTCCGATATAGGCCACCCAATCCTCGCTGTTGTTCTTGAAATGGATGACATCAGCCTGCAACTCTTTCGGGCGTTTGAAATTCTTAGGTTTCTCCTGTTTCTCGGGTTTCTTCTCATCCTTGCTGGCGGTAATCAGCACGCCGTCGCGGGAACCTTCACGATACACGGTAAGGCCCTTGCAGCCGGATTCCCAGGCTTTCATATAGAGGTCAGCCACCGTCTGCTCGTCAATGCTGTTCGGCAGATTCACGGTGACGGAGATAGAGTGGTCAACCCATTTTTGCACGGAACCCTGGAGTTCCACCTTCTTGATATAGTCCGTGTCTGCGGCAGTAGCCTTGTAATACGGTGACTTCTGCATCAGATCCTGAATCTCCTTTTCGCTCATGGTGGTCATCTGCTCGTAGGTATAGCCTTGCGTTTCCGCCCATGTTACAAACTTCTGATGGAACACAATGTACTCCTCAAAACTGTCGCCCATCGTATCTTTTACAGTAGTTTTCTTGATGGACATGTCGTTGGGGTTCACTTTTCTTCTGCGTTTATAGAAGACATTGAATGCGGGTTCGAGGCCTGAGGTCGTCTGCGTGCAAATACTCACACTACCTGTCGGGGCGATGGTGAGCAGGGCAATATTTCTACGGCCATAGCGGATCATATCCTCATACAGTTTCGGATCGGCTTTCTGGATTCTTTGGATAAAAGGATTATGACCTTCCTTGATGCAGCTATAGACCGGGAACGCGCCACGCTCCTTGGCCATGTTAACAGAGGAACGATAAGCGGCCAATGCAAGCTGTTTGTGTACTTCAGTGGAGAAGGCGTTGCCTTCATCGGAGCCGTAGCGGATGTTCAGAGCGGCCAGCATGTCGCCTTCGGCGGTGATACCCAAGCCGGTACGACGGCCTTTGGTGGATTGGCGACGGATCTTGAGCCATAGCTCTCTCTCCACGCGTTTCACATCCTCGCCTTCGGGGTCGCTATCAATCTTGGCCAGAATCTGGTCAATCTTCTCCAGCTCAAGGTCAATGAGGTCGTCCATCAGACGCTGAGCATATTGGACATGTTCCTTGAAGAGGGGCATGTTGAAATAGGCCTTGTCTGTGAACGGGTTCTCCACGTAGCTGTAAAGGTTCATGGCAATGAGGCGGCAGCTGTCGTACGGACAAAGCGGAATTTCGCCGCAGGGGTTGGTAGAGACAGTTTCGAAACCTTCGTTTTTGTAACAATCCGGCACAGACTCGCGCTGGATGGTATCCCAGAACAAGATGCCTGGTTCGGCAGATTTCCATGCGTTATGAATGATCTTCTTCCACAATCTGGGTGCATCAACCTCCTGTTTGTATTGGGGATTGTCAGAATGGATGGGATATTGTTGCATGTAGGGTGTGCAGTTCTTAGCAGCCTTCATGAAATCGTCATCCACTTTCACGGAGACATTGGCTCCGGTGACTTTTCCTTCCGTCATCTTCGCATCGATGAACTTCTCGGAGTCAGGGTGTTTGATGGAGATGGTCAACATCAGGGCACCGCGGCGGCCATCCTGAGCCACTTCGCGGGTGGAGTTGGAGAAACGCTCCATGAACGGCACTACGCCGGTGGAAGTGAGCGCGCAGTTCTGCACATGGCTGCCGGAAGGGCGAATATCTGAAAGGTCGTGACCCACACCGCCACGGCGTTTCATCAGCTGCACCTGCTCCTCGTCCATTTTCATGATACCACCGTAGGAGTCGGAATTATCATCATTACCAATCACAAAACAGTTGGACAGGGACACAATCTGGTCGCGGTTGCCTATGCCAGCCATGGGGCTGCCTTGAGGAATGACATATTTGAACTTGTCGAAGAGAGAGAAAATAAGTTCCTCGCTCATCGGGTGCACGTAGCGTTTCTCAATGCGAGCAAACTCGGAAGCCATACGACGGTGCATGTCTTCGGGTGTCCGTTCCATGATGTTGCCGTTTCTGTCCTTTAGCGCATACTTGTCAATCCATACGCCGGCGGCCAGTTCATCGCCTCCGAAGTACTTCACGACATCCGGGAAAATTTCAGTTTTCTGGTAAATCTTCTTTTCTGATTTTTCCTCTTCTGTCACCTCAAAATCGTTTTCCATGTTCAATGAACGGGCCATCTTCTGCATGACCTGCTCACGGGAATGAATCAAATCGGCGGCAGCTTCTTTCTGCACATCCACGATTTCTTCTGCTGTGTGGTCCTCCTCGAAATTGAAAAGGGATAGATTATCATTCATAGGCGTTCCTGATATTGTGTTGGTTTTTTATAATTTCTGTTAAAAAAGTGCCGGCAACGACAGATGATACTCGGAAAGATTTTCACAAGGTTTTGTCTGATAATTAATTACAATTTTTTTCACGCGATTCTTTCGAGTTTGTAAAAATAGAAATTTGATGCCTATTTCATGGAATACACACCCCCATAATATCAACAAAATGACGTTGATATTTTTTTGTTTTGATAATGAACTCATTAAAAAAAATGTGCAAAAAAAAGGATGGCTTTCGTGCCATCCTTTCAAATTATTTTCCAAGAACACTGACTTCCGGATCAATTCGTTTTATCAACCCTTGCAGTGTGCTGCCGGGACCGAATTCCACAAACTCGGTGACCCCATCTGCTATCATCTTGCGCACGGACTGGGTCCATAGCACGGGACTGGTCAGCTGGGCCAGCAGATTGCGCCGTATCACATCCGGGTCGGAAGAGGGAAGTGCCGTGGCATTCTGGCATACCTGGCAGCTCGGCTGATGGAACTCGCATTGGCTGATGGCCTCGGCCAGCTCGTCTTGCGCAGGCTGCATCAGCGGCGAGTGGAACGCCCCGCCCACATTGAGCAGCATCATGCGTTTTGCGCCGGCTTCTCGCAACCGATCCATGGCCAACTCCAGACCTTTGAGTGAACCGGAGATTACCAACTGTTGGGGACTGTTGTAATTGGCAGGCACCACCACCTCGTCCTGAATCTCCGCGCATACGCGCTCCGTGATGGCATCCTCGAATTTCAGCACCACAGCCATGCCGGATTCCTGCCGCTCGCACGCCTTCTGCATGGCCTGCGCACGCTTGGATACCAGCATCAAGGCATCCTCAAACGACAAACTGCCGTTCACCGCCAGCGCGGTGAACTCGCCCAACGAATGACCGGCCACCATGTCCGGCTCACCGTCCGCAAGACAGCGATAGGCAACGTACGAATGGAGAAAAACCGCCGGCTGAGTGACCTTCGTCTGCTTCAAATCCTCATCGGAACCATGAAACATGATATCTGACAAACTGAAGCCCATCAAACGGTCAGCTTCCGCAAACAGTTCCTTTGCTATCGGATACTGCTCATATAAATCCATGCCCATTCCTGAAAACTGGGCTCCCTGACCTGGGAAAACGTATGCTCGCATAATCTTTATGACAATTGGAATTTTTCACGAATCACATCCACATAATCCAGTTTCTCCCACGGAAAGAAGGTTATCATTTTGCCGTCAACCTCTTTTTCGTACCAGTCGCGGCCAAAATGACCGTAAGATGCGGTGGGCTGGTAGATGGGGTTCTTGAGTTGGAAACGCTCGATGATGTTGTAAGGGCGCATGTTGAAGATGGTGCCGATTCTTTTCGCAATCTCACCATCGCTCATATTAACTTTAGCGGTACCGTATGTGTTGACATACAGACCCACAGGGTCGGCTTTGCCGATGGCGTAGGCCACCTGCACGAGCACTTGGTCGCACAAACCAGCCGCCACCATATTCTTGGCAATGTGGCGCGTGGCGTAGGCTGCCGAACGATCCACTTTGGAGGGATCCTTGCCGGAGAACGCACCGCCGCCGTGCGCACCACGCCCGCCGTAGGTATCGACGATAATCTTACGGCCCGTCAAACCCGTGTCCCCGTTAGGTCCGCCAATGACGAACTTGCCGGTCGGATTGACCAAAAGCTTATAGTCATCCTTGAACAACTCTTTCACATTGTCAGGGCAATCCGCAACCACTCTGGGAATGAGGATGTCGCGGATATCTTGTTCGATTTTTTTCAACATAGTGTCGTCATCGGCAAATTCATCGTGTTGGGTGGAAAGCACGATGGTGTCGATGCGCTCAGGAGTGCCGTTATCGGAGTACTGCACTGTTACTTGCGATTTGGAATCGGGACGAAGATAGGGCATCAAAGTGCTCTTCTTGCGGATGGCCGCCAATTCTTGTACCAAACGATGGGCAAGCTCGACAGGCAACGGCATGTAGTTGTCCATCTCGTTGCAGGCGTACCCGAACATCATGCCCTGGTCGCCGGCGCCCTGTTCCTCCGCATCGGCACGTTCCACACCGCGGTTGATGTCCGCCGACTGGCTATGGATGGCAGACAAAATGCCGCAAGATTTGTAATCGAATTGATAATCGCTCTTGTCATAGCCCACCTCTTTGATGACCTCGCGGGCCACATCGTCGATGGAGACGTAAGCGTTGGTTTTCACTTCTCCTGCACAAACCACCAATCCGGTGGTGGTTAAGGTTTCGCAAGCCACTTTGGATTCGGGGTCTTGGGCCAAAAATGAATCCAGCAAAGCGTCTGAAATTTGATCACACAGTTTATCCGGGTGTCCTTCAGATACTGATTCAGATGTGAATAGATAGCTCATAACTAACATTTTAAATGAATAAATAAAAGTCGGAAAACGTGTGCGAAAGGATTGTTTTTTAGCATTTTTTCATGTGGTTGCAAGCAATACAAATCTGTCCACGTTTTCTGGCGGCAAAGATACGCTTTTTTCTTATATTTGCACCCTCATTTGATAATAACTAAAATACGCAATACTATGGCAAAAGTTCTCATCATCGGTGCCGGCGGCGTGGGAGCCGTGGTGGCACACAAATGCGCTTCCGTGCCGGAAGTGTTCACCGACATCATGCTCGCCTCCCGCACCAAATCCAAATGCGACAAGATAGCCGCTGAAATCGGAGGCAACCGCATCCAGACCGCGCAGGTGGATGCCGACAATGTGGAGGAAACCATCCAGCTTATCAACAGCTACAAGCCCGATTTGCTGATCAACGTGGCCCTGCCCTACCAGGACCTCCCGCTGATGGACGCCTGTCTGGCCACCAAGACCAACTACATGGACACCGCCAACTACGAGCCGCGCGACAAAGCCAAGTTCGAGTACAGCTGGCAGTGGGCCTACCAAGACCGCTTCAAAGAGGCCGGCATCATGGCTCTCCTCGGCTGCGGCTTCGACCCGGGCGTGACCAGCATCTATACCGCTTACGCTGCAAAACACTATTTCGACGAAATCCATTATCTGGACATCGTGGATTGCAACGCCGGCGACCATGGCAAGGCTTTCGCCACCAATTTCAACCCCGAAATCAACATCCGTGAGATCACCCAACGCGGCAAGTACTGGGAGAATGGCCAATGGGTGGAAATCGATCCCATGTCCATTCATCGCGCTGTGGAATACCCCAACATCGGCGAACGCGAATCTTACCTGCTCTATCACGAAGAGTTGGAATCATTGGTGAGAAGCTATCCCACCATCAAGCGTGCCCGCTTCTGGATGACCTTCGGACAGAAATACATCACCGTGCTGAACGTATTGCAGGAAATCGGCATGACCAGCATCAAGCCTATCAAATATCAAGGTATAGACATTGTGCCGTTGCAATTCCTCAAAGCCGTGCTGCCGGAGCCCTCTTCGTTGGGCGAGGGCTACCACGGACAGACATCCATCGGCTGCCAAATCAAGGGTATCAAAGACGGCAAGGAGCGTACCTATTATGTATATAACAACTGCGACCACGCCGAATGTTTCAAGGAAATCGGTGCGCAAGCCGTTTCGTACACCACTGGCGTGCCCGCCATGCTCTGCGCCAAGATGATTCTCACCGGCACATGGCAAGGCAAGGGTGTATTCAATGTGGAACAGTTCGACCCGGATCCGTTCATGAAGGAAATCGGTGGATATGGTCTGCCTTGGCATGAGGTGATTGACCAACCTCTGCCAGTCTATAAAAACGAGTAACGGGAATCAAAATCCCCGTTACTCTATCTTCAATATCTTAATCGTTTTGAGCCCGGTTGGGATGGAGATGTCGAACACGTCGCCGACATGATGGCCGAAGAGTCCTTTGGCCATGGGCGAGGTGAAGGGTATTTTGCCCTGCGCGGCATTGGCTTCGTCCACTCCGGTGATTTGCAGTTGCATCTCCTCGCCGTTCATGCGCACGCGGACACGTGAGCCGAAAGCGATTTCATCACGCTTTTTGGGCTCCATCACCTTTGCAATTTTAATACGGTTTTCCAAGAGTTCCAATTTGGCGTTGAGGAAGTTGCGCAATACGCGCGCATCGGCCTCCTGGCCACCCGTGTCAATAGCATCGCGCTCATCCAGAATTTCTTGACGCTCCTGCATCAGCAGTTCCATGCCGGTGGGCGTGACATAGTTCACGACACCTGCAGGCAGATACGCTCTTGGAGGCACCATCGGGGTTTCCTCCTGGTCGCCTTCTTTTACAAAACCTCTACTCATGCTTTTTACAGATATTTTCTTCTGAGAAGATCACACAAAGACAAATAAGCCGTGGAGGTGGAATCCCAATAATACTGTTTTTTCAAACCTTCCAGACAATCGAATGCCGCATCCATGTTGGGGCACTGGTTGAGTTGCTGGATAGCGGCACTGAATTCTTCGCCTCTGTTGTTGAACAATTCCTTGATGAAGGTGAACTTGTCGTTGATAGAGATAGCTTTCGTCAAATCGCCGACTTTGGCATGTTGGAACTGGCTCCCCAGAGAGCGGTCCTCCTGCTGCTTGTTGAACAGGTCATTGAGTGAGCGCGGTGCATTGGTCTGCAAAGGCTTGTTCTGAGGCTGAACGGGTTGCACAGGTTTTTTAGGTTCAGGGGTCGGTTGCGGTTTCGGGGCACTTTTCTGCGGGATGAACTGCAATAAATCGTCCTCGTCACTGTTCAAAGGTTCCGGCTCGATCACTTTCTCGGGCTTCGGAGCAGCCTGCGATGGTTGCACTACAGGCGCCTGGGGTTTCGGCGCAGGTTCCTGTACCGGCACACGAACAGGTTCCTCTTCCATTTTCAGCTCCAACACCGGCTCCGGAGCAGGCTTCTCCACTACCACGGGCTCGGGCTTCGGAGCAGGAACTGGTTCCGGCTCGGGTTGCGGTTCCTCCGCAACTTCGGGCGCACCGTAACTCTCGTGGTCCGTGTCGAAGAAAAGGTCCACATCCTCTTCAATACCCGGATGAATGTCGTAATTTTCCGGCCTCTCCGGCTCAATTTCGACTTCCTCAATGGACAATGCCTTCAGATACAATTGGCGGATTTTATCCAACAGAATATCCTTCTCAATCTTGGGGAGATTACAATTCTCATCGCAGATAACCAAAAGATTATCAATTATTTCATTGATGTTTTTAAAAGAATTTTGCATTTTACGAACAGTTAATGGTGTTTAGGTGCGCAAATATTGTTAATTTTGCGGCTCAGAAAAAACGGCCAAAAATACAAAATTCTTTAATCGGCATACCAAAATGTTTTTGGAAAATAAAGCAAGTAGAAAGAACAAAAAAGGATGGATCGAGGTGATTTGCGGCTCCATGTTCTCAGGAAAGACGGAAGAGCTGCTGCGCCGGATACGCCGCGCGGAGTTTGCCCAACAGGAGATTGAGCTTTTCAAACCGGCCATTGACACGCGTTACGACGAGACGGACGTTGTGTCGCACAACGAGAACTCGCGCATCTCCACACCCGTGCACAACTCCTCCGAAATCCTGCTCTATGTGAACATGGAATCGGTGGAAGTGGTGGCCATAGATGAAATCCAGTTTTTCGACGACGGCATCGTGGATGTATGCAACACGCTGGCCAATGCCGGCATCCGCGTGATTGTCAGCGGCCTGGACATGGACTACCTGGGCAATCCTTTCGGTCCGATGCCCAAGCTGATGGCTGTGGCGGAATACGTGAGCAAACAACACGCCATCTGCACGCATTGCGGCGACTTGGCGCAATATTCGCACCGTATCGTGGCCACTGGCGGACAAGTGCTGCTCGGAGAGAAAGATTCCTACGAGCCGCTTTGCCGACACTGTTTCAACGAAGCGATGAAAGATTCGCAATAGTATGACATTTTTTCAATAAACTAATTAATAATAAGATACGATGAATTTAATTGACAAAATCAAAGCAAATGCCATCGAAGCCAACAAGAGAATCGTTTTGGCTGAAGGCGAAGAAGAAAGAACACTGAAAGCTGCTGACATCATCCTGGACAAAGGCTATGCCGGTATCGTTTTATTAGGTAACAAAACCAAAATCGAGGCGCAGGCCGCTGAATGGGGCTTGAAGAACATCGGCAAAGCCGAGATTATCGACCCGATGGACAATCCCAAGAAAGAATATTATGCCGAAATGTTGTGCGAAATCCGCAAGAAAAAAGGCATGACCATTGAAGAAGCCCGCAAACTGGTGGAAGATCCTCTCTATCTGGCCACGCTGCTCATCAAGAACGGCGACGCTGACGGTGAGGTTACCGGTGCACAGCACGCCACTGGCGATGTGTTGCGTCCCGCCTTCCAGATTGTGAAGACCCTGCCTGGCATCTCTGTGGTTTCCGGCGCGTTCATCATGTGCTTCCCCGACAAGAAGTGGGGCGATGACGGCATCATGGTGTTCGCCGACTGCGCCGCCGACCCGAACACGGACGAGAACAAGCTGGCTCAGATTGCTGTGGTCACCGCTCAAACCGCCCGCACCATCGCCGGCATCGAGCCGAGAGTGGCCATGCTGAGCTTCTCCACCAAGGGTTCCGCCAAACACGAGCTCGTGGATAAGGTGGTGAATGCTACCCGTATTGCCAAAGAGATGGATCCCAACTTGGTAATCGACGGTGATTTGCAGGCCGACGCCGCCATCATTCCGGAAGTGGCCGCCAAGAAAGCCCCGGGCAGCCCTGTGGCTGGCAAGGCCAACGTGCTGGTATTCCCGTCTCTTGAAGTGGGCAACATCGCCTACAAACTCGTACAGCGTATGGCTGGCGCCGACGCCGTGGGTCCTGTGATGCAGGGTATGGCTGCTCCTATCAACGACCTCTCCCGCGGTTGTTCCGTGGAGGACATCGTGAGCCTCGTGGCTATTACTGCCTGCCAGGCCGCCGGAAATAAATTCTAATCAGAATTAAATTAATTGTTGAGACGCACGGCCGTGCGTCTCAACAAATTTTTATTATCATGAAAAAAATCGCAATCCTTTTGTTGGCCTTCATTCTCGCCTTTTCCACAGAGGCACAGAACAGCAATGTGCCGCGGTCCTTGCGCAGCGGTGCCCGTGAGGCTGAAAAAGGCGGGCAAAACGACCAAAAAGTAACCTTTTTTGTAAGCGGCAACGTCAATAACAATTTCGGACCCCAGCTGGCACTGGATCTGGAAGGAGGTCTTTACGCCACCCCTTGGCTCCGCTTCGGTGCGGGTCCGCGCTACGAGATGACTTTCAACCAATTTGCCAACAAGGTGTCGCATGCTGCCGGAGCATCCGCATTTGCCGAGTTCATCATTGCCAACTACATTATGGGGCACATAGGCTATGAATTTCTGAACTACCCCACATACGAGAAAGATGAATTTGACAATTTCATCCTCACCAAGCCCACCCGCAAAAACATTCACGCGTTGGCTTTGGGTGTAGGTTTTCAAACCCATGTCAGCGAAACGGTCAGAATACAGGCGCAATACATCATCTACCCTTTTCAGACCCAAAACGACTATTACGTCAGATTCCTGCCTATGTTCGCCCGCATCGGCGTTTCCGTTGATTTATAATCCAGCCTTATCATGTCACGATTCTCCTTTAATTTCTTGCTGTCCAGACGTGTGCTGAAAGACAAAGGAGATCGTTTTTCCCGTCCGATCGTCTATCTGTCGGTCGGAGGTGTTTCGTTGGGCATAGTGATCATGATGATAGCCATAGGCGTCACGGCGGGCTACAAGCAGGAGATCCGCAACAAAGTTATTGCGATGGGCTCGCACATCCGCATCACGCACTACGACCAGAACTACTCATACGAGCAGGTGCCCATCAACAAGGAGAGCGAGTGCATTCTGAACCTCAGCCAACACCCAGACGTGCTGCAAGTGCAGAATTATGCCACTAAAGTGGGCGTGATCAAAACCGACGACCAAGTGGAGGGTGTCGTGCTGAAGGGCGTGGATGAGACTTTTTCTTGGGATTTTTTCAAAAAGAATATCATTCAAGGAGATGGATTCAGCACGGCTGACACCGCACCATCCAATAGTATCATCATCTCCAAGCGCATGTCCGACAAGTTGCAGCTGAAGATGGGCGACAAGGTACGCACCTATTTCGTACAGGACCCGCCGCGCCAGCGCAGTTTCACCATTTCCGGCATCTACGAGACAGGGCTGCCCGAATACGACAACATGTTCGCCCTGGTGGACCTGCGGCATGTGCAAAAGCTCAACGACTGGAACGACAGCCTCGTGAGCGGCGTGGAGGTGCTCACCCGCGACTACGACAAAATTGACGAAATCGGCGACTATATCCATCATCGTATTGATTATGACTTGAAGGCGGAGACCATCAAGCAAATTTATCCGGAAATATTCGAGTGGATTGCACTGTTTGACATGAACGTGGCCGTGTTGCTCATCATCACCACCTGTGTCTGTCTGGTGACCATGATGTCCATCTTCTTCATCATCGTGCTGGAGCAGACGCAGACCATCGGCATCCTGAAGACCATGGGCATGCGCACGCGACAGGTAGTCGGCACGTTTGTGCTGGTGGCTGGCGACATTCTGCTGAAAGGCATGTTGATTGGAGATGCCATAGCCCTGCTATTAGGCTTCTTGCAACAGAAATTCCATCTCGTCAAACTGAACCCCGACACCTACTACGTGGAGTTTGTGCCCATCCACTTTAATTGGGTGCATGTTTTGCTGCTGAACGCCGGCGTTTTTGCGGTTTGCATGGCGGTATTGCTGATTCCCGCCTGGGTAGTGAGCAAGAAAATCACCCCCGTGAACGCAGTGCAGTTTGAGTAAGTCGTGACCATGGAAACGTCACGCGCAAACGGGTGCCGGATATAGCTTGGCACAGTGGTCAATTATAGCGTTGGCGTTATCAAAACCCGCATTACAAACTTTTCTATCCACATTGCCGTCGTAACCCATAGACAGGTGCATGGTGTTGTAGCCGGCCACAATGGCTGCCAGCAGTTTTCGGTCGCGTTTGCCAGCGGCTTCCTTATATTTTTCAATGGAGGGACGACCTTTGCCGTTGCGCACAGCAAGCACAGCATCTAACGCAATAAGACAACCGTTCCACAGCGTGTTTCCCGCCATTTTGACGTATTTTCCATCCGTGTAAAACTTCAGGTCGGAATCATAGTTAGCTTTTTGGATGACCTCCTCGGCATTGGCCACATATCTTCTGGCCTCTTCAATGGGATTTTGTTTTCTCATAGCTTTGAATTAAAAGTTGAGAGTTTAGAGTTGAGGGGTTAGAGATTTAGGGGTTGAGTTATATGTTGTGGTTGCAAAGATACGAAGGATATTTGTTTTATCGGCCGTTTTTTTCAAATAATTTTATTGTTGAAAATGAAGATGTTAGTAAAATTCAGATGTGTAAATTTTACAACAATTTGTTAATTGTATTTTTGGTTTTCGCAAAAAATTAGATTTAAGAGGCAGGCCGTAGGTCTGCCGAGCTTGGTAGGGGAGGTGTCGCGTTGGATATTGTTCGCGGCGCGGGTGTCGCGTGCGCTGAAAAATTGTGCCCGCCGCCGCGAAATTCAATCACAGGAAGATGGCAGCGTGAAATGTTGAAAGAAAATAAGTTGACCTATGTCCGAGCAAAAGAAAAAAAGTGTACTTTTGCCGCCCAATTTAAAAACACACTTTTTTAACAAACAAACAATTAAAAAATTATGGCAAATCAGTACGAAACCGTTTTCATTATGACGCCCGTTTTGTCTGAAGAACAGATGAAGGAAACGGTTCAAAAATTCGAGAAGATCCTCACCGACAAAGGCGCTGAGATCGTGCATCAAGAGAACTGGGGCCTCCGCAAACTGGAGTATCCCATCCAAAAGAAGTCTTCCGGCTTCTATCATTTAATTGAATTCAAAGCAGAAGGTGAAGTAGTGGAAGCTTTGGAACTGCAATACCGTCGTGACGAGCGCATCATGCGCTTCCTCACCGTGAGCATGGACAAATACGCCATCGCATACGCCGAGAAGAGACGTGCCAACCGCAAGGAAAAAGCCGCTGAGAAGGTTGAAGTGAAGGAAGAGGCTCCCGTCGTTGAGCAACCTCAGGAAGTTAACAATGAGTCTAATCAAACCGAACAAGCAGAATAATTATGGCACAACAATCCGACATCAAATACATTGCTCCCGTAGCAGTTGACATCAAGAAGAAAAAATACTGCCGTTTCAAAAAGAGCGGTATCAAATACATCGATTACAAAGATGGTGAGTTTCTGAAGAAATTCGTGAACGAGCAGGGTAAAATTCTGCCCCGCCGTCTCACCGGTACTTCTTTGAAATATCAGAAGAAAGTGGCCCAGGCTGTCAAAAGAGCCCGTCATCTGGCCCTGCTTCCGTTCGTAACCGATAATTTAAAATCTAACTAAAAGGAGGAATTGACATGGAAATTATTTTGAAACAAGACGTACAGAATTTAGGCTATGCCGATGACCTCGTAAAGGTTAAAGACGGTTACGCCCGCAACTACCTCATCCCTCAAGGATTGGCAGAACTTGCAACACCTGCAAAGAAGAAAATGCTGGCAGAAACGCTGAAACAACGCGCTTTCAAGGCTGAAAAAATCAGAAAAGAAGCTGAATTCATGGCTGGTAAGATCGAAGGTCTCGAAGTTACCATCCCGACCAAGGCTTCCGAGAAAGGCACCATCTTCGGTTCCGTTACCTCTATCGCCGTGGCTAACGCCCTGAAAGAGCAACACGACATCGACATCGACCGTCGCAAGATCGTCATGCACGAAGACCACATCAAGGAACTTGGCGATTACACCGCACTTGTCAACCTGCACAAGGATTTCAACAAGGTGAGCCTCAAGCTTCACGTGGTTGCTGAAACCGAAGAGTAATCGATATTGCTCTTACTCAAACAAAAAACTCTCCTCGTATTCGGGGAGAGTTTTTTTATGGTTGAATTTCAATTTGAACCCGTACTATCGAATACAGGCTTTTACAAAATCAATAAACAACGGGTGCGGATGCAGTACGGTGGATGAGTACTCGGGATGGAACTGTGTGCCGATATACCATCGTAACGACGGGATCTCCACAATCTCTACCAAGTTGGCAGCAGGGTTAACACCCACGCACTGCATGCCGTTCTGCTCAAATTCCTTCTGATAGCGGTTGTTGAATTCATAGCGATGGCGATGGCGTTCGCGGATGCTTGTCATTTTGCCATAAGCCTCCCATGTGCGACTGCCGTTCACCAGCTCGCAGTCGTAAGCTCCCAATCGCATTGTACCGCCCATCTGCGTGATATTCTTCTGCTCCTCCATCATGTCGATGACGTTATGCGGGGTGCGCGTGTCCATCTCGCTGCTGTTGGCATCAGCGTAGCCCAATACGTTGCGCGCAAACTCGATGACCATCATCTGCATGCCGAGACAGATGCCGAACGTAGGGATATTGTGCGTGCGGGTATATTCGGCAGCGAGGATTTTGCCTTCAATGCCACGCTGGCCAAAGCCCGGACAGATGACGATGCCCGCCATGCCCGCCAGCATTTCCGCCACATTTTCACGAGTGATGAACTCGCTGTTGATGAAGGTGGTTTTCACCTTGCGGTTGTTGTAGGTGCCGGCGTGCGCGAGACTTTCGAGAATGCTCTTATAGGCATCTTGCAAGTCGTATTTACCCACCAATCCGATATTTACAATTTCGGTTGCCTTTTCCCTTTTTTCCAAAAACTGGTGCCACGGGGCCATGCCCGTCTGCTGCACTGCCTGTGTGATTTCCGGATCCAGCCCCATCTTTTTCAAGCAGATGGCATCTAGACCCTGGCGCTGCATGTTGATGGGGACCTCGTAGATGCTGGGCAGGTCCTGGCTCTGAATCACGGCATCCACATCCACGTTGCAGAAGTGTGCCACCTTGCGCCGGAGGTCGTCGTTGAGCGTATGCTCGGTGCGCAGCACGAGCACTTCGGGCTGGATACCTTGGCCTTGCAGTTGCTTCACGCTCGTTTGGGTAGGCTTGGTTTTCAGCTCGCCCGCAGCGGCCAGGTAGGGCACGTAAGTGAGGTGTACATTCAGCGATTGTGTCGGCCCCAGTTCCCAGCGTAGTTGACGGATAGCTTCCAAAAACGGCTGGCTTTCAATGTCACCGATGGTGCCGCCGATCTCCGTGATGACGAAGTCGAAGGCCTCCTTGGTGGCGTTGAGCTGAATACGGCGTTTGATCTCATCGGTGATGTGCGGTACCACTTGTATGGTTTTGCCGAGGTAGTCGCCGCGCCGCTCGCGCTCGATGACACTCTGGTAGATGCGCCCTGTGGTCACGCTGTTGTCGCGGGTAGTCTCAATGCCGGTGAAACGCTCATAGTGGCCGAGGTCAAGGTCGGTTTCCTGGCCGTCGGCTGTCACGTAACACTCGCCGTGCTCGTAGGGATTGAGGGTGCCCGGATCAATGTTGATATACGGGTCGAATTTCTGGATGGTGATTTTGTAGCCCCTTGCCTGAAGCAACTTTCCGAGGGAGGCGGAGATGATGCCCTTGCCCAATGAGGAGGCCACACCGCCGGTGATGAAGATGTATCTGGTTCCCATATTTTTAAAAAAAGTGCAAAAATAATTTTTTTCAGGGAAAAACTGTTTCCGGAATGGAAAAAAGGTTCACCCTCTTGTTCTCTGCGATATTCACTGGTTAAACAAAGGTTGTATGTAATTCGACAGTGAAAAGACAAACAAACCCCGCCCTGGTTTGCTCAGGAGCGGGGTCTTCAAATAATGAGTGGTAAAAAATAGGGGGGATTATCTCTTTACAATCTTGGCGGTTTTGTTTCCACTCTTGACGAAATAGATGCCGGAAGGCAGATTGTTCACGTCCAACGTGGTAACCTCATCCATGGCTACGGTGCTCATAACCACCGCACCTTGCAGGTTGTACATCACCACATCGTCATTGATGTTGGTCTGGATGCGGATGCTCTCGGTGCAAGGATTCGGATAGACAGAGAGTTTTTGGCTGTTATATTCATTCACAGACACCGGGGAGGGAACAGGGATAACAAGATTCGTCCACACGTATGCATAATCCCAATAGTCGCCCCAAGCGGGATCTTCAATCCATCTGCATTCACCTAATGAAGCACTCATGTAGCCACCGAATTTCACATAGTCGCCGGCATGGACGGCTTGTGCGTCAGCAGCATCAGCAAAGCTGCCATTGACGTTGTACACCACATAATCCGGAGAAATCGTAAGCGTATCGGTACCATTGAAATATTTCAAATCGCTCAGCCAGCTTGTTGTGCCTGCATAGCTGAAGCGCGGATCGGCAGTGGCAATGTCGTCCAATATAGTGGAAACCAGCACGGATTCGCCATCAAAGCGGTAACCCCATGCCGTTGCGAGGGCGGTACTGTTCCAATCCACGATAAAGCGGACTTCGTTGCTACCTGTGCCCACCCAATATTGGATTTCAGAAACATTGATGGTAGCGTCTGCTACAGGGACACCGGGAATCTCAACCGGCTCAATGGGTGTGGACCAAGTGCTTGTCCAGTTCTCATCCATGTCGGCACAATCCCAGCCACCGAATTTGAGGTAATCATTCGGATAGAAATACTCCAAATCGACGGTGTTGGCATAACCTCCGTTACGGTTGTAAACAACATAATCGCCAGTGGCTATTTTGAAAGTGTCCGATCCGTCAATATAGATAAGATTTGTAAGCCAACTGGATGTGCCTTGAGTACTGAAACGAGGATCAGCTGTAGTGATGGCGGTCAGCATGTCAGACACGAGCAGGGAGTCTTCGCTGAATTTGAAACCCCAAGCCAGTGCGGTGTCAGGTTCGCACCAGTTCACGATGAAAATGGCCTGATTATTGCCCGTACCAACCCAATATTTCACTCGGTTAGCGTTGATAGTGGCGTCTTGAGCTTGAGTAAAGCTCATAAATGTGCAAAGAATTGCGGCAAATAATAAAAGTTTTTTCATAAGCATTATTTATTTGTTGTTATTATTGTTGATATATGTCGTAAAACAAAAAAGCCCGTCGCTTACGGCTCCGGGACAACAACTTAAAAACAACCATGGAAAAAATCCACTTGTCCGTAGAAGCCTATCTCCCGAAGCTTTCAACGTTTTTTGATCTGATGGCAGGTTTTCTGACTTGTTCGCCCTCGGAAGTCTTCCCATCGAAACGACAGTGACTTTTTATTGGCTCCTTGGGGTTGTTTGAACTTACAGCAGCGGGTACTGTGCAGGATTCACACCTGCTTCCCTCTCAAGATTTCCAAAGAAATCTTTCACCATAAAATCGGGGGCAAAGATACATTTTTTATCTCTACATCGGTTAACACGCAATATTATTTGTACCTTTGCAACCTGATTCTGAAAATATTCATTATTTAAATACAAAGTCTATGAAAAAATCATTTATGCTAACACTGCTCATCGGTCTGCTGTCGCTTGGCACGACCATGGCATGCACCAATTTCATTGTCACAAAAGGGGCCAGCAAGGATGGTTCCTGTTTCCTGACCTACGCCGCTGATTCGCATCAGCTTTATGGCGAGCTTTACTATCGTCCAGCCAAGGATTATCCCGAAGGAGCCATGATGGATGTCATTGAATGGGACACGGGCAAACTGTTGGGTCGGATTCCGCAAGTGCGCCACACCTATTCCGTCATCGGCAACATGAACGAATGGCAGCTGGCCATCGGCGAGACTACCTATGGCGGCATCCATGAGTTGGAGCAAGGCCAGGGCATGATTGACTACGGCTCTTTGATTTACATTGCATTGCAGCGTGCCAAAAACGCTCGCGAGGCCATCAAGGTGATTGCTGAGCTGATGGACACCTACGGCTACGCCAGCGAAGGCGAGTCTTTCTCCATTGTGGATCCCAACGAAGCTTGGATCATGGAACTCATCGGCAAAGGCGAGAAGATGCTGGATGCCAAGGGCAAGGTGATGAAAGGCTGGAGCAACGGTGCCGTTTGGGTGGCCCGCCGCATTCCGGATGGCTACATCAGCGGCCACGCCAACCAGTCTCGTATCACTACTTTCCCGCTTCGCGACGGCAAGACTTCCATCACCAGCAAGGAACTTGACAAAATCTTCTTGCCCGATGTGGAAACGGTCTATTCCTACGATGTCATCTCATTTGCCCGCATGAAGGGGCTCTATCCCAGTGATCCCAAAGTTGCCCCTGATGCCGCTTTCAGTTTCTGCGATGCCTACAACCCTATCACTTTCGACGGTGCCCGCTTTTGCGATGCACGTGTGTGGGCTTTCTTCAACCACTGTAATCCCGCTGAAGTGGCCAAATACGAGGATTATGCCCGCGGCGATAATCTGAAACACCGCTTCCCGCTGTGGATCAAACCCGCCGACAAGAACAAGATAGACGCTCAGTTTATGATGCAGATGATGCGCGACCACTTCGAGGGCACTTCCATGGACATGACCAAGGATCTTGGTGCTGGTCCGTTCCAATGCCCGTACCGCTGGCGCCCCATGACTTGGGAATACAATGGCAAAGGCTACATCCACGAGCGCGCAACTGCCACCCAGCAGACCGGCTTCTCCTTCGTCGCCCAATGTCGCAACTGGCTGCCCAACTGGTTGGGCGGTATCTTTTGGTTCGGCGTGGACGATGCAGCCAGCACCTGCTATGTGCCCATGTTCTGCGGTATCAATGAGATTCCCAAGGAGTATGCCCAGGGCAATGGCTCTATGGTAGAATACTCTGAAACAGCCGCCTTCTGGACCTTCACCAAAGTCAGCAACTTCGTTTACTCACGCTACTGCGACATGATCAAGCACGTGAACGAAAAGCAAGCCTATTGGGAAGGGAAATTTGTGAAAGACATTGACAAGATGTCCGAAAAAATGAAAGACCAGTTTGCCAGCAATCCTGACAAAGCCCGCGCTATGCTCAATGAATACTCTTTGACTGCTGCCAAGATGGTTTGCAAAGAGTGGAACAACCTCTTCATCTACCTGTTGGTGAAATATCATGACGGAAACGTAAAGAAAGAGGAGAATGGAAAGTTCAAGGTGTCTGACACTCAAATTCCGCAGAGCGCGTTCCCAGACCAGCCGAAATATCGTGAGGAATGGTACAAGATGATTGTGAACGACTGTGGCAAGAACATTGAAGCGAAGTAAGTCATCTTTGTTTTGGAGATTCCGCCGCAAGCGGCGGAATGGTGCTGAACTATAACAAAAAAGGAGACATCTTGCGATGTCTCCTTTTAGTTTGTCACGAGCGTGCTCGTTAGCCGATGAGTGCCTGATATGCGGCAGCATCCAGCAAGGTGTCAGCCTCGGCAGGGTTGGTGACCTTGATCTTCACGATCCAGCCTTCGCCGTATGGATCGCTGTTCACGAGTGCAGGATTGCCCTCGAGTTCGGTGTTGAATTCCACCACTTCGCCACCCACAGGAAGCATAAGATCGGAAACGGTCTTCACAGCCTCGATGGTGCCGAACACTTCATTCTGCTCCAGCGTCTCACCTTCGGTGGTGATATCAAGGAACACGATGTCACCAAGCTCGTTGGCGGCAAATGCAGTAATGCCTACGTAGGCGAATTCACCTTCCATTCTCAACCACTCATGGTCGTTGGAATACTTCAAATTTTCAGGAATATTCATAATTTTTAAGTTTATAAGTTGATAAAAGATTACACTGTCATAATTTCTTTCTCCTTGGCATCCATGATTTTATCCACCTTGGCGATGGCTTCGTCGGTAGCTTTTTGAATGTCCGTTTCCAGCTTCTTGATTTCATCTTCCGGAGTGCCGTCGTCTTTCAGCTTCTTGGCTTCATCGTTGGCGTTGCGGCGAATGTTGCGGATGGAGACTTTGGTCTGTTCAGCCTCCTGTTTGGCTTTCTTCACCAGTTCTTTGCGACGTTCCTCTGTGGGGGTGGGCACCACCAGACGGATGAATTCGCCGTTGTTTTGCGGGGTGAGGCCGATGTTGGCAGCCAAGATGGCTTTCTCAATCACGGGCAGCATGTTGCGCTCCCACGGTTGAATCACAATTTGGTGTGCATCAGGTGTGTTGATGTTGGCCACTTGCTCCACGGGTGTGGGGTTGCCATAGTAGTCCACCTTCAGTCCCTCCAGCATTTGCGGGGAGGCCTTGCCGGCGCGTATTTTCTGTAAATCCTTGTCAAAGAAAGCAACCGTAGAGTTCATGCTGTCTTTGGCATTTTTCAAGCAGGTTTGTGTATCCATAAGGGGGGATAAAGTTTATAAGGTTTGTAAAGTTTTAAAGTTAAAAGGTTTATTCAGCGGTTTGTTGCTGTTTTGTTTCGGCGATTTTGGCTTTGATTTTCTCGATTTCCGCCAGTTGTTTGGCGCGCTGTTTTTTGAGTCTGGAGAGTTCTTTCTCGATAAAAGTTCTACTCCACTTGTAAGCTATACAATAGTGAAGGATCACGATGAGAAGCCAGACGATGGTTATACAGAGGGACACTTTCAGGATGATGTTGCTGGTGTAGGCATCTGTTACCACGGCATCAAAAAGAGTGAACCACAAGGCCCAAATTATCAGATTCAAAACAAGAAATACAGCAATGTGTATCTTGAAAATCACGCGGACTTTGGCTACGTTGATCATGCGTGCTTCTTCTTCAGGAGAGATGGTTTCGGGGATGATTTTTTCTTCTTCAGACATGATTATTATTTTTCGGGACGTGGAGTCGTCACAATGTGGCGGCTCTACATTAAATTATTATTGTAACAAAGTGCCGATGGGTTCGCCATGGAGCACTTTCAAAAGATTTCCGGGTTTATTTGCGTCATAGACGTAGATGGGCATGTGGTTCTCTTTGCAGAGGGTGAATGCCGTCATGTCCATGATTTTGAGGTTTTTCTGATAAGCTTCGTCGAAGGTTAGGTTGGTGTATTTGGTGGCGGTGGGGTCCTTCTCGGGGTCGGCGGTATAGACGCCGTCCACGCGGGTGCCCTTGAGCAGGAGGTCGGCCTTGATTTCCACAGCGCGGAGTGCCGCGCCAGAGTCAGTAGTGAAGAAGGGGTTACCGGTGCCACCGCCGAAGATCACGACCTGGCCGCTTTCGAGTGTCTCCACCGCTTTGCGCCAGGAAATCTTCTCGCTCACACCCTCGATGGCGAAGGCGGTGAGCACTTTGGAAGACACACCCAGTTCTTCCAGCACAGCCTGCATGGCCATGGCATTGATGATGGTGGCCAGCATGCCCATCTGGTCGCCCTGCCGGCGGTCGAAGCCCTTGGACGAGCCCTGCACGCCGCGGAAGATGTTGCCGCCGCCGATGACCACACCCACTTGCACACCCTGCGCCACGACGGACTGTATCTCCATGGCATAATGATGCACATTCCGGTAGTTGATGCCGTAATGGTCATCGCCCATCAGAGATTCGCCACTGAGTTTGAGAAGGATTCTGTTGTATTTCATATCCAAAAAATTGAGTGCAAAAATACAAAAAACTTTTTTTTTATTTTTGCGCGTCATGCTAAATATACGGAAAAAAACTCTTTCAAACGGCTTGCGTGTGGTAGTGCACGAAGACCACACCACGCCCTTGGCAGCCTGCAACATCGTGTATAATGTGGGCTCCCGCGATGAACACCCCGACCATACCGGCTTCGCACATCTCATGGAACATTTCATGTTCACCGGCTCCAGGAATGTGCCCGATTTTGACAAAGTTTTGCAAAAAGTGGGGCTATCAACAACGCATACACCTCGCAGGACATCACCCATTACTACGAGGTGTTGCCCGCCAACAATCTGGAAACAGCCCTGTGGATAGAGTCGGACCGGATGCTGGAACTGGCTTTTCGTCAAGAGTCGTTAGATATCCAAAAACAGGTTGTAATAGAGGAGTTCAAGGAAAATTACCTCAACCGTCCATACGGCGACCTGATGATGCTGTTCAACCGGATGGCTTACGAGCGGCATCCATACCAGTGGCTGCCCATCGGCAAAAAAACAGAGCATATTGCCGAAGTCAATATGGCGATGATCAAGGATTTCTATTATCATTTTTACCGCCCGAACAATGCCGTGCTCGTGGTGGCAGGCAATGTGCATTACGATAAGGTTATCGAATTGGTAGAGAAGTGGTTCGGCGATATTCCAGCAGGTACTCCGGTTTGCAAAGAGTACCCGCGAGAGTTGCCACAGACGGCGGCACGCATCCAGATAGTGGAGCGGCCCGTGCCCTCCGACGTGCTGATGAAGGGCTGGCACATGTGCGACCGTATGCATCCCGACTATTATGCCTGCGACCTGCTCTCCGACATGTTCGGAACTGGGCAGTCCTCGTATCTGTATGAGCATTTTGTTACGGAGAAGAAACTCTTCACCGATATTTCCGCTTCTATCATGGGCACTACCGATGAAGGCCTGTTTCTCATCAGCGGAAGACCTGTAGAAGGTGTCTCCATCGAAGACGCGGATGCCGCCTTGTGTTCGTATCTATATGGTTTCAAGCCTGATAAAAACTTTACGCACGATTTGCTAAAAGTGCAGAATCGCGCCGAAGCAGTGCTGTTGAACAACGAAATCAAGATTGATGACCGGGCCACCAACATGGCTGTTGGCGAAACCATTTCCAATGTGGAATATTTCCTTGATGAACGCCAACACTATTTTGACGTGACCGAAGAGCAGATGCTGCGCCTCATCTCGGAAATGCTGACCGAGAACAAAAGCAACACACTGTATTACAAAATGTTAAAACAGTAACTTATTTCTGCTGTGCAGCTTTCCAAGCGTAATATTCCTCGCGAAGGAGACTGTAAATCACCACATCCTTGAATTTTCCCTGGTGGAAATAATGCTGTTTAAGGCGTCCTTCTTCTTTGAATCCCATCTTCTTCAACAAAGCAATGATACTCTCGTTGTCGGGAAATACATCATTGGTTATTTTATTGAGGTTCAATGTATTAAAACCATAGTCAATGAGCATGACGGAGGCTTCGAAAGCCAGTCCGAGCCCTTGGTATTGCTTGGGGATGCGCAATGTTTTCCACGTAGCCCGCTGATGACGCATATTGAAATCATAGAGTCCCACCGCACCCAACAGTACCGGTTTCTCATTCGGTTTTTCCTTGTAGAAAATAGACAATGCCACATCCCCATTGCGGCAGATTTTCTCGTACCACTGCTGCTGGTTGTAGGAAGAGATGGGATTATGGATGATATAATCGGTAAGATCGGCGTCCCAGCGTTGTTCCATCAAATAGGGAAGATCTTCCGGCTCTACGGGTTTCAAAATAATGCGTTCGCTTTCTAATATTCTCATAATCTGTTTATTATTCAATAGTTTTTTGATATATTTCATCCAAGGACAAAATGGGTGCTTGGATTTTCTGTGCCAAGTTGATAATTTCCATCACCAAATCAAAGGCGCCTTTTTCTCTGTTTTTTTTCTGTTCGATCATCTCGCTGCTGATGTTGTTGAACTCCTCTCGCGAAAGAGAATCCTTGATTTGCCGCATCCAGGCGATGTAAGGGGTGTTGAAAGCCATATTGACGGGATGGAAACTGATAACTTTCAAGCCTGGAGAGGTAAAATGTTTTAGATAGGGTTGGATGGACAAACCGAGTTGGTTATATAGGAAACTGCCCTCTTCAAAGAAGACGGGTATTTGCAACAGTTTGGATTCCAGCCAGTAAGGGGTGATTCTTTGCGTCAGTGTCGTGATTGTATTGGAGCAGCACTTGAAATGGAATTCGTTCTTGAGCATGTGAGCAGTATCCGTCACATCAAAGGCGCGGTGCGAACGCGTGCAGGTGGCCTCCGGAGCGAACGACACGCAAGTTTCAATCACTTCACGGAAGGAGTTGCCGTGCGAGGAGCCGGGGAGAAAATTGGGGTGAATACCGCGTGAAATACGGCCTTTCTCGAAATTCTCGCGGATGATTTGAGAATCGTGGGTAACAAAAGTAGTGAGTTTGAGCAGGTCTAACGGCAGTTTGCGGAAATAATCCTCAATGACATCCTCCGAAGCCCAGTCTATATCCGAAGTGAAGCAGAAAACCGGTTGGTCATCCCACAAATGCGGTCCGGCGATCTTGTCCACCAAAGCGGCCATCTCATTATCTATATCAGGTTGGAACATATTAAAAATCAATCAAATAGAAAGACAGGAATGATGCTACAAAAATACACTTTTATTCAAATCTTTTAATAATTCTTTTCTTCCACATTTTTTGTAACTTTGCACGCTTTTTGAAAAACACGGGGAAAGATATCGTTACAGCATACAAATCATTTTTATATATCTAATTCACAACAACTTAATTATAATTTTATGGCAGAAAAGAAATTTATGACATGTGATGGTAACTGCGCTGCTGCGCACGTGGCCTACATGTTCAGCGAAGTGGCCGCTATCTATCCTATCACCCCCTCTTCCCCGATGGCAGAGTACATCGACGAGTGGAGTGCTGGCGGCAGAAAGAACATTTTCGGTGAGACCGTGAAAGTGGTCGAGATGCAATCCGAGGCCGGTGCCGCTGGTGCCGTTCACGGTTCCCTGCAGGCAGGTGCCCTCACCACCACCTACACCGCCTCCCAAGGCTTGTTGCTGATGATCCCCAACATGTACAAGATCGCTGGCGAATTGCTGCCCGGCGTTTTCCACGTCTCCGCACGTGCACTGGCAGCTCAGGCTTTGTCCATCTTCGGTGACCACGCCGACGTGATGAGCGCCCGCCAGACCGGTTTCGCCATGCTGGCCACCGGCTCCGTGCAAGAGATCATGGACCTCGCTCCGGTTGCCCACCTGGCAGCTATCGAGGGCCGCGTGCCGTTCTTGCACTTCTTCGACGGTTTCCGTACCTCCCACGAAATCCAGAAAGTGGAAGCTACTGACCAAGCCAAGGTTGAGAAACTCGTCAACTGGAAAGCTCTCAAGGAGTATCGCGACCGCGCTTTGAATCCGGAGCACCCCGTGACCCGCGGTACCGCCCAGAACCCTGACATCTATTTCCAGACCAGAGAGTTGCAGAACAAATACTACGATGCTCTTCCCGACATCGTGGCCAAATATATGAAGAAGATGAGCAAAATCACGGGTCGTGAGTATGCTCCCTTCACCTTCTACGGCGCCAAAGACGCTACCGACATCATCGTCGCTATGGGCTCCATCACCGATGTCATCAAGACTGTCATCGACAAGGAGAACAAAGCCGGCAAGAAACTCGGTCTCGTCAGCGTTCACCTCTATCGTCCCTTCAGCGTGAAGTACTTCGGTGCTGTCCTTCCTGAAACAGTGAAGCGCATCTGCGTCCTTGACCGCACGAAAGAACCCGGTGCAA
>Ga0265298_10000939_pt1 | contig 43368 bp, 30 predicted proteins | sample AusTroGonzalo_MG_3_FD_193486 | JGI IMG/M metagenome (GOLD analysis project Ga0265298, IMG submission 193486) | Bovine rumen microbial communities from tropical cattle in Woodstock, Queensland, Australia - Gonzalo_01 | ecosystem: Host-associated > Mammals > Digestive system > Stomach > Rumen ... | reverse complement strand
CCTTCGTTGGCGGTATGGGTGAACTCTACAACGGCATCAAGGACAGCGGTGCCACATTCGTCGGCAGCGTAGATACCGACGGCTACACCTTCGACGGCTCGGAGGCCGTTATCGATGGTAAGTTCATCGGCCTTCCCCTCGACGACATCAACGAGGACGACAAGACTGATGCCCGCATCGACGCCTGGGTGGCAGCCATCACGCCCAGCCTGTAAGACCACAGGTAAAAGATCAATTCATAAAAGTATTTGTTTAGTAGGTGGCTGGCTGTGATAGTCGGCCACCATTCTTTAAAGATTAGGATTATGGAACTATTAAAGAAACTGTTCACAAACTGTGCCTGTCCGCAAGGGCGGATGGGCCGCGCTATGTTGAAGTTTATGAACCTCTGTCATGCGCCACTGACGAATTGGGGGCTGAAACTCGTCGATATTCAGGACAGTTGGACGATGCTTGACATCGGATGTGGTGGCGGAGCAACCTTGCAACGACTGCTGAAACGGAGCAAGGACGCGCAGGTCTATGGCATCGACATCTCTGAGGAGAGTGTGGCGAAAGCCAGGAAGGTGAATGCCGAGGTGCTCGACAAGCAGGTGTTTGTTACTCAGGGTTCTGCCGAGAAACTGCCCTATGAGGATGGAAAGTTCGACCTCGTAACGGCTGTGGAGACCGTCTATTTCTGGCCCAATCTGCCTGGCTGTATTCAAGAGGTATGTCGTGTGCTGAAGCAGGGTGGTAAGTTTGCCATCCTGGTAGAGGTGGTTGACGGCGATTCCAAGTGGACCAGCGTCGTGGAAGGCATGACGGCCTATACGCCAGACCAACTGAAACAGCTGCTTGACGATGCCGGATTCACACAGACGGAAATACACCGCAAGAAACCTTCGTATGCCACGATTATAGGTGTGAAGAAGTAATTGAAATGAGATAGCTGTAGGGCGCTTTCTGTGGCTGCACCTCAGAAATACTCAAATAAATTTGGTATTTCATTCGGTTTGCACTACCTTTGCAAACGATATGAGAAAACAAATGCTAATTCTTGCCCTGATGGTGTCGTCCGTGCTGTCGGTGGCTGCCCATAACTACCAGTTCATGCTGGACCACAAGCTGCCTGCCGGCAAGTGGCTGGACCCCGACATGCGTAAGGGCGTGGAGGCTGCCGTCGCCAAGAAGTTCGGCAACACGAAGCCTGTGGTGATGGCTGAGATTGACTATCGCTACTTCCTCGACCGTAAGGCCATTGCCGAGCAGGGACTGGACTACGAGCAGGTGAAGGCAACGGCCATCGAGTGGCTGCGCCAGGCGCCGACGACACCTTGTGGGATTGTCAGTCGTACTTCGAGGCGGTTGAGAAGAAGCTCTATGGGCTGATTGCCCCCTATTGTGACGACCCTGCCAAGGAACTGTTTGTCACGGAGAGCGGTAATATGGCAGACTTGGGCTATGGCTGCAAGGCCTTTACCATCTCTATCCTTGAGACGGCGCTGCGTGTTGGTGGCAGTCATCTCACGACCAGTCAGCTCTCCGACCTGCTGATGGTCAGTAAGGCGCTGCTGCATCTGCCTGCCACACCTCTGCCGGGTGTGGAACATACGCTTCAGACGCTCCGTGAGCGTGGCGACTGGCGAATGGTCTGTTTCACCAAAGGCGAGCTGCAGGATCAGGAGAATAAGCTGCGCCGTTCGGGACTGCTGCACTATTTCGACGATGTGGAGATTACGTCTGACAAAGGACAGAAGGAGTTTCTCGCACTCTGCGAGCATCAGCAGATACACCCTTCGCAGTTGCTCATGGTAGGCAACTCGCTGAAGAGCGATGTCGCACCCGCACTCGCCATAGGTGCCTGGGCCGTTCATATACCCTTTTATGTCACTTGGCAGTTGGAGCACACGGAGGACATGGAACACGAACGATTGACGAAAATTGACCACATAGAACAGCTCCTCCCCCTTTTAGGCGTTGACTGACTAGTACAAATCCGTTCAATCTGTGTCATCTGTGGTCAAAAAAAAGCGTGTAAATTTGGCGGTTACGGAATTAATGCTTATCTTTGCACTTCATAAAACATGAAGCGTAAAACATGAAGCGGCAATTATGAAAGAACTGAATAATCCATTTGTTGTCTATGGTTACAAAGGCTCTAAGTATTTCTGTGACAGGGAGAAGGAAACAGAAATGATTATCAAGGGCCTGGAAAATGAACGTAACATAGCCTTGATAGCACCACGACGCATTGGCAAGACGGGGCTGATTCACCATGTGTTTTCGCAGATGAAGGAGAGACAGCCCGATGTCTGTTGTATCTACTTTGACATCTTGTCAACGAAGACATTGGAGCAGTTCGTGCAGTTGATGGCCCGAAATGTCTTGGGTAGGCTTGATACTCCTACGCAGGCAGCCTTTAGGAAAGTCCAGGATTTCTTCAGTGCTTTCCGGCCGACGATGACGATTGATGCCGTAACAGGTATGCCGACATTCTCGCTTGACATTTCCAAGAGCGAGGAAGCTCATTCTCTGCAACGGATATTCGAGTATCTGGGACAGTCGGAGAAGAGGTGCTATATCGCCATTGACGAGTTCCAGCAGATCACCAAGTATAACGACGTGGACGCGGAGGCGCTGCTGCGTTCTTTTATTCAGTTTGTTCCCAATGTGTATTTCATCTTTGCAGGCAGCAAGCAGCACATGATGTCCGACATCTTCCTGTCGCCGGAGCGACCTTTGTATCAGGGTGCTCAGGTAGTTGCCATCAAGGAGATAGACGAATCCGTTTATCGTCAGTTTGCCAATACGTTCCTGACGAAGAGAGACCAGCAGTTGACAGAAGACGTGTTCCGTTATTTATATAATAAGGTGGATGGACAGACCTGGTATATGCAGGCCACCCTCAATCGCTTGTATAGTAATCAACGTGGAGCAATCACCTTCCAGGATGTGGATGCCGCCATACAGGAGCTGATTGATGAAGAAGAGACAGCCTTTGAGAACTACTATTCCTCGCTTACGATGAACCAGGCCTCTCTATTGACCGCCATAGCTTGTGAACAGCGTGTGAAATCTCCGATGGCGCAACCCTTCATCGCCAAATACAATCTGCCGGCACTGAGTAGCATCAAGACTGCCTTGGCTAGTCTCCTGGACAGTCAGTTTGTCTATCAGTATAACGGCAGCTATATTGTCTATGACCGTTTCTTTGGCATGTGGTTGCGGGAGAGGGTTGTGAAATAGATAGAAAACTTGCGTGTAAATTTGGCGGTTACAGAATTAATGCTTATCTTTGTCGCAGAATTTGCGACGATATAAGCCGTTTTTCGTCGCAAAGCGACCAAGCTACCCCATTATCTAATGATGCCGACCGCTTCCGAAAAGGAGATTTGCCATTGTCCAATCTACTTAGTAAGTACTGCTCGTATATAGCTGCAGGCAATAGAGACTGATTCCGGCGCCACATAATCAGTATAAATCAGTCCAATCACGTCTCATCAGTGACTAAGATAATCCGTTCCATCCGTGTCATCCGTGGTCAAAAACAGTGTTCATCAGTCCAATCATGTATGATCAGTGACTAAGAAAATCCGTTCCATCCGTGTCATCCGTGGTCGAATAACAATGTTCCTCAGTCTAATCACGTCTCATCAGTGACTAAAAATGTCTCATCAGTGGCCTTTGAGGTTTGATTTCCGTTATTTATGGTTTGTTTTCCGTTATTTTTGCTATAGTAAGTAAAAAAAACTAAAAAAAATTTGGAGGTTACGTAATTAATACATATCTTTGCCGCGGAATCAGCCACCTAAACCGTCATATCTCCCCCCCAAGGGAGATGATGTGGAGGTGGCTTTTTTTATTATCTTTTGGCATGTTTATAACATAGGATCAGCGTATACACCTATTTATATAATATATGAGAGATAAATGAGATATAGTAATAATTAAAAGAAGACGAAAACAATGAAAAAGAATCTTTTGATGACTGCTTTTTTAGTAGTTACGACAGCTTTCATAGGCTGCTCGAGTGATGATAATCTGGCAGAGCTTCAGGGCGGTGACCCTGTTCCTGCTAAAGGTACTCCTATGACGGTGACGGTGTCGGATGGTAGTGGTGATGCTACTCGTTACGCCAATATTACCACAGATAACATCGCATACTTCCAGATGTGGGCCTACAATACCACGAACCAAACGGATCAAAATACGTTTATGACAAATTATGGGTTTTCCAAAACTGCTGCAAACGGAACGAAGTTTACCAATTCTATAGCTAACTGGCCTGCAACGAATACTGATCCATGTTTCTTCTATGCTGTGTCAGAAAACGGAACTACTAGTAGTAAGTTCGATGCGCCTAACTTTGAGGCTAGTGGAACTGGAACAGGTTTTACGCCGAAGCTAATATATTCGTTGCCGACGACCAGGGGTACTGTTCAGATGCCTGGCGCTGTGGTTCCTGATGGTGTTTCTGCAAAAATGAATCCAGTAGATACATTGGTAGTCGATACAGCAGAAATTAAGGATTTGTTGGTTTGCACCAACAAAGGTGTTAATAATGCTGGTATTACTGAGAAATTAAATGGCAGTAATTTGACGTTGGCTTTTAACCATGCATTGGCAGACCTTGAGATAGCTGCACGTTTTACGAGCTATGAATGGATTGATGATCAGGTGGAAACCCAGGACGTTGGCGATGACGCTAAGATTAATATTAATTATATTGCTATTCATGGTCTTTACACGGAAGGTACTTATAATTTCAATACAGGATGGGAAGCTAATTCACTTGGAAAAAAGTGCACTTACCTTTATAAACCTGCTCAACCAATCGTAGTAACAGCCCAGAATGCAGTTGGATATACAGATCCTACCGATGAAACGAGCGGCTATAATAAGCCTTTCAAGCGTACAACGATTGTACCGGCAGGTAAATTATTGTTTATTCCGCAAGCATTCACTTCATGGGCTGGTGTTGACGGTGGTGATGATATAGCTGCTGCTGAAGCTGAAGAGCAGGCCTATGTAGAAGTGAATCTTACATTTGAAGATGTTAATGAACAAGAAGGTATCGACGATGTTGATATTGTTCAGGATGGAGTTATGAGTTTCTATTTCCCTTTAAAATTTACAAACAATACAGATGCTTTTGTAGCGGGCAAAAAACATAAAATGCTTTTAAATTTGAATTTTATTAGATACCCAGATGGTTCCCCCGCGTTAGCTGCGGTCGGACTTGATATTTGATGTATAACTGATATAAATATTGTAATTATGAACGAAAGCCTATTAATTAGTCTCAGACGAGTGCTGCCTTTGGCAGTCTTAGGACTGTCACTGGTGGGCTGTTCGTCCTTTGACGACGCCGAAGCACCGCCCACGGTGGAGGAGAACGAAGACGTGCAGATAGAGGCCGTCGATCTCTCTTCGGATATTACGCGTACTACTTATGGAACCGTATTGGAAAGTTTCAGTATTTATGCCTATAAGGCTACTGGTAAGCAGGCTGAGAATGTGTTATACAACAGAGTCTCTGGGACGTGGAAAAATGTTTCTGGCGTTTTCAGATGGCCGTCTAGTACAACGTTGATGAATATGTACGCCATATCGCCGAGTTCGGCGAATGTGACCAACATATCGTTTTCCATGGCTGGCCCCAGTACGTTCGACCGCGAGGTGGAAAATGTGGATCCTACTATGACGAAGATTGGCAGTCGTCTTAACGTCAGTAAGAAATCTTCCGGTGGTTTGATAAAATTGTCTTTTGTCAATGCTTTGGGAACGCTGAAAGCAACTGCTGTGAACCGTATTGCCAACGTGACGGTCATCATCAGTGAAATCAAGTTCCATAACATTGCTAGTTTAGGAAGATTTACGTTTGATTCAAAAACCATCTCGAAAGGTACATGGGAGCTGCTAAAGAGCAACCATGAGGTGTACGTCTCTGGGACAGACAGCTATAAGGATGTTCCAGTAGCTACTTATGGACATCCCTTAGATGACCCAGATACGTTGTTATCTACCAAATATACGTCCATCATTCCGGAAGAGATGTTCGTGATGCCTCAGACGGTGAATGCTTGGGTACCTTCAAAGGATGCGGACGGCAATTACATGGACGATGACAACAACAGCATCAATGAGGCTGATAAGAATCACTTGGCCTATATCGAGGTGAAGTGCCGCATCATTGGTAAGGATGATCTTGACAATGATTACTACATGTGTGGCTGGTCTGACGAGGACAATGCTGCTGACCCGGACAATAAACCGAAGTTCGAGAGCGTCTATTTCCCCTACAATGCTTCGAAGTATAAGTTTGCATTCAATAAAGCAACCACCTACAAGTTGGACTTTATGGATCCTCTGAATCCGTTAGGTGGTCCTTACAAGGGACACACGGGTATGGATGAATTCATCACCAACGAGTGGATAGAAGTACAGGGCGACGACGTGGACGACTGGACGGACGACGAGAATGGTACTATCCAGATTGAGATGTAGCCTTTGACCTCTATAGACTGATGCAAGTCAGAATTGATAACAATTTAAATAACCTTTTAAAAAAGAACAAGCAATGAAAAAAGAATATATGAAACCTTTTGTGGAAATTGTGGAGATAGAATTTCAGAGTCTTATCTGTGCCAGCACTACCGAAAGCGGTGCATCTGTGAATAACTGGGACGAAGATGAATGGCCTAACGACACGGAGGATTCTGACTAGCAGACGGAGCCATAAGCGATAGGTTGATGATATAAATGGGGCGTCGGTGCTGAAGGGTATCGACGCACCGTCAAAACCTCTAAGGAATCTATTGTTTGATTGAATCATAACCATCAATAAAATATTCTGATTATGATAAAGAGTAGAAAAATATTTGTGAACCTCGGAGCCCTGCTTCTGCTGGGCGGTTGCTTCGCCTGCTCGACGGACGATGACGACTGGACAGCACAAGCCGTGCCACAACCACTCACGTTCCAGATATCTACCGACGGGCAGGAGTGGAATGGCACCGAGACGCGCGGCACACCGCTCAATGAATTCACGGGCGAGCATGCCATCGGCATGCTCTGTGTGAAGTATCCTGTAACTGCAGCGAAGCCCATCACCGAAGACTCGGAGATGTTTATGTATAACGAGAAGGTGGATTACGACGGCTACAGCTGGACCACGGAGTATGGCTACATCGTGCCAGATGCTTCGTGGCAGATGATGTTCTATGCCTACTATCCCCACTACGATGACATCACATCGGTCATCACTGGCGAAAATGTCCGTGATACCGTCTATGTCAGGATGTCGGACAACACCAACCTTTTGCAGCCGGGCTTTACCTACAAGACGCCGGAGAAGGCTGTTGACCAGCAGGATCTGATGTACTCCATGAGTACAACACCTGCCAAGGCTCAGAATATCCAAGGGAAGTTGACCATGCAGCCTGTGGCGCTGCAGTTCCACCATCTGCTGGCAGCTCTCGACATCACGGCCAAGAGTGCCATTTCGGGTATTATCACGAAGGTGGAAATCAGCAACGTCAAGAAGAAGGCCGACTTCGATTATGTCGATTCAGACGGCAATCCGCAGAGCGACTGGAAGGTCATCTACGATGAGCGCCAGACTGTATGGCAGGACTTTAGCATTTATGTGGGTACGGAGAACAACGATGAGCCGGTCTTCGTCACAGAGGAACCGGAAGTGTTTATGCTGCTGCCGCAGGTGCTGGGCTCTGACAACATTGTTACCGTTACCCTCAATACGGGTGGTACCGAGACGACGCTGAAGACAAGCTTCCCCGCAGGCACACACCTCAGGAAGGGTGTACGCTCGAAGCTGGAAATCAACATTGCGTCGATGAAGCGTATTAAGCTGAAGGTGACTACGCCGGGCATTACCGACTGGGACAACTACGACATTACTGGCGAGGTGTCCGACAATACCTATGTCTATCCGCGTAGCGGCATTGACGATTGGATTGACGGCGGCAATACCTTGTGGAACCCCAATCCGGGACAATGATTAACATTAACTAAAAACGACAGCTTTATGAAAAAGATTCATATTCTATTTGCAGCAGCCATAGCTCTCGGGCTGTCGGCCTGCAGCAGCGACGACGGCCAGGTGGAAAGCGGTGGACTGACGCCCATCAACCTGAAGAGCCGTATTGCCGGCGACGATACGCGTGCGGCGCTTGGCATCCAGCACACCTCGTTCGACACGGGCGAGAATATCTTTGTACAAATCAGTATCTTTGATGTGGCAAATAACGCTATTGAGCAGGACTATGCGCCAATCAATTTTACGTCGGCTGCTGACGGTGTCTTGACGCCGCCAGCCAACAGCTATCCCTACTTCCCCGGCGACGACCGCCCCATCGTGGTGCGCGCCCTCTATCCCTACAACTGGGCCAGCCAGTCAACGGATATTGAAGAGAATTTTGAGGTGCAGGCCAATCAGACGGAGCGCACCTATTATAAGCGAAGTGACCTGATGTTTGCCCAAACACCGGACCCCGTCTATAAGACATCGATTACAGACCAGAATCCCTACGTGACGCTGACCTTCAAGCACCTGCTCTCAAAGATTAATGTCAATCTGACGAGTGCCAACCAGACGCTGATTGCTAATGCCCGTGTTAAACTATTGAATGTGAAACGCAAGGTTTCCGTCAACAAGGAGACGGGCGCTCTGACTGCCATAGAAAGCGTATCGCTGAACCCGGCAGAGGAGATACAGTTGGCCAGCAACTCTGTCAATTTGACTTCGAGCAGTGCCATCATCGTGCCGCAGACGGTGCCGGTAGGTAAGTTCATTGAGATCAAGCTCTCGAACAACGACATCATGACCTACAAGCTTTTCGACCCAAAGGAGTTCGAAGCAGGCAAGTCCTACACCTATAATATTACGGTGACGGAGTCAGGCCTGTCTGGCATCAGTACTGTGGTGACCGAATGGGGTAGTCCCATCGATATTGCCACCACGATGAGTGCTACACAGTAAGCTAAGTGACGAAAGAACATAACGAACCAAACGACGAAGCGCTATGAAAAAGAAAGTATTATATATCGCAGCATTGGCCGCACTCACACTGACGGCCTGCAACAGCGACGATGACATGGCAACGGTCAACAATCTGGACATCAGGCTGACTTCCAGTGTTGCCCAGGAAGCGACACGCGCCTACGACGCCACCAACCTCTGGGGCAACATGAAGTGCTACTTTTGGGCCGACCAGATTCATAACGAAACCACCGAGGACTGGATATCGGAGGCCTGGGAACTGAAGACCGGTAATAGCCAACTGGTGCCCTACACCAATGGCGACACCCGTCAGTACCCGACCGTCAACGCCTTGAATATGTATGCCATGGTGGGTAACTTTACCGGCACCATTAAGGGAACGGCATTCCCCACTGAGGGACTGACGCACACCGTGGAGGCAGACCAGACCACGGCCAACAATTACTATAAGAGCGACTTGTGCTATGCCACCTTGGGCAACCAGTCGGCACTGAATGGCGCCGCCACGCTGACCTTCAACCACATGTTGTCGAAGTTCCACATCAAGTTAGTGGCAGGCACAGGCGTCACCGATGCACAGCTGACGGATCAGTCAACAACAGTGACCGTGCTGGGTGTACGCCGCGACGTAATCTTTACGCCGACAAAGGCCATCGGTCCCAACTCGACGGCACTGGCTGCCATGCTCTCCGTACCGGCATCGCCCACCGTCAGCCCCATCACGGTGAAACCCAACGTGACGGACGGCGAGGACGTGGTGCTGCCGCCGCAGGCATTTACTTCAGGTACCAGCATTATCAAGGTAAGACTGGGCGGCGACGACCTCTACTTCAAGCTGAACGCCAACCTCACGCTGGAAAGGGGTAAGAGCTATAACTTCACCCTGACCATCAACCGCGATGAGATCAAGGCATCGGCAACGGTGACCAACTGGGGCGCTGGAAGTAACGAAAACATCACGCTCTATCTGTAACACAGGGAAAATCCTATCCCGCAAGCAGATACTGCCCTGCCAGTATAGTAAAAAGGTAGTAAAACGGAATTTAAAGGAGAAAAAAGATGAAAACAAAGAATCTGATAGCTCTGTCCCTCTTGCTCCCGCTTACAGTGCTGACGGCATGCTCTAATGACGAAGACCAGCAGCTGGCTGACGGGCGTGTACCCATCACCCTGTCGGCAGCTGAGATGCAGCTGAATGCCTTCACAACCCGTTCGGCAGCTGATACGGCACTCAATAAAAACTACATTGAGACGGGACAGACCGTCAGGGTGCGCGTCAGCAATACGGGCCAGAACTCGTGGACGGACTATAACTTCTCTACTGGTGAGGGGGGTACCATGACCGTATCGGGCACGGCACCCTACTATCCGATGGATAACACCCACGTGGATATCGTGGCCTACTATCCGTCGTTCGCAGGAACATCGTTCACTGTCCGCACGGACCAATCGACCAACGATGGCTATATGGCCAGCGACCTGCTGTTCGCCAGTAAGAGCAATCAGGAGAAGACCAACGGCACCGTGCCCCTGCAGTTTGAGCACAAGATGGCCAAGGTGGTCGTCACCGCTACGGCGGGGGCGGGCATCACCGCTATAGAAGGCATCACCTTGCACAAGGTGCTGCCTGAAGTGCCCTTCAACCAGCAGACGGGTGTCGTCTCGTCGGCCACAGGCAGCGAGACCAACGTGATTATAGCCAAGGAGGAGTCGGCAGCCACCGTCAGCGGTGCCTGCCTCATTCCGGCACAGACCATTGAGGGCGACCTGCTGACCATCGAGACCAACCTCGGCACCGCCACCTACCGCGTGAACAGTAAAACGTTCGCGGCCGGTAAGGTGTACTGCCTGCGTATCGGCGTGAACCGCGCCGCTGTAGGTGCCACCACGGAGGTGAACAACTGGACGGACACGGAGGGTGTGGTTATTAAGAATAATGACGAGTTCCGCACGTTCATCATTCGTAACAATAAAGGCACCTATAGCTTGACAATGGTCTTCGTAGAGGGTGGGCCTTATACAACTTTGGCAGGCAAAACTGTCACCGGTACACTGTCGGACTTCTACATTGCACAGACAGAAACGACCAACGGCGCATGGTGGATGTTGACTAACTTTACTGTGCCTTCAGGACAGACAAGGGCTGGAGCTGAAGATCCTGTCGCTATGGTTACATGGGACGATGCCGTCAACTTTATATCCAGGCTTAACAGTCATTTCGCAGGCCAGTTGGATGGCATGACGTTCAAACTGCCATCGGATGCCCAGTGGGAATACGCTGCCCGTGGCGGAACGGCTCAGGAACGCTATACATATGCCGGTGGTGATGACAAGAGTCTTGTAATGGTTGATGCAGATATGTCTCCTACCAGTACTTTTGGAGTTGCCCACCTGCTGGGCAATAGCTTAGGTATCTACGACATGAGCGGAAACGTTTGGGAATGGGTACAAGACTGGGACTTCACTGTCACTAACGGCATGAATTTAGGCAAAGACTATGTATGTACTACCAAGAAGAATGCAAGTACGGAGCATCTGATTCGTGGCGCAAGCTGGTGTGAGGGAAGTACCTCAAATACTTATTTGCAGCCACTTGGAGCCTCTCGTTATCCATGGACTTCAGCTGAGGCGAATGTCGGCTTCCGTGTGGTACTGCAATAATAAAAATGTAAGGAACTATGATGATGATAAAGACAAAGATAATATTGGCTTTGGCCTTGATGCCGGTGCTTGGTATGCTGACAGCATGCCAAGCCGATGACGCACAGCAGGATGAGGGACGTGTGCCCATAACCCTGTCAGATAATACCCTGACGGCTGTTTATACGCGCGCGGCTGCGGATACCACCCTTAATAAGGGCTATCTGGAATCGGGACAGAATGTCAAAGTCCTTGTCCGTAATCATGGGGCCACCGACTGGAGTGAATACACTTATACGGCTGGTGCCAACGGCACGATGCTGCTGCCGGACAATCCGCCTTACTATCCCCTGGACGGTACTCACGTGGACATCGTAGCCTGTCACCCCTCGTTCTCTGGCAATACCTTCACCGTAGCTACTGACCAGGCCTCCAATGCGGGCTATCTGGCCAGCGACCTGCTGATGGCCAGCATCGACAATCAGGAGAAGACCACCTCAACGGTCAACCTGCAGTTTGAGCACAAGATGGCGAAGGTCATCGTCAACGTCTTTGCCAACACATCGACGGGCGTGACCGCCATCCAGAACGTCACCCTGCAGAACGTGAAGCCCTCCGTATCGGTCTATCCGAAGACGGGCGTCGTCAGTGCTGCCGACGGTACACCCACCGCCATCACACTGGTGAAGAACAGTACAGCGGATAACGCTGCCGGCGCGGCAGTCATCCCTGCACAGACCATCAGCGGTAACCTGCTGACCATCCAGACAAACCTTGGCATCGCTACCTACAGCGTCGATAGCAAAGAGTTCGAGGCCGGCAAGTCGTATGTGCTGACCATCAGCGTGAACCAGGCTGCCGTAGGTACCACCACCGAAATCAACAACTGGACCGCTACCGAAGGTGCCGTCGTCAAGACGGGCGATGACCGCGTGAAGATCTTTGTGGTAGGCGATGAACAGTGGCCAGACTGGCAATCCACCATTGTCATGATTAAGGTGGAGGGCGGTCCTTATTCGACACTTGCTGGTGTAACGGTGAACGGTACTATTTCCGACTTTTACATCTCACAGACAGAGGTTACCAACTTCCAGTGGTACACCATAACTGGTGTAGCACCGCCGTCAGGACAAACCGGTTATATGCTACGCTCTCATCCTATTGAGAAAGTATCGTATAATGATATCGTGTCAAATCAGTTCTTTACCAAGCTGAACAGCAAACTGGCCACTCAGTTAGACGGTATGGAGTTCAAACTGCCTACCGAGGCACAGTGGGAATATGCAGCCCGAGGAGGCAAGGCTCGTGAGACCTATTTATACGCTGGAAGTAATGCGCCTGGAAATGTATCATGGTATGATGGAAACAGTGGGGTTGATAACGTAAAACAGTCTCATCCAGTAGCTACCCGAGGTGCCAATAGTCTTGGTATCCACGACATGACTGGAAACGTATGGGAGATGTGCCGCGACAAATATCAGGAGGGCATCCCCACGACACAGAACAACTACGTCTGTACCACTGGTAGCAATCATGTATTTCGTGGTGGCGGCTGGGGAAGTAGCACCGACTGGCTTACACTGACACGCCGCTACTCATGGGCTGACAACGTTCAAACCTCTGCTGTTGGCTTCCGCATTGTGATGGAGTGACACTGCAGAGAATGACGAGGAGAATGAAGATAACTAAAAAACGATAGAGCTATGAAGAAAAAGAGCATACTGATTATGATGGCGATGACGGCAGTTCTGTCCGGCATGCTGACAGCATGCTCCAATGTCGACGAACTGCAACAGGCTGAAGAGCGTGTGCCCATCTCCCTGACGGGCACAACACGACTGAACGCCTTCACCACGCGTTCGGCTGCAAACACGGAACTCAATGACAACTTCATTGAGTCAGGACAGACCGTGATGGTGCGCATCAGTGAGGCAAACCAGCAGACATGGACGAACTATATCTATACGGCCGGAGCCAATGGCGTGCTGACAGCACCTGCTACACCGCCGTACTATCCCATGACCGATACGAATGTTGACATTGTTGCCTATAGTCCGTCGTTTGCCGAGGGTACGTTCAACATTCGTCTGGACCAATCGACAGACGAAGGCTACAAAGCCAGTGACCTGCTCTATGCCAAAAAACTCAATCAGGAAAAGACGGGTTCTGCCGTTCCCCTGCAGTTCGAGCACAAGATGGCCAAGGTGGTCATTACAGCCAGAGCCGGAGCAGGTGTCAGCACCATTCAGAGCATTACCCTCCACAGGGTTATGCCTACCGTGACTTTCGATCAGGTAACAGGCGATGTCTCGGATGCAACGGGCTCGTTGAGTAGCGTGATTATTGCCAAGGAAGAATCGGCCGATGCCGTTACCGGTGCTGCCCTGATTCCTGCACAGGCCATTGAGGGTAACCTGATTACTATAGTGACCAACAAGGGTACAGCTACCTACAGTGTAGATAGTAAGGTGTTTGCCGCAGGCAAGGTTTATAACCTGACGATTACCGTTAGCCGCGCTGCCGTGGGTGCCACCACTGCCGTGAACGGATGGACTGACACCGAGAGTGCGGTCATCGATATGAATGGCAATTCCAAGCAGTTCGTCGTGCGTAACGATTGGGGCTGGTATCGCTTCATGATGATTTACGTGGAGGGCGGTCCTTATTCGACGTTAGGAGGCAAGACTGTCACTGGCACGCTGTCGGACTTCTACATCGAGCAGACAGAAACGACCATCGGCTCCTGGTGGATGATGAACGAATTGCAAACTCCTGAAGGTCAGCTCAATGTGGCAGCAACATATCCCGTTACGATGGTGACATGGGACGATGCCATCAGCTATGTCAACAAGTTGAATACCTACTTCGCTGACCAGTTGGGCGGCATGCATTTCAAACTGCCGTCGGAAGCCCAGTGGGAGTATGCTGCCCGTGGCGGAAAGGCCCGCGAGACCTACACCTATGCAGGAGGTAATGACAAGAGTTTGGTAATGATTAGCAAAGACAATCATAACACCACCATGCCCGTGGGCTCACTGATGTCCAATAGCTTAGGTCTCGTGGACATGACCGGTAACGTGTGGGAATTTGTGCAAGACTGGTATTCCACGATTTCCAATAACGCCAATCTGGGTAAGGACTATGTGCGCTCCAGCAAACCGAATTCAAATTCACAGCGTCTGGTAGTTGGTGCCAGCTATAGGGAGGGAGATAACAATGATTCGCAATATCTGCCTCTCGGTGCAGCGCGCTTTGAGTGGTCCGGTGCCCTGCAGTTTGTAGGCTTCCGTGTGGCGCTGCAATAAATAATGAAGAAAGGATTGATGACGATGAAGACGATGAAGAACATATTAGCGATGGCTCTGCTGCCTGTGCTGGGAGCACTGACAGCCTGCTCTGTTGACGACGAGCAGATGGACAACCGTGTGCCCATCACCTTGTCGGGGACAACGCTGACCATCACCGAGACACGAGCAAATGCCGATACTGCCCTGAACAAGGACTATATTGAAGTTGGACAGACGGTGAAGGTAAGCGTCAGGAACACGGGCTCTAACTCGTGGACAGACTACGCCTATATGGCTGCTGCCGGAGGTGAACTGACACCGCCGACAACGCCGCCGTTCTATCCCATCAACGGCGCTCACGTCGATATCGTTGCCTACAGTCCCTCTACTGCCACTTCTACATTCTCGGTGCTGCCCGACCAGACCTCCAATAACAGTTTTATGGCCAGCGACCTGGTATATGCCAACGCACTGGACCAGGAAAAGAGCACCACCGCCATCCCCTTGCAGTTCGAACATAAGATGTCGAAAATCGTGGTCAACGTGACGGCAGGCAGTGGCGTGAGCGAGATACAGTCGGTGACGCTGCTTAACATCTATCCTGATGTGACGTTCAATCCCGCCACCGGTGCCGTCGGCTCTGCCACAGGCACCAAGACACCTATTATCATCGTCAATAACAACCACACGGCAGCCGTCGTTGGCGCTGCTGCCATTCCCAGCCAGACGCTTATCGGCAACATGCTGGCCATCGTGACTGACATTGGTACTGCCACTTACGCCATCGACAGCAAGACCTTTGAGGCCGGCAGGGTATATAGGCTGAACATCAGTGTAGGACGTGCTCAGGTGAATACCACCACCCAGATTACGGGATGGACAGAAGGCGGCGTGCTGAGCTATCATAACACCGGCAGTCCCTTCCTCACCTTCACCGTCAATGGCGTGTCGTTCAATATGATCTTCGTGGAGGGCGGTGCCTATTCGATGAAATATATAAACACAAAGATTTCGGACTGGAAGCAAGATAATGAGGTTACGCTGACTGGCACATTGAGCGATTACTACATCCAACAGACTGAGTGTACCAATGCAGTGTATAAGGCTGTTATGGGAAGTATTCCGTCTGTTAGTGATTATGTAGCCGATCACTTTCCTGTAAATGGAGTGACATGGGCGGGAGTCACTGCAGCATCCACTGGTTTCATTGACCGTCTGAATGAACTTGTGGCTGACCAATTGCCGGCAGGCATGAAGTTCAAGCTGCCCTCAGAGGCACAGTGGCAGTTTGCCGCACAAGGCGGTAATAAGAGATATTACCACGGTACTGAATATACTTACGATTATCCAGGCGCAGGCACTGCAGAATTTGTTGCTGTCTATGGCAAGACGTCTCTTTGGTGGGTGGCCTGGAAGGGACCCAACGAACTCGGTCTCTACGATATGTCGGGTAATGTCTGGGAACTGTGTCAAGACAATTACACCATCCAGACGTCTGGCGACAAAGGCCATGACTATGTAGATACCTCGAGCAGTTCCTATCGTGCGGTACGTGGCGGGTGTTTTAGCAATAATATAGAGTGGATGAAAATAGGCACAAGAGGTTTCCTACAGCCTACGGATGACTGGACTGCTGCTTTAGGCTTCCGCCTCGCCCTGCAATAAGTGAAGAAGACAATAGAAACTTAAAAACGAGAGATACGATGAAGACGAAAAACATACTGGCTTTAGCCCTGCTGCCCGCACTGACAATGCTGGCAACGGCGTGCTCAAGTGATGATGCGCAGTTGCAGGACAACCGCGTGCCCATCACCCTGACGGCCAGTACGCTGACTGTCGGTGAGACGCGAACAGCTGCCGATACCGCACTGAACAAGGGATATCTTGAAAACGGGCAGGCAGTACGGGTACGTGTCAGGAAGACTGGCGGCACAGATAACGACTGGGCCGACTACACCTATACAGCCGGCGCTAACGGTGAGATGACTGCTCCCGCCACGCCGCCGTTCTATCCCATTGACAATACCCATGTCGATATCGTGGCTTACAGTCCTTCGTTTGCCAATAGCACGTTCACGGTGCTGTCTGACCAGACCACCGATGAGAGCTATCTGGCCAGTGACCTCGTCTTTGCCAGCGCATCGAATCAGGCGAAGAGTGCCACCGCTGTTCCCCTGCAGTTCGAGCATAAGATGGCAAAGATCGTGGTGGAAGCTTTGGGCAACGCCGCCAGCGGCGTTACCACCATCAACAGCATCACCCTGCACACGGTACGTCCGCAGGTGTCGTTCAACACCAATACAGGCGTTGTCAGCACAGCAGAGGGTGATGTCGTCAGCATCAAGCTCGTCAAGGATGGTGAGGAAGGGGCTGCTGCCGGTGCTGCCGCCATTCCCGGACAGACCATCAGCGGCGACCTGCTGACCATCGAGACCAACCTCGGCACAGCCACCTACAGCGTGGATAGCAAGACCTTTATGGCTGGCAAGGTATATAAGATGCGTATCACCGTGACTCGTGCCCAGGTGAACACCACTACCAAAATTACAGACTGGACAACAACCGGGAATGTGAACCTTTACTCATCAGGCGGCGATCCGTTCAAGCTGATTACCCTGACCAATAACGGCAAGTCAATTACGCTCGTTATGGTTCTGGTCAAGGGTGGCAGCTATACCAAGTTCCGCGACAAGACCAACGTCACCGGTACCCTGACGGACTACTACATCCAGCAGACAGAAGTAAACAACAAGCAGTGGTACTGCGTGATGGGCTATAAACCCACTATACAATATGCGGGATGCGATGGAGACGCCTATCCGGTTGCAGGTATTTCCTATAATGAGGTCACGACTGCCAATACGGGCTTCTTAGCCAGACTGAACAGCCTGACAAGCAGCCAGCTGGAAGGCCGCAAGTTCAAACTACCTACCGAGGTGCAGTGGGAGTTTGCTGCCCGTGGCGGTACTCATAGCCGTGGATATATATTCGCAGGCAGCGATTATTATAATGCTGTGTCCTGGAACGCAGAAAATAGCGGAGGAGTGACGCATCCCACCGGCCAGCTTGGTGCCAATGAGCTTGGAATCTACGATATGACAGGCAACGTGCAGGAATATTGTTCGGACTACTATACCGCGACACCTCCCACCGCACTGGGTACGGACTATAAGGGTCCGGCAGCGGGCACGACGATTGTGGCACGTGGAGGCAACATTACTTCCGATCTCACCACAATACTTCCACTCTCAGCTGCAGGTAATGTCTGTTATGGCAACGCAGGTTATGCCTTAGACCACCAAGGCTCCGGCAAAGGCTTTCGCCTTGTGCTGCAATAAATAGAAATGTACAATCAATATTTGCAAGTGTATGAAAATGAAGAATATCTTAGCTCTGGCTCTGCTGCCTACAATGACAGCCATGCTGACGGCATGCTCCAACGATGATGCCCAGCAAGCCAACGAGCGTGTGCCCATCAGTCTGTCGGCTACGACACTGACGGCCACTGAGACACGTGCAAATGCTGACACTACCTTGAACAAGACATACCTTGGGAATGGACAGGCTGTGAGGGTGCGCGTCAGTAATACTGGCGTGGGCTCATATACCGACTATACTTATACAGCTGAAGCCAATGGTATGCTGACGGCTCCCGCGACACCGCCATTCTATCCTATCGACAATACCCGTGTTGATATCGTGGCATACAGCCCGTCGTTCGCCAGTAGTACGTTCACCATTATGAACGACCAGACGAACAACGATAACTATGTGGCCAGCGATCTCATTTTCGCCAGCGTGTCGAATCAGGAAAAGACCACAGCCACCGTACCCCTGCAGTTCGAACATAAGATGGCAAAGGTCGTGGTGGAAGCTCTGGCCAATACCGCCAGTGGCGTTACCACCATCAACAGCATCACCCTGCACAGGGTGCGTCCCTCGGTATCGTTTAATACCAGTACCGGTGTCGTCGGCTCGGCCGATGGCAGTATGGTCAGCGTCAAACTCGTCAAGAATAGTAACGAAGGGGCTGCCTACGGTACGGCAGCCATTCCCGGACAGACCATCACCGGCAATCTGCTGACCATCGAGACCAACCTCGGCACGGCTACTTATGCCGTCGATAGCAAGACATTCTCCGCCGGGAAGGTCTATAAGATGCGCCTTACCGTGACCCGTGAACAGGTGAATTCCGTGACTCAGATTTCGGGCTGGACAGAGAATGGGGATGTGAACCTTTACTCCTCGGGCGGCGATCCGTTCAAGCTGATTACCCTGACCAATAACGGCAAGACGGTCACGTTCGTCATGGTTTACGTGAAGGGTGGCAGCTACACCAAATTCCGCGACAAGACCAACGTCACCGGTACCCTGACCGACTACTATATCCAGCAGACAGAAGTCAACAACAAGCAGTGGTACGCCGTGATGGGCTCTTTACCTCCTAATGAATTAGCAGGATGCACCGGTGAACAATATCCGGTAGCAGCTATTTCCTATACAGATATTACTGCTGCCAGTACAGGCTTCCTGGCAAGACTGAACAACTTGGCAGGCAGTCAACTGGAAGGCCGCAAGTTCAAATTGCCCACCGAGGCACAATGGGAATTCGCCGCCCGCGGCGGTACGCATAGCCGGAACTATATCTATGCCGGTAGTGACTATGCCGATGCCGTGGCTTGGCATGTTAATAATTCAGCCTCTGAAATGATATACCCCATAGCCAAGCTTGGTGCCAATGAGTTAGGACTCTACGATATGTCGGGCAATGTGCAGGAATATTGTTCGGACTACTATACCGCGACACCTCCCACCGCACAGGGTACAGACTATAGTGGACCTGCCACAGGTTCCGAGGTCGTAGCACGAGGCCGAAACAGGGACTCTGACCCCGCTACCATCTTGCGTCTCTCAGATCCTGACAATGTCATGGTTATAAACTTCTCACATGTAGGAAATCGTAAGGGGTTCCGCCTTGCACTGCAATAAAAAAGAAACAATACATTAAAACGCGTAATACGATGAAGACGAAAAATATACTGGCTTTAGCCCTGCTGCCCGCACTGACGATACTGGCAACGGCATGCTCTAACGACGATGCACAGACGGCTGACAACCGTGTGCCCATCGTCCTGTCAGCCAATACACTGACTGTCAGCGAGACACGAACTGCTGCAGATACCGCCTTGAACAATGCATACCTTGTGAATGGAAAGGCTGTGAGAGTTCGTGTGAGCAACACGGGTGTTGGCTCATATACTGACTACACCTATACGGCCGGAGCCAACGGTGTGCTGGAAGCACCTGCCGCACCGCCGTACTATCCCATTGACAATACGAATATCGATATCGTAGCCTACTGCCCCTCGTTCGCAGGCAGCACCTTCACCATAGAGAGCGACCAGACCAACAACGACAACTATGTGGCCAGCGACCTGCTGTTTGCCAGTAAGACCAATATTGAAAAGACCACCTCCACCGTACCCTTGCAGTTTGAGCACAAGATGGCCAAGATCGTGGTGGAAGTCCTGGCCGACACCCCCAGCGGCGTTACCACCATCAACAACATTACGCTACACAAGGTACGTCCCACGGTGTCGTTCAATACCAATACCGGCAACGTCAGTTCGGCTGAAGGCGATATAATTAGCGTTAAGCTCGTCAAGAACGGTAATGAAGGAGCGGCTGCCGGTGCGGCTGCCATTCCCGGACAGACCATCGGCGGTAACCTGCTGACCATCGAGACAAACCTCGGCACAGCTACCTACAGCGTGGACAGCAAGACTTTTATGGCTGGTAAAGTCTATAAGATGCGTATCACCGTGACTCGTGCTCAGGTAGGAACCACCACCCAAATCACGAACTGGACGGAGAGCGCTGGTGTGAGCATCTACTCATCAGGCGGTGACCCGTTTAAACTGATTACCCTGACCAATAACGGCAAATCTGTCACGTTCATCATGGTTTATGTAAAAGGTGGCAGCTATACTAAGTTCCGCGACAAGACCAACGTCACAGGCACCCTGACGGACTACTACATCCAGCAGACAGAAGTCAACAACAAGCAGTGGTACGCCGTGATGGGTAGTACGCCTGCAAACCAATCCAACAGTGGTGACTCTTATCCCGTAGGATGTACTTCCTATGCTGACATCACTACAGCCAATACCGGTTTCTTAGCCAAGCTGAACAACCTGACAAGCAGTCAACTGGAAGGCCGGAAGTTCAAATTGCCCACCGAAGCCCAGTGGGAGTTCGCCGCCCGCGGCGGTACGCATAGCCGAAATTACCTTTACGCCGGTAGTAACTACTATAGTGCAGTGGCTTGGAACGGTGAAAACAGTAAAGAAAACAATGTAGCTGTGGCACACCCCTGCGGACAACTCGGAGCCAATGAGTTAGGACTCTACGATATGTCGGGTAACGTCCAAGAATACTGCTCCGACTGGTATAGCGCTACAGTACCAACGACACAGGGTACGGACTATAAGGGGCCGACGACGGGAACGCAGATAGTAGCACGAGGCAGAAACTTTGGTGACACAAGCACCGAAGATCTTAAACTGTCTTCTGCGAATAATGCCCGTTCATATGACACAACCCATACTGGCGCCGGAAAGGGTTTCCGCTTGGTACTGCAATAAAGAAAGTAAGAACTTAAAACGAAATACTACTTATGAAGACTAAGGATATATTAGCAATGGCCCTGCTGCCCGTGTTTGGCGCGTTGGCGGCATGCTCCAACGATGATGCTAAGACGGCAGACAACCATGTGCCCATCACCCTGACGGCCAGTACACTGACCATCGAGGAGACACGAGCGGCGGCCGACACCGCTCTGAACAAGGGATACCTTGAGAGCGGGCAGGCGGTAAGGGTGCGCGTCAGGAATACAGGTAGTACCGGTTCGTGGACAGACTACGCATATACCTCCGGAGCCAACGGCGTGCTGACAGCCCCGGCCACACCGCCGTTCTACCCGATCAACAACGTTAACGTCGATATCGCAGCTTTCTGCCCTTATGCTGCCGGCGAGACCTTCACCATACACGCTGACCAGACCAGCCCTGAGGACTATCTGGCCAGCGACCTGCTTTTTGCCAGCGTATCGAATCAGGAGAAAACCGCGACTGCTGTGCCCCTGCAGTTTGAGCACAAGATGGCCAAGGTAATCATCACTGCCACAGCAGGTTCTGGTGTCAATACCATCGAAGAGGTGACCTTGCATAAGGTGCTGCCCAGTGTGGCATTCAACCAGAGCACAGGTGAGGTCAGTACCGCCATTGGCAATGAGACAGATGTCATCCTCGTCAAGGAGAATAATACTTCCGCCGTTGCCGGTGCTGCCGTCATTCCGGCACAGGCCATCAACGGAGATATTCTGACCATCAAGACCGATCAGGGCACTGCCACCTACTCCGTCAGTAGTAAGGTGTTCACGGCGGGTAGGGTATATAAGCTGACCATTTCGGTAAGTAAGACGTCGGTGAATACCACCACCGCTATCACCAACTGGACAGACACCGAGGGCGTCGTCATCAAAACGGGTGATGACAATATGAAGATGTTTTTCCTGGAGAGTGCCGGTTATCTATCGCATAGAACAGCCTTTATCATGATTAAAGTGGAGGGCGGCACCTATTCGACGTTCGGTGGCGTAGCGGTTAACGGAACCATCTCCGACTTCTACATCGGCCAAACGGAAGTCACCAACTTTATGTGGTGGCAAATTATGGATAACACCAGACCTTCGGGACAAAAGAATGACGCAAATTCCTATCCCGTCGCCATGATTACTTATGCACAAATACAAACATTCATAAGCCGCTTAAATACTAAGTTGGCTGACCAGTTAGACGGTATGCATTTCAAGTTGCCGTCAGATGCCCAGTGGGAGTATGCTGCGCGTAGTGGAAAGTATCACGACACTTATATCTATGCAGGCAGTAATACACTTAACTATTGTTCATGGAATAAGAACAACAGTAATAATACTACACATCCTGTAGCCTATGACAGAGCATGTAACAATTTAGGCATATATGACATGAGCGGAAATTTGTGGGAATATTGCGAAGACTATGGTTCCTCAAGCATTCCCACGACACAAAACGATTATGTCAACACAACGCCAAGTGCGTATAGGATAATTCGAGGAGGGTGTTATAGTGCTTCTCAAGATGCCTATCATTCAGTTTCATACCGACATAATTTGGATGTAAACGCTGTAGCAAAGGATAATGTCGGCTTCCGTCTGGTACTGCAATAAGGAGAAGTAAAAGAAAAGACTAAAAACGAACTATATGATGAAGACTAAGAATATATTAGCGATGGCCCTGCTGCCCGCACTGACAATGCTGGCAACGGCATGCTCAAGTGACGATGCACAGACGGCTGATAACCGTGTGCCCATCACCCTGACGGGGACGACACTGACCATCACCGAGACGCGTGCAAATGCTGATACAACATTGAATAAGGATTACCTTAAAGTTGGACTTCCTGTGCGGGTAAGCGTTAAGAATACGGGTACCAGCACGTGGACAGACTACACTTATACGGCAGCTGCCGGAGGAGAACTGACACCGCCGACCACGCCGCCGTTCTATCCCATCGACAATACCAGCGTTGATATCGTGGCCTACAGCCCTTCTTTTGCCTCTTCTACGTTCTCGGTGCTGTCCGATCAGACCACTAACGATAGCTACCTGGCCAGCGATCTGGTGTATGCCAGCGTGTCGAATCAGGCGAAGAGCATTTCAGCCGTTCCCTTGCAGTTCGAGCATAAGATGGCGAAGATTGTGGTCAATGTATTGGCGGGCAGTGGCGTCAACGAGATACGGTCAGTGACGCTGAGCAACATCTATCCTCAGGTGACGTTCAATCCTGCTACTGGTGCTGTTGGCTATGCTACAGGCACTCAGACGCCTATTACCATTGTCGATAATAATACAACAGCAGCTGCCTATGGTGCTGCCGTCATTCCCGGACAAACGGTCGTGGGTAACTTGCTGACTGTCGTAACGGATCTTGGCACTGCCACCTATTCAGTAAGCAGTAAGACCTTTACGGCAGGTAAGATGTATAAGCTGACCATCTCAGTGAGCAAGACATCGGTGAACGCCACTACTGAAATTACCAACTGGACAGACACCGAGGGTGTCGTTGTCAAGACGGGCGATGACAATGTGAAGGTGTTCACCGTTGAAAGTAACGAGTGGCCGTCGTGGAAAGAGTCCTTTGTGATGATTAAGGTAGAAGGTGGCAGTTATTCCACCTTTGGCGGTGTAGCGGTGAACGGCACCATCTCTGACTTTTACATCGGACAGTTAGAGGTCACTAACGCTCTTTGGGCAATAATCATGGATGATACCCGGCCTGCAAATCAAAAGGAAAATGGTAATCGCTATCCCGTCACAATGGTTTCCTATGCAGATATCAATGCTGCCACAACAGGTTTCCTTGCTCGGTTGAATGCCAGATTGGCTAACCAGCTGGATGGCATGACATTCCAATTACCGTCGGAGGCACAGTGGGAGTATGCCGCCCGTGGCGGAACAAAACACGAAGACTATATTTATGCAGGCAGCAATACGCTCAACTGGGTTTCATGGAACTCGACCAATAGTAATGGTACAATACATCTTGTTGCCAGTGAATGGGGAGCAAACAGTTTAGGACTCTTCGACATGAGCGGCAATGCATATGAAATATGTAAAGACTATTACTCCACAAGTATTCCCACGACACAGAACGACTATGTCAATACCACACCAAGCGATAAATACTCATGGCGCGGTGGTAGCTGGGCCGACAATGCTACCAATTGCGCTGTTGCATCTCGAGTTGGAGGTGAGATCGCTGGTAGGTGGAATACGGGCGGCTTCCGTCTGGTACTGCAATAAGGAGAAGTAAAAGAGAAGACTAAAAACGAACTATATGATGAAGACGAAGGATATATTAGCGATGGCTCTGCTGCCGGCACTTGGTGTACTGACAGCATGCTCCAATGACGACGCGCAGACGGCAGATCGTGTGCCCATCACCTTGACTGGTACGACGATGACCGTCGAGGAGACACGTGCTGCGGCCGACACCGCCTTGAACAAGGGCTATCTGGAATCTGAACAGACCGTCAAAGTGCTCGTTCGGAATACGAATGGTACCGATGATGACTGGAAAGACTACATCTATACGTCAGCTGCCAACGGTGTGCTGACACCACCGTCAACACCACCGTTCTATCCGCTTGACAACACCAACGTCGATATCGTGGCCTTTAGTCCCTCCTTTGCCTCTTCCACCTTCTCGGTACTGTCCGATCAGACCACCAACGACAGCTATATGGCCAGTGACCTGGTGTATGCCAGTGTAACAAACAAGGCGAAGAGTACGACTGCCGTTCCTCTGCAGTTCGAGCATAAGATGGCGAAGATAGTGGTCAACGTAACAGCGGGCAAAGGCGTGAGTGAGATACGCTCGGTGACGCTGGCCAGTATCTATCCTACGGTGTCGTTCAACGAAAGTACGGGTGCCATCGGTTCTGCCACAGGCACTAAGACGCCTGTCACCATCATCAGCGGCAACGAAACACCAGCAGCCTCCGGTGCTGCAGTCATTCCCGGACAAACGGTCGTGGGTAACTTGCTGACTGTCGTCACGGATCTTGGCACTGCCACCTATTCAGTAAGCAGTAAGACCTTTACGGCAGGCAACGCCTATACGCTGAACATCCGCGTTAAGCAGACCGACATCAACGCTACTACCGCCATTAAGGATTGGACGGATAATAGTACGGTTAACATTGGTATGGTAGAGACAAGTAAGCAGTTTGAATTGAATTTACATGGTAGAAGTGCCAAATTCAGAATGGTCTATGTGCAGGGTGGCGACTACACCACATTCCGAGGAAAGGAAGTGACAGGTACGCTGAGCGATTACTATATTCTGCAGATAGAAGTGACAAACAACCAATGGTACTGTGTGATGGGTAGCACGCCCACAGGACAGGACTATAACGGCGATGGCTATCCTGTAGCTTGTGTTTCATGGAACGATATTGTAAACGAAGGAGGCTTTTTGGAGCAACTCAATACTGCCTTAGCCGATAAGATTGGCAGTATGAGATTCAAACTGCCTACCGAAGCCCAGTGGGAGTATGCCGCCCATGGGGGAGTGCTCGGCAGAGGCTATATGTACTCAGGCAGTAACACTCTTGCTGCTGTAGCTTGGTATGGAGGAAATTCGGGTAATAAAACAAATCCTGTTGGCCAGCTTGGAGCAAACGAATTAGGACTGTACGACATGACAGGCAATGTGCAAGAGTGGTGTTCCGATTGGTATAGTTCAACGGTAACCACTGTGCAGGGCAAGGATTACACTGGTCCTGCATCAGGCACAGAAAAAGTAGCCAGAGGACGACAATGTAAAATTACAGGAGACGAGCTAAAGATTTCTTCGGAGGACAATGTCCGTAACCTTGCACCAACGACGCGGGGTGCGGCCACTGGCTTCCGCCTCGTACTGCAATAAACAGAAAAGACAATAAAGACTAAAAACAAACTATATGATAAAGACAAAGGATATATTAGCGATGGCCCTGTTACCGGCACTGGCAATGCTGGCAACGGCATGCTCTAACGATGACGCGCAGAACGCAGACCGCGTGCCCATCACCTTGACGGGTACAACGCTGACCGTGGAGGAGACACGAGCAGCGGCTGGCAGCGACTTGAACGATGGATACATCGAGGCTGGACAGACCGTCAAGGTGCTCGTTCGGAATACGAACAGTACTGGCTCATGGGCTGAATATGCCTACGTGGCAGCAGCTAACGGTGTGCTGACACCCCCAGCCACACCGCCTTACTATCCGTTAGACAATACCAACGTTGACATCGTGGCCTATAGTCCCTCAACAGCCTCTTCTACGTTTGCGGTGCTGACCGACCAAACCACCAATGACAGCTATATGGCCAGTGACTTGGTGTATGCCAGTGCTACAAACAAGGCGAAGAGCACGACTGCCGTTCCCCTGCAGTTCGAGCATAAGATGGCGAAGATTGTGGTCAACGTAACAGCAGGCGACGGAGTGGGTGTGATACAATCCGTTAGACTGGCAAGCGTCTATACTCAAGTGCCATTCGACCCCTCTACGGGTGTTATCGGATCGGCTACAGGTTCCCAGACTCCTATTACCATCGTTAATAACAACACCACGGCTACAGCCAGTGGTGCTGCAGTTATTCCTGGACAGACGGTCGTTGGTGACCTGCTGACAGTTGTGACGAATATTGGTACTGCTACCTATGCCGTCGAAAGCAAGACCTTTACGGCAGGTAATGTCTATATATTGAACATCCGCGTGGGACGCACTTCGATTGGCGCAACCACCTCGATTACGAACTGGACTGGCAGTGGTACCGTCAATGTGTGGCCGTCAGATGATACCGCACGTACCTTTATGGTTAAAGACGATATTGGCTCTTACACTTTCACTATGATTAAGGTGGAGGGTGGACCTTTTACAACCTACGGCGGCAAGACAGTGTCGGGCGAGGTATCGGACTTCTATATCGGACAGTTAGAGGTATGCTGGGGCTTCTGGTGGGTAGTTATGCACACCATCCCCTCGCTTTCGGTAGAAAGTCATCGGGCGTCTTCCACGTACCCTGTCATGGGAATGAGTTATAGTGATATCGTCGGTTCGAATGGCTTCTTGGAGAAACTCAATGCTCAGCTCGCTGACCAGACGGACGGCATGACGTTCAAGTTGCCTACCGACATCCAATGGGAGTATGCCGCCCGAGGCGGAAAGAACAGGGAGAACTACCTCTACTCCGGTGGTGATGATCCTAGTATGGTTGTTAATTATATAGTGACACAGGGAAAGGCTGGCTTCCCTGTCCCCTGTGCTACAAAGTATGCCAATAGTTTAGGTATCTCTGATATGAGTGGCAATGCATGGGAATGGGTATCTGACCGCTATTGGTCTGTGACTCCGGGCATGGTTATTCCCAAGGATTATGAAGGACCGACGGGAGCCGCTGCTACAGGACGTCTGCTGCGTGGTGGAGGATGGAATGTCACATTGACAGATACCAGTGATGACGTTGATGACAGAGTTCCTTTCCTGAGAGTGTACGCACGCTTTAACTGGGGTGACAATGCACATGAGGCCGTCGGCTTCCGCCTGGTACTGCAATAAGGAGAAGTAAAAGAAAAGACTTAAAACGAACTATATGATGAAGACGAAGAATATATTAGCGATGGCCCTGCTGCCGGCACTTGGTGTACTGACAGCATGTTCAAGTGACGACGCGCAGACCGCAGACCGTGTGCCCATCACCCTGTCAGCCTCGACGTTGACGGTCAGTGAGACACGTGCTGCGGCCGATACTGCCCTTAACAAGGAGTATCTGGAAGTGGGACAGACGGTGAAGGTGCGCGTTAGCAATACTGGAGCTAACACATGGTCGGATTATTCCTTCGATGCGGGTGCTAATGGTGTGATGACTACTACCGACATTCCGCCCTTCTATCCGATGGACAACACCCACGTTGATATTGCCGCCTTCAGCCCATCGTCAGCGGGAGCAACCTTCTCTGTGCAGTCCGACCAAACCAGTCGGGAGAGCTATCTGGCCAGCGACCTGCTGTTTGCCTCCAAGAGCAATCAGGGGAAAACTACGGCTGCTGTGCCCCTGCAGTTTGAACACAAGATGGCGAAGGTGATTGTCAACGTCATAGCTGGCGCCGGTGTCAGCACCATTGAGGATGTTACCTTACTCAATGTGTTACCACAGGTAACGTTTAACTCCGTCACTGGAGCCGTGGGTTCTGCCCAGGGCACAGCTACCAGTATTAAAGTTGTCAAAGGCAACACCACCGGTGCCGCTACCGGCGCTGCCGTTTTCCCGGCACAGGTTATCGACAATAACCTGCTGACCATCAAGACGAACTTAGGTACCGCCACCTACTCCGTCAGCAGTAAGGTGTTTACGGCGGGAAAGGTATATAAGTTGACCATTTCGGTAAGCAAGACGTCGGTGAATACCACCACCGCTATCACGAACTGGACGGACACCGAAGGTGTCGTCATCAAAACGGGTGACGATAAAGTGAAGATATTCATGTTTGATGACCCCACGAATCAAGGTTTTTATACCACCATCACAATGATTAAGGTAGAGGGTGGCACATATAACACGTTTGGCGGTACAACAGTGAACGGCACCATCTCTGACTTCTACATTTCACAGACGGAGATAACAAATTTCCAATGGTTCCTTGTGACGGGTGCTGCGCCAGCGAATACGGATAAGTACATGCGTGCCCGCCCTGTGGCGAATATTTCTTATAATGATATCACAGGTGCTAATGGGTTCATAGAAAAGATCAACAGCAAGCTGAGTGGACAGACGGACGGCATGACGTTCAAACTAATCAGCGAGGCACAGTGGGAGTATGCTGCCCGAGGAGGTAAGAACCACGATACCTATGAATATTCGGGAACCAATAATGAGCAATGGGCAGGATGGGGTGGCAGTAATAGCAACAGTCAGACCTGGCCGGTTGCTACCCGAGGTGCCAATAGCTTAGGAATCTATGACATGACGGGCAACGTATGGGAGATCTGCCGTGACTTGTATCAAGCCTCTATCCCCACGACACAGAACAACTATGTCAGTACTTCTGGCAGTAGTCGCCCCACTCGTGGTGGTGGCTATAATAATACAGGCGACAAGTTAAAGGTGTGGTATCGGAATACTCGAACAGATAGTCAAGTAAGCGATAACACGGGCTTCCGCATCGTGCTGGAGTAAATGGATCAGAACGAAGAAGAACTTAAAACGAGATATATGATGAAGACGAAAAATATACTGACTTTAGCCCTACTGCCTATGATAGGCATGCTGGCGGCATGCTCTAACGATGATGTACAAACGGCAGACCGCGTGCCCATCACCTTGACGGGTACAACGCTGACCGTGGAGGAGACACGTGCTGCGGCCGACACCGCCCTGAACAAGGGATACCTTGAGAGTGGACAGGCTGTGCGAGTACGTGTCAAGAATACGAATGCCAGCACATGGGCAAATTATATTTATACGTCAGGTACCAATGGCGAACTGACAGCTCCGGGAACACCGCCCTTCTATCCGTTGGACGGCACCCATGTGGATATCGTAGCCTATAGTCCTTCTTCTGCTGGCGAGACTTTCACCATCCATTCAAACCAGACCAGTCTGGAAGGCTATCTGGCCAGCGACCTGGTGTTTGCCAGTGCTGCAGACAAGGCGAAGAGCAGTACCGCTGTACCCTTGCAGTTCGAGCATAAGATGGCGAAGATCATTATTACGGCTACGGCTGGTGCCGGTGTCAGCACCATCGAGGATGTTACTTTACAGAATGTATTGCCGGAAGTGGCATTTAACCAAAGTACGGGTGTGGTCAGTTCTGCTACAGGAACGGCAATGTCTGTTGCTGTGGTTCAGAACAACACGACATCGAAGGGCGTCGGTGCTGCTGCTATCCCGGCACAGGCCATCGATGGCAATCTGCTGACCGTCAAGACGAACCTCGGCACCGCCACCTACGCTGTCAATAGTAAGGTCTTTAATGCGGGTAGGGTGTATAAGCTGAATATTTCCGTCAACCGCGCCGCCGTCAATGCTACTACGCAGATTACCGGCTGGACTGACACTGCCAGTGCCTCTGTCAATAAAGAGGAGGATTGCAAGATATTCAATTTGTATGATGGTACAGGATATGTGTCGTTTACCATGGTAAGGGTGGAAGGTGGCCCCTATACCACATTAGCGGGCAAAACCGTATCAGGCACCTTGTCGTCGTTCTATATAGGCAAGTTGGAGGTGACAAATCTCTTGTGGTGGATGATTATGAGATCCATGCCTGCGAATCAGGTTGCTGCAACCCTTGTCACTCCTGTTCAAAATGTTTCTTGGAATGACATCATGGCAACCAACGGATTTATGGACAAGTTGAACGCACAGCTGGCTGACCAGTTAGATGGCATGAGGTTCACCCTACCTACGGATGCCCAATGGGAGTATGCTGCCCGAGGTGGTATCAATCAGGAGCGTTTCATCTATTCTGGTAGCAACGTGTTATCTGATGTCGGTGTGGACAAAACCTATAATGAAACGAAACCGGAACCTTGTGGCTATCGGTATGCCAACAGCCTGGGGCTTTATGACATGACGGGCAACGTATGGGAGTATTGTTTGGACTATTATCTGTCTCCTTCTGCTTTGCCAACAAATCAGGGATTAGACTATAAAGGTCCTTCTACTGGCAGTGGATATGTATTGCGTGGCGGCGGCTTTTTTGATGCAACTACCCCTTGTCCGAACTATGAAGGAAATGCTAACGTTAATATTATGACCATCTCCAATGCCAGATGGTGCTTTACGGGAACACAGACTCAGGCCGATGTCGGTTTCCGTCTGGCGCTACAATAGATAGATGTAGAAAACTTTAAACACGATATACGATGAAGATGAAGAATATAATAGTTGTAGGTTTGCTGCCGGCATTGACAATGCTGGCAATGGCGTGCTCTAACGATGAAGAGCAGACGACAGAACGTGTGCCCATCAGCCTGTCGGCCTCGACGTTGACTGCAGAGGAGACACGAACAGCTGCTGATACAACCCTCAACAAGGACTTTTTGGAGGCAGGACAGACGGTGAAGGTGCGCGTCAGTAATACAGGAGCCAACACATGGACGGATTATGTGTTTGATGCCGGAAATAATGGTGTGATGACCGCCTCCGGCATACCGCCCTTCTACCCATTGGACGGCACCAACGTTGACATAGTGGCTTACAGTCCTGCTGCGGCCGGCACGTTGTTCTCCATCCATTCTGACCAGACCAGCCCGGAGAGCTATCTGGCCAGCGACCTGATGTTTGCCAGTGCCACCAACAAGGCGAAGAGCAACACTGCCGTGCCCTTGCTCTTTGAACATAAGATGGCCAAGATCATTATTACTGCTACAGCAGGTGCCGGTGTCAGCACCATTGAGGATGTTACCCTGCACAATGTATTGCCACAGGTGACCTTCAACCCCGCTACGGGAGCTGTCGGTACGGCATTGGGTACTATCACCAGTGTTGCCATCGTCAAGGATAATAATACATCAAAGGCAGTCGGCGCTGCCGTCATTCCGGCACAGGCCATCGACAACGAGCTGCTGACCATCAAGACGAACCTGGGTACTGCCACTTACACTGTCAATAGTAAAGTCTTTAATGCGGGTAGGGTGTATAAGCTGAATATTTCTGTCAACCGCGCCGCCGTCAATGCCACGACAGCGATTAACGGCTGGACGGATACTGCCAGTGCCTCTGTCAATAAAGAAGAAGCCAGCAAAGTATTTACCTTAGTGGATTCTAATGGCGGACATAGGTCGTTTACCATGATCAGAGTAGAGGGAGGTCCCTATACCACATTGGCGGGTAGAGATGTAACAGGCACTTTGTCATCGTTCTACATCGGCCAACTGGAGGTCACGAATTTCCTGTGGTGGATGATTATGAGAGCCTTGCCTGAAGGAACCAAGGATCAACCTTATATAGATGTCAGTAATACCTATCCTGTTGAATTTGTTACTTGGAGTGACGTCAACAGCTTTATCGCACTACTGAATGAACAACTGGCTGACCAGTTAGACGGCATGCAGTTTAGGTTGCCTACCGAGGCACAGTGGGAGTATGCAGCCCGAGGCGGCATCAACCAGGAACGTTATACTTATTCGGGAGGCAATCGGATAGACTGGTTTTGTATAGACAAGAACTATAATGCGGGGAAACCGAGACCTTGCGGAGACAGGTACGCCAACAGTCTTGGCATTTATGATATGAGCGGCAATGTATGGGAGTTCTGTTCTGACAACTATCGTGCCGCCACAGAGTTGCCGACAAATCTTGGACTGGACTATGCTGGTCCTGCTACCGGCAATGGACATGTGGTGCGTGGCGGTGGATTCCAGAATGACGGAAGTAAACTTGAACCTAATTATGAAGGAACGGCACAAGTCAACTATTTGTCTATCGTTGGTGGTAGATGGCCTTTTCTGAATACGGAGAAAAGCGCGCATGTTGGTCTTCGTTTGGCTCTACAATAAAGAAAACATAGAACGCGATATACGATGAGGATGAAGAATATAATAGTTGTAGGTTTGTTGCCTGTGCTGGGAGCACTGACGGCATGCTCTGTTGACGATGAGCAGACGGCTGAGCGTGTGCCCATCAGTCTTTCTGCTTCGACGCTGACCGCTGAGGAGACACGTACCGCTACTGACACCGCCCTGAACAAAGGCTTTATAGAGGTTGGACAGGCAGTGAGAGTGCGCGTCAGAAACACGGGTGGTGCCGATGACGATTGGACGGACTATACCTATACGGCTGCAGCCAATGGTGTTCTTACGGCACCTGCCACACCGCCGTTCTATCCCATTGACAATACCAATGTTGACATTGTGGCTTATAGCCCGTCGCTGGCCACCAGCACGTTCACCGTACGTTCTGACCAGACCACTGACGACGGCTATCTGGCCAGCGATCTCATTTTCGCCTCAAAGAGTAATCAAGCCAAGACTACCGCGGCTGTACCCTTGCAGTTTGAGCACAAAATGGCGAAGGTACGTGTCACTGTAACTGCTGGTAGCGGTGTGTCCACCATCAGCGACGTCACCCTGAACAACGTGTATCCTACGGTCTCTTTCAACGAGAGCACGGGAGTTGTCAGTTCGGCAGAAGGCACCAAGACGAATATCAAGCTGGTCAAGGACAATGAAGCGGCAACGGCTGTCGGTGCTGCCGCCTTCCCGGCCCAGACCATTGAAGAAACCCTGCTCACCGTCGTGACTAACCTCGGTACGGCTACATACGCTGTGGACAGTAAGACGTTTACCGCCGGTAATGTCTATGTCATGAACATCCGCGTCAAGCAGACCGACATCAACACGACTACCACCATCACAGAGTGGACGAATAATAGTACGGTGAACATCGGTTCTGGTGTTGGTAGCCCCTTCATGACCTTCACTGTGGGCAGTGTCAAATTCAAGATGATATTTGTCGAGGGTAAAGACGGAAACATCTCCATGACGTGGGGCAACAAGTCAGTGACAGTTCAGGGACTTAGCGACTATTACATCGGCCAGACGGAGGTGACGAATGGCTTATGGAACGCCATCATGGGTTCAAAACCAACACAACAGACAAACGATGGAGACTCCTATCCCGTATCCATGGTGTCGTGGAATAATATTTGCAAAACGGATGGTTTCCTCGACAAGTTAAGTGCAGAGGTCGCCAACCAATTACCTGCTGGTATGAAATTTACACTACCTTCCGAGGTCCAATGGCATTATGCTGCTATGGGTGGTAAATACAGCAACGGCTATATTTATGCCGGTAGTTCGACTATTGGGGATGTTGCATGGTATAATGGCAATGCTAATGGCAGCACTCATCCTGTGGCGACGAAACCTGCTAACGAATTGGGGTTATACGATATGTCGGGTAATGTATGGGAGTTATGCTATGACTGGTATGCTGATGTAACAACCAATCAAACATTCCCTAAAGACTATGTGAACACAACCACGGGGTCTTCTCGCGTGGGGCGTGGTGGACGTTATAGCGGCGAAGATACGGCCTGCAAATTATCGAGTCGCGCCTACGCTACAGAGGATCGCACGATAGAAAACCTTGGTTTCCGCCTGGTACTGCAATAAAGAAAAGAAGAAATCTTAAAACACGAGATATATGATGAAGACGAAGAATATACTGGCTTTAGCCCTGCTGCCCCTGATGGGCATGCTGACGGCATGTTCTAACGATGAAGAGCAAACGGTTGCCGACCGCGTGCCCATCACCCTATCGGCCTACACGCAAGTCATCACCGAGACGCGTGCTGCTGCCGACACCGCCCTGAACAAGGGACATATAGAAAGTGGACAGACCATAAAAGTGCGTGTTAGTAATACTGGGGCCAACACATGGTCGGACTATTCGTTCGATGCTGGCGCAAATGGTGTGATGACGGCCTCTGGTTCCACACCTTACTATCCGTTGGATGATACCCATGTCGATATCGTCGCTTATTATCCTTCGTTTGCAGAGAGTCCTTTTACGGTACGCTCTGACCAAACCACTGACGGAGGTTATTTAGCGAGCGACCTGATGTTTGCTAATAACATCACCAATCAGGAAAAGACCAGTTCGCCGGTGACTCTGCAGTTCGCGCATAAGATGGCCAAGGTGATTGTCGATGTTTCGGCTGGCTCTGGCGTCAGCACCATTGAGGAAGTGACGCTGCACAAGGTATATCCGGAAGTGACCTTCAATAGGGAGACGGGAGCCGTGGGCTCGGCACAGGGTTCTGTTACGAGCATCAAAATGGTCAAGGAAGGAACTGCAAGCAAGGCTACCGGCACTGCTGCTATTCCTGCACAGACCATCGAGGGCGAACTGCTGACCGTCAAGACCAATCTGGGAACGGCCACCTATAAGGTGGATAGCAAGGAATTCTTAGCCGGAAAGGTGTATAAGCTAAAGATTTCCGTTAATCGTGCTGCCGTAGGTGCTATCACAGAAGTTAATGGATGGACGGACACCGAAGGTGTCAACATCGGTGTTGGCAGCGGTAGTCCCTTCCTGACCTTCACTGTAGGCAGTGTCAAGTTCAAGATGGTATTCGTCGAAGGTACAGACGATGATATCGCATTGAACTTTGATGATCAAACTACAAATTCCGGTTATAACAGGCATCCTGTGACGTTGAAGGGTATCTCAGACTACTACATCGGACAAACGGAGGTGACTAACGCCTTGTGGTATGCGGTGATGGGGTCAAGGCCTTCCCTTTGGAGTAAAGCGAATACGAACGACGGACAGCCCAATAACGGTAACAACTACCCAGTAGTTTACATGTCGTGGAATGAAATCTGTCAGACCAATGGTTTCATTGACAAATTGAACGATGCTCTTTCTGAACAGCTGCCTTTAGGCATGAAGTTCGCTCTTCCAAGCGAGGTTCAGTGGCAGTATGCTGCCATCGGTGGCAAACAGAGCAATGGTTACATCTATGCAGGCAGTAGCATTTGGGGCGATTCGAGTTGGACTAGCGATAATTCTGGTAGAACAACTCACCCTGTAGCCACAAAGCCTGCCAACGAACTGGGGCTGTACGATATGTCGGGTAATGCGTGGGAATTATGTCGTGACGATTATATAGCCGTTTCCAGCAATCAGATCTTGGCTAAAGACTATGAGGGTAATACCGGTGGCGTTAACCATGCTATTCGCGGTGGAAGTTGGTGCGATGCAGAAGCAAACGGTGCGTACCTATACCCCTCATTCCGCTATATATGGAATAAAACGAATAAGAACTACAACGTCGGTCTCCGCGTTGTCCTTCAGAACGAATAGACTGGTAATAGATTGATGAAACACTTAACAGATAAGATTCTATGAAGACGAAGAATATAATGGCTTTAGCCCTGCTGCCCATGATGGGCATGCTGACGGCTTGCTCGAGTGATAACGAGCAGACGACAGAGCGTGTGCCCATCAGTTTGACAGCCAGTACAGTGACAATTACGACACGCGCCGCTGCCGACACCACCCTGAACAATGGCTATATGGAGGCGGAACAGGCCGTGAAGGTGCGCATCAGGAATACGGGCGGTACCAGTGACGATTGGACGGACTACGCTTTTACATCAAAAGCTGGCGGTACGCTGAAGGCACCGACTCCTCCGCCCTTCTATCCGTTAGATAATACAAATGTTGACATTGTGGCCTACAGCCCCTATGAGGCAGGTAGTACCTTTGTCGTACAGGAAGACCAGTCCAACAATGACAACTATATGGCGAGCGATCTGCTGTTTGCCTCCAAGAGTAATCAGGAGAAGACGACAGACGCTGTGCCTCTGCAGTTTGAGCATAAGATGGCCAAGGTGGTCGTCAATGCCATTGCCAGTGCTGCATCGGGAGTCAGCAAAATCCAGGCGATTCGTTTGCAGAACGTGAAGCGACAGGTGAATTTCGATACAGAGACAGGATCTGTAAGTAATGCTATTACCTATGGATCTACTACTGTCAACATCGTTAATGACGGCAACACCACAATTGCAGCCGGAGCAGCTGTCATTCCCGCACAGACCATCAGCGGCACACTGCTGACAGTTGTAACCGATATCGGCACGGCAACCTACACCATTGACAGTAAGACCTTCTCTGCCGGTAAGGTCTATCGGTTGGACATCCGTGTTGGACGCACCTCTATCGGTGGTACCACCGCGATAACGAACTGGACGGACACACAGGGAGCTGTCGTCAGCACTGGTGATGATGAAGTGAAGATCTTTATCCTTTCAAGTTACTTGTGGCCGACATGGCGTGTCCCACTCATTATGATCAGGGTAGAGGGCGGTAGCTATAATACGATGGCTGGCAAGAGCGTCACAGGAATCCTTTCGGACTTCTATATCAGTCAGACCGAGATGACCAACGACCATTGGCAAGTAGTCATGGATATAGATGGCCTTCCTTCAGGACTGTTAAATACAGCTCCCACTGCTCCGGTGGCGAATGTGTTATATAATGATCTGATGGCTGCCAACACGGGATTTATAGCACGACTGAATAATAAACTGTCTGGTCAGTTAGACGGCAGAACGTTCAACTTGCCATCAGAGGCACAATGGGAATATGCTGCCCGTGGCGGAAAGTACAAGGAGAGCTACACCTACTCAGGAAGTGATAATATTGGCTGGGTATGTTATTATAATAACACCAAAGGCCCCAAACTGGTAGGCACAGAGAAGGCATGTAACTGTTTAGGCATCTACGATATGAGTGGTAATGTATGGGAACTCTGCCGAGACTACTGGCAGAATAGTATTCCGACATCGTTAGGTAAAGATTACGTCTATACCACTCCAGGGAATTATGTGATATGGCGTGGAGGCGGGTACAGCAGTACCAATGCTTCGGAATGTACGGTTTCTTATCGCACAAACGATGCCATTACAGCAAAAGGAGCTGACGGCGGTTTCCGCGTTGTATTACAATAATAATCAATAATGATTCTGCATATATGAAGACGAAGAACATACTGGCTTTAGCCTTGCTGCCTATGATAAGCATGCTCATGGCGTGCTCTAATGATGACGCGCATTTGACGGATGAGCGTGTGCCAATATCTTTGACAGGCACAACACTGACGCTCACGGAGACGCGAACGAATGCAGACGCCAACCTGAATACAGATTATCTGGAAAATGGACAGGGGGTGAAAGTGCTCATTCGGAACACGGGTAGCAATGGTGACTGGACAAATTGTATCTATACCGCAGGAGCTGGCGGCACATTGACGCCACCAACAATACCACCCTATTATCCTTTGGACGAGACCAACGTAGATATTGTGGCCTTTAGTCCATTCGATGCAGGCAGTACCTTCATCGTGCAGGAAGATCAGACTAACAATGCTAATTATATGGCGAGCGACCTGCTGTTCGCCTCCAAGAGTAATCAGGAGAAAACGCCTGATGCCGTGCCCTTGCAGTTTGAGCATAAGATGGCGAAGGTCGTTGTCAATGTGACTGCGGCCTCGGCCTCTGGCATAACCGAAATACAGACGGTGACGCTACAGAACGTGAAGCGTCAGGTGACCTTTAATCAGACCTCTGGCGTGGTGAGTAATGCCGGTACCTACGGCAACACCACCGTCCGCCTTGTTAAAGATGGCAATACAACCACTGCTACCGGAGCTGCCGTCATTCCCGCCCAGACCATTAGCGGCACGCTGCTGACGGTCGTGACCGACATCGGTACAGCTACCTATTCCGTGGAAACTAAGGAATTTAATGCTGGCAAGGTGTATGTGCTGAACATCTACGTGGGACGCACCGCCATTGGTGCCACCACCCAAATCACGGGCTGGACAGACACCGAAGGAGCCATCGTCGGCAGCCCTTACACCACAGGAAGTCCTTTCTTGACCTTTACCGTAGGTAGTGCGTCATTCCGTATGGTGTTTGTCGAGGGTGGTGATTTCTCGATGAGGTATGGAAATTATAATTCGAGCAACTCCGAATCACCTAATATGGTCACTGTGACTGGGTCTCTCAGTGATTACTTCATTAGCCAGACCGAGGTGACGAATAAGCTATGGAACGCCGTGATGGGAAGCAAGCCTTCGGGGCAAACGAACAATGGCGACAACTATCCCGTTTCCATGGTATCATGGGAATCCATCTGTACGGCTACGACAGGCTTCCTTGACAAGTTAAACACTGCCCTTTCTAAACAGTTACCTCCAGGCATGACATTTAAACTGCCTACCGAGGCCCAGTGGGAGTATGCAGCTATAGGCGGTAAGTACAGCAATGGTTATATTTGTGCTGGTAGTTCGACTGCCAATGATGTTGCATGGTATGCTGACAACGCTAATAACGTCCCTCATCCAGTAGCGCAGAAGCCTGCCAACGAACTGGGACTCTACGATATGTCGGGCAACATGTGGGAGTGGTGTCAAGACTGGTACATCGAGATATCTACCGGTAGTTTGGGTAATGACTTCGTTTACACGACAACAGCTACCAATCGCGTACTTCGGGGAGGTTGCTGGAATAGTCCAGCTAATCGATGTTACTATTATCGTCGAGGCTACGGTACGCCTTCTCTGGGGCAAAATAATTGGGGCTTCCGTCTAGTACTGCAATAAACGTAAAAATTCGATATATGATGAAGACGAAAAAAATATTGACATTAGCTCTGTTGCCCATCATCGGCATGTTAACGGCTTGCTCTAATGAAGACGCGCAGTTGACTGATGAGCGTGTGCCTATCACTTTGACGGGCACGACACTGACGCTCACGGAGACAAGAACGAGTGCCAATACCGACCTGAACTCTGATTATATGGAGGCAGATCGAGCTGTAAAGGTACGAATAAGAAATACCAATAGTACTGGCGACTGGTCAAACTACGCCTATACCTCGGGGACTAATGGTGTATTGACACCGCCGTCATTACCGCCTTTCTATCCCTTGGATAATACAAATGTAGATATTGTGGCTTACAGCCCCTACGATGCAGGAAATACTTTCACTGTACGTGCAGACCAGACTTCCAATGATGCCTATCTGGCCAGTGATCTTGTCTTCGCCTCCAAGAGCAACCAAGAGAAAAGTAGCACGGCCGTACCTCTTCAGTTTGAGCATAAGATGGCTAAGGTCGTTGTCAATGTGACGGCAGGCTCGGCATCTGGTGTTAGTGAGATACGGTCGGTGACGCTACAGAATGTGAAACGACAGGTAACCTTCAATGAAATCAATGGTACGGTGAGCAACGCTGTTACATCGGGTGCTACTACCGTCGCAGTGGCTAAGGATGGTACGACGACATCCGTTATAGGCGCAGTAATCATTCCCGCTCAGACCATTGAGGGTCAACTGCTGACTGTCGTGACCGATATTGGTACCGCCACTTACACCGTTGACAGTAAGGAGTTTAATGCTGGAAAAGTGTATATGCTGACCATTCAAGTAGGACGCACCGCCATTGATGCCACCACTGAAATTACGGGATGGACGGATACTGAAGGAGCCATTGTTGGCAGTGCCAATTCCACAGGCAGCCCCTTCCTGACCTTTACCGTTGGCAGCGTCACTTTTGAGATGGTGTTTGTTGAGGGTACCGACGATAACATCGCGATGACGTGGGGCAATCACAATGCCACCACCCCTGCATCACCCATCAATAAGTCTATCACTATTAATGGGTTGAGTGACTACTATATTGGTCAGACAGAGGTTACCAACGGACTATGGAACGCTGTGATGGGTAGCAAACCCACAGGCCAGACAAACAATGGCAATAAATACCCCGTACATCAGATTACATGGAATGAAATCTGCACAGCCACAACGGGTTTTCTTGACAGGTTAAACACTGCCCTTGCTGACCAACTACCTCTTGGTATGCAGTTTAAATTACCATCTGAAGCCCAGTGGCAGTTTGCTGCTATGGGTGGCAAACACAGCAAAGGCTACACCTACGCCGGTAGCATGACCCTCAGTGATGTGGCATGGTATAGTGCAACAAGTAATAATACAACCCATGAGGTCGCGACAAAGCCTGCCAACGAATTGGGACTCTACGACATGTCGGGTAACCTATGGGAATATTGTCTGGATTACTATGCTGAAGTATCGAAAGATCAGGTATTACCAAAGGACTATGTGAATACAACTGCAGCTTCTAACCGTGTGATGCGTGGGGGCGCTATTGGAGCTGATCCGGTTAGGTGTACAGTATCTGTTCGAAATATTTGTCCTCCAAACGAAACGGGCAACAGGGGCTTCCGTCTGGTACTGCAATAGTAGATATGTTCAAATTATTTAAATATGGTATATAGCTTATGAAGACAAAAAAGATATTGACATTGACCTTGTTGCCCGCACTGGCGGCAATAATTGTTTCGTGCTCCAATGAAGAGGCTACAGACGAGCGTGTGCCCATTAGTCTGTCAGCTACGACACTGACCTTGTTAGAGACTCGCACGAGTGCCAGCACCGACTTGAACACGGATTATATGGAAAGTGGACAGGTCGTGAAGGTGCGCGTCCGGAACACCGGCAGCAACGGTGAATTGACGGACTATGCCTATACCACGGAAACTGGCGGTACATTGACACCGCCAACGATGCCGCCTTATTATCCTCTGGACAATACGAACGTTGATATTGTGGCATTTAGTCCCTACGATGCTGGCAACGCTTTCGTTGTACAGGAAGACCAGACTAATAATGACAACTACATGGCCAGTGACCTGCTGTTTGCCTCCAAGAGCAATCAGGAGAAAACAACTACTGCCGTCCCCTTGCAGTTTGAACATAAAATGGCGAAGATTGTCATCAATGTGACGGCAAGTTCGGTCTCTGGCGTTAGCCAGATACAGTCGGTGACGCTGCAGAGCGTGAAGCGGCAGGTGACCTTCAACGAAGTCAATGGCACGGTGAGTAATGCTGTTACGAATGGTAGTACTGCCGTCCGCCTTGTCAAAGAGGGCACTACGAATACTGCTACCGGAGCAGCTGTCATTCCCGCCCAGACAATCAGTGGTACGTTAGTGACTGTTGTTACCAATATCGGTACTGCCACCTATTCCGTTGAGAGCAAAGCGTTTAATGCTGGCAAGGTGTATGTGTTGAACATCTACGTGGGACGTACTGCCATTGGTGCCACTACACAGATTACAGGCTGGACGGACACGCAGAGCGCCACCGTCAGCTCGCAGGACGACAGTTTCCGTACGTTTGTCATACATGATACAACAGGTCCCTACTCCTTTACAATGGTGAAGGTAAAGGGCGGCACGTTTAATACTTTTGGTGGTCAGACGGTATCTGGTCAAGTGTCTGATTTTTACATTGGACAGACTGAGGTTACTGGTGGCCTTTGGTACCTATTGATGGGAGGCTCAGGATGTTGGCCAACCTTGATGAAACAGAGATTAGCGGCTTATCCTGTTGTGGGAATGACTTACGATGAGATTACCAATAACACGAATGGCTTCCTGAAAAGACTGAACAACCAACTGGCCAGCCAAACGGACGGCATGACATTTAAATTGCCTACCGACATCCAGTGGGAGTATGCTGCTCGTGGCGGAATAAACAAGAACAGTTATATCTATTCAGGCAGTAATTCAGTAGGAGATGTTGCTACATATAACACTGATGAACAACCTGATTCTAAACTTGCTGGTGCCAGTGCTTGTTGCAATCATTATGCCAATAGTTTGGGTATCTATGATATGTCGGGCAATGCCTGGGAATGGTGTTCGGACTATGAGTGGACTGTTAGTGCTAACATGGTTATTTCCAAGGACTATAGCGGCCCCGCCTCAGGGACAAAGAGAATAGTTCGTGGTGGTGGATATAATAGCTACGGAACGAGCGATTACCTGAAAGTGTCCTATCGTTTGCCTTGGAGTCCTAGTACTGCACATGAGGCTCTTGGCTTCCGCCTTGTACTACAATAAATAGAAAAGACAAAACGAGAATGTGTGGGAATATTGGCTATAGCTTTGCTTTCAGCATATACAATGCTGATGGCAGCATCTTCTAATTGTGACAAAACTCTTCTTTTTTAACGTGTTGGCAGTTCGCTTAGCGTGGTGAGGAGTTTTGTCGCTATTTTTTTTACAAGCGTTCCGCCATTTGTCTGTTTTGTATTGTTCTCGCTTATTCGTATCTTTGACAAAGTCGAAGATGCTTTGTCTCGGCATAAAAAAGATTAAAATCTTTTGTTCTGCTCTCAACTTTTCGTATCTTTGCATCCCAAACTTGAAAGAATATGAAGAAATTATTGCTGCTTATCGTTGCG
>Ga0265298_10000938_pt1 | contig 43370 bp, 29 predicted proteins | sample AusTroGonzalo_MG_3_FD_193486 | JGI IMG/M metagenome (GOLD analysis project Ga0265298, IMG submission 193486) | Bovine rumen microbial communities from tropical cattle in Woodstock, Queensland, Australia - Gonzalo_01 | ecosystem: Host-associated > Mammals > Digestive system > Stomach > Rumen ... | reverse complement strand
ATGGAACTCACAACGCTCAAAGTTACCTCGAGAGTGCTAGGTGCAAACCGCGAAAACGCCCGTTTGCGTAAGGCTGGTCAGATTCCGGCCGTCTATTATGGTAAGGGTATCGAAGCTAAGAACGTTAGCGTAAGCGAAATCGACCTTCGCAAGGTTCTTGCTCCGGGCAAGCGTTACACGCTTCTTGACCTCGAAATCGACGGCAAGGCTGGCAATCCGGCTATCGTCTACAGTGTCCAGAAGGACGCTATCACTCAGAAGATCGTTCACGTTGACTTCATCAAGATCGCTGACGACGAATTCGTTAAGGTTCGCGTTCCGGTCAAGCTTTCCGGTCTCCCGGTTGGCGTGAAGACTCAGGGTGGTGTCTTCTCTCAGGAAGCTCGTTACCTCATGCTCGCTGCTAAGCCGGCTTGCATTCCGACAACCCTCGAATTGGATATCTCCGGTTTCGAAACGAACGTGACCTTCTACGCTAAGGACTTCAAGCTCCCGGAAGGTGTTCAGCTCGCTTCTGTTCCGCGCACGGTTATCTTCTCGATTTCTTCTAAGTCTAAGAAGAAGGCTGATGCTGCTGCTCCGGCTGCAGACGCCGCCGCTGCTGCTCCGGCTGCCAACTAATTTTGGCGCCAAGCTGAAAAGCGAATTTGAGACCTGTCCCACTGCGGGGCGGGTCTTTTTTATGTGTGATTAAATTGCAAGAACTTCTTGCTGTTCGCGAACTATTGAATTCGAGGATTTGATATAAGCGTTGATATCAATATCTGAGACGAATTTGCCATCTATGGCTACACAAAAACGCTTGCCGAGTTTCTGCATTTCTTGAATGTTGGCTAGCGTTCCTTTGCTTTTGCCGTCCCAAACCATCATACCGAAATTAGCATCTTTAGCCATCTCGACATCTTTCAAAGTGAATTTGGCACGACCTTGCAATCCGCAATCGTCAACATGGTGAATTGGCCATTGCCCATAATTCGCACGAACATGAGAACCGACTGAATATACAATAACATTTGGATAGTGTCGTTCACTTAGAAACTTTTGAACTGCTGAGTCTACGCCGCCAGCATCGCCGATGATAACGGTAAGGTTGTTTCGGATCATGTTTTCGAGGCGCTCCTGAACAGCGTTCGTCAGAAACGTTATCGAAATAGATCCTGAAACAAAAACCTTCATAATTAGCCTAATTACTATTCTTAGTCTTGGTTAACGTGAAAACATAGATATGCTGAAAACCTTTCTCTTTCAGCAATTCGGCGTATACTGAAAGCGTTGAGCCGCTATCATAGACGTCATCAAAAATACATAAATTCGCGTCTAGCGGGAGAATTTCGTTCACAATAATGGTTGGTCTGAGAATAACGCGTTTTTCGTCTCTTGATTTATTTTTCAACTCTATGGTATTCGTTGTCTTGAATAAATCGTTTCTATAGATTTTATGGTAGGTTTCGGCAACGCTACGAGCAAAAAGATCTACAGGCTGAAATGGGCGATTCTTGTTTGTTGGCGGAATCGTCACGATGTAATCGAATTTCTGCATGAACTTGGAAAAATCGGAATTTTGCTCCAGTAAGGACATTATTGTTTTTAATTTTGAGGAATCGTGTTTGTATTTGAACCAATAAACAGCCTCTCCCATAGGTGGACGTGCAGTTTCAAACATCGGGCGCCCAAATTCGTCTTCCCCAAGATATTCGCTGTATGTGGTGTGTTTATCGAAGGCATAGCCTTCTAGCCAAAATTTGCTAGTTAAAACAATCATTTTATCTCCTTCCCGGCGGACAAGCTAAACACCGCAGGGCTTTTTTTATCAAAGTGCTTTTATGAGCAGTTGTAATATAGGTTATAAAAATACGGTTGTCAAGTGCTATTGGAAAAGATTTTTTTCGGTCGTCACTCGCTCTATAATCAAAAAAGCCCTTTCCCGTTTTGTAACTTTTTTTTAATTTTTGCATAAATATTCAATAGCAGGTTGGTTTCAGTGAAAAATTGTACAATCGCCTTAGCGTTCTTGTTGTTTTTGCCATGTTTGGTTTTTGCAAAATACATGGCTGTTTTAGAAACGCTTTCTCCAAATGATTTGCTCACAAGGCAAGAGCGCTTGTATTTGACTGACATTCTAAGAGGGCAAGCCGTTCGCGCACTCCCGGCCGAACAGAACTGGACCATCATGACTCGCGAAAACATCAACGTTATGCTCCCGCCGGGGAAGACGATTGAAGATTGCGAAGGTAGCTGCCTTGCTGAAACGGGTAAAAATATTGCGGCCGACTACGTGGCGCAGGCCCGCATTTCTCAAATCGGAAAATCCTTGGCGATTAGCGCCGAGCTTTATGAAACAGCAAGCAGTAAACTTGTGGCCAGTTTTGCGGGTAAAGGCGAAACTGTCGATGATATCGAAAAAATTATCAAGGAACAGGCTCCCGCATTCTTTAAAAAGGCACGTGGCAGTGAATTTGGATACGTCAATGCGGGCAGTTCTTTTTCTTTCCAAGGCTCGCAAAAAGTTATTGTAAATATTGAGACGAATCCTGCTGGCGCTATCCCGACCATTGACGGTAAAGCAATTCCGCAATGTACAAATACGCCTTGCACAATTCAACTTGTTGCGGGCGAACACATGCTCGTTTTATCGAAGGAACGTTTCGAAGATTTGGATACGATAGTGAATATCGTACAAAATCAAACATTGAATCTTGCTTTGTCTTCGAATGTTGGCATTTTGAACATAGCTCCGCAAATTCTTGAGGAGTTCCGTGATAAGCCGATGTCTGTTTCGATTGATGGGCTTAAGGCTTCGCTGGGTTCAAATGAATTGGTTCCTGGCGTCCATCAAGCGCGTATCAGCCATGCTTGTTTCGATCCGATTGAATTTACAGTTGCTATCCAAAAGGGCGAAACCAAAACTATGGCGGATTCTTTAGTCCGCGGTATTGGCGGGCTGGAATTGGAAGTTGAGAAAAATGGCGTGCCTCAGGCCGTTCCTGTATTCATTGACGGAAAACAAGTTGATACGACTCCGTTTGCCAGTGAAGTTCCTTTGTGTGCGATGGTTGAAATTGAATACGCCGGAGAACGCAGAGAAGTTCCTGTTGATTTGAAATGGCATGAAGTCGCTAAAAAAGTCTATAAAATTGAAGATAAACCTAAAACCGTACAAGACACGATTCGACAGAGGGCCGATGTCGCTTATGCAGAACTTGATGGCAAAAAAGTTTCAGCGGAACCGGTCGAACAATCTGATGCTCAAGCCGATAGTATCAAGCCCAAACGTTTGTGGGGCGGAGCAACGCTTGGCCTTATATACAATGATTTTTACAGTACCCATTTCGGCTTGAATAATGTAAAGCATAGCTCTGAATATAATGTTACTGTGGATGGGTCGGACGATCTCTTGAGTAATTTCTGGGGCGTCGGATTTAAGGCCGGTTTTGGTGGCTTGTTTATCGTGTCGCCTTATTTTGCAGTGCGTGGTAACTTGGAATTTGCTTTTAGGCAGGGAACTGGCGAATCTGATTTGTCGGTGGTCGTTTCCAAAAAAGATTCCGAAGGGTCGCGAAAATCCGATTTGAAAGTTGAGTACTCTGTAACGCAATTGAATATTGACCTCCCGTTGCTGGCTCGCGTTTCGGTTCCAAAAGCTGTGTACTTTGAAGTTGGCCCGATGCTCTCGTTCAACGTGTATTCCAATAGCAAAGCCGAAATTACGGATATCTATGGAACTGAGACTTATGAAAAGTCCGGGGATTTGAGCGCTGTAGAATTTGATATCGTCACGGGCGTTGGCTTCACGCGCAGCATCGGAAAATCGATTCTTGACTTTGACTTCCGTTTTGTGATAGGCTTGACACGCGTGAGCGATGCCAAGGATTCTCCTAAGACATGGCAAGGACAATTGAACATTACCTATTGGTTCTTGTAGGGGAGGAAAAAAGATGCTTAATAAATTAAGTTTGAAAATAATTGTTTTGGTCTTGGCCGGAATTGTATCAGCTTTTGGTTCAAAGATTGTTTGGTTCAAGAGTCCTTGGGGCAATAAAGCTCTCCCGCAGATGATTTTTGAGCAAGATACTATCTTGATGCATTATTCGGAAGATGCTGATAAATGCGGATGGTTCTATGGCGCTGTTACACAAGATATGTTAACTAAATATGTATTGCATACAGTGCACTTCAATCGCTTCAATGCTCCTTGGATGTCTGTTCCTCAAGACAAAAAGCAGATTATTGATCTTGGAAATGCGCTGAAGAAAGATACTGTCTACGTGGATGGTACTGAGGCTACGCCTTCCGTTAGCAATAAGATGGGTACGGTTGGCGAGTGTTTCGATAAGAGCCGCACTTTGCATGTCTACAACCCGTGGCGCAACAATAGCATTTACCGCGATAGTACTGTTTACTTGACTATCGATGGTGTTTGGTCGGATTCTATTGCTGGTACGGATGGGAATGTTGCTGGCCCGGCTGCAACTGGTTTTGATTTTGACAAGGACTACAAGTACTGGCGTTCCGTGACATTCCCGGATTCTGTCGTTTCTTCGGCGGCATGGAAATCCGCAGATGCCAAGGTGCAAATTACTCGTAGCTTTAAAGAATATGTCAGGATTCATTATTTTAGTGAAAAGAATCGTCCTTTGGCAAGCGACTTGTTTCCGTCCGGCGTTTATGAAGCATGGCTCTTCACTAGCACTGCAATGGATGAGGTGGATCTTTATTATGCACCGCTGGAACGCAAGGTTGTCCGCTTGTTGAGCCCGTGGATGAATACTCCGACTTCGTTTGTTGTTGATGTAAATAATGAGGTTGTGAGAATGTCCACGTTCTCGCCGGATACGTGCGGTTGGTTTGAAGGTACTTATTACAAGCATGCTGCTGACTGGAATGTTTATTTTAAGCAGAGTTTTGGCCTTGAAAAGTATTCGATGCAAGGTGTTGTCAAGGAAGGCGAAGATGTTGATGTTATGATTAATCTTGACTCGCTGATGAATAAGTACGATACGGCTTGGGTTTATCCATCTGATAAGAACAAGAGTTATAGCCGTCCGGAAGCATCTTCGAAATATCCGGTAGGTCGTCTTGGTGAATGCCCGAAGATGAAAATTTCTGCAATGCTTTTTGACTGGGCTGGCGAATCTTATGACGATGCTATCGATATTGACTTTGGCCATACTCATGGTGGCAATCGCTATACGAGGGTCGGTAATGATAGTACTTGCAATACGGGTGAAAAAATTACGGGAATGGTCCAGCAGACGCTTGTCGATGGCCGCCCCGCCCGTGTGGATTCCACGAAGTACCCGTGGGATAAGTGCGCTGCAGGCCATGAAATCGACAAGTGGTTTAAGCCGGAAGTCGTTGCAACTGTGGGTGGTAAGGAATATACGAACTCCGTATGTAAGGATATCGAACTTGAACTCGATAATGAGGGTTTCTGGTATGCGGATTATACGAATGAATCGGGTGACTGCAATGATCCTGTGAGCCCGGGCTTCTTCCCGTTGGATGACTTTGAATATCTTGACGCGGCAAAGACCATTAAGAATCCCAAGTTTGACTGGAATGTCGAAGGCTATGTCAACCATGGCGATGGCTGGAAGCTTGATACCTGCAAGCATAACTATAGCTATGCAATGTCCGTTTCCGCAAGCTTTAAGTACGTAAAGGGTCAGTATTTTGAATTCCGTGGCGACGATGATGTGTGGGTCTTTATCAATAACAAGCTCGTTGTTGATATCGGTGGTGTTCATCAAAAGGTGGAAGGCGCTGTTGACCTCGATACGCTTAACTTGAAGGAAGGCCGTGAATATCCGTTCCATATCTTCTATGCCGAACGTCATGCGACGGGTTCGAACTTCAAGATGCGTACGTCCATCAACCTGCAGAAGCAGAATACGTACCTCGTTTCAATTGATGATGCCAAGAAGAGCGATATTACGGGTATTCTCAAGCTGAGAATGGATGCCGTGGCAATTAGCTGTAACCCGAAGGAACAGAAGCAGGTGGATACGACCGATGCTCCGTCTGTGTTCTACTTGGATGGTGGCAATCTGTCTGAAATGGTGGAATTGAGCGTTGGCATCAATTATGGCGCTATTGTGATTAACGAGGACAAGTCCGGCTTTAATATTAACATTGATGAAATTGTGAAGCAGCGTTCGCTCGCTCCTGGTAAGTATGTGTTGTTCTTCTATCTCGAATCGGATATGAGCTTGAACGATACCTATGAATTTACGGTTCCGGAGTATCCGTTGCCGGAGATTGCATTTATTGACGTATTTAATCCGTCGACTGATGGTTCCTTGAAAAAGTTTGATCCGATCAACAAGACGCTGAGGGGTGAAACGATTATACAGGGTGAAAACGATACCTTGATGGCTCATGTGCGTTATCCTGAAATGACGTACTTGGAAATCATGGTGAGCTATATGGGTAAAATTTGTACGGACTGCTTTGTTGTGCTTGATTTGAAGCCGAGCGATCCGCATATGACGTTCTATAACGAAAAGGAACAGCAGATTAACACGATTGAAACGGATGAAACTGGCCGCGCTAGATTTTATGTGATTGGTGATGCTGCTATGAAGGGGGCGTATTTCAATGTTGTCGGAATTAGCGGTGTCAAGAATTCGCTCAAGTGGGATAACATCAACTTCAAGGATTCCAAAGTTCCGTTGGCTAAGACCGGTAGCGTATACGATCGCAATGGAGACGGTATTCCTGATAGTATCAATATTCCGTTTGAATACAATGCATTTAAGAATTTTGATCTAAATGTTATTGCTTGGAATTTTGGTAGCAAGGATTGGCATGAATACAGTTCTTTCGATGACATTGCAAAAATGGTAAAGAACGATTCTACAGTTGCTATTTTCGCTGAAAAATTGATAGATTCTGTTTATACGGGCGATTCGAAGACTGTCGTAGAAGGTAGCTTCCGTTATAGTTATATTTACTTGGATGGAACTACTGGAGTAACTCAGAAATCTGAAACGCTTTATAGCAAGATTCAAGATAAAATTGGCCCTGTAGTCCTTAAGTCTTCTTTCAAAACGGCTTCTGATAATAACGTTAAAGTAATTGTAAATGTTTCTGAAATTTGTGATTCTAGAAATATTGATTCTAAGCAAATTTTTGAGCTTAAAGATGGTGATGGTAAAGTTGTAGAATCATCTAAATACAACATGCTTTCTATCACTCCGTCAGGTGAAAGTGACTATTATGAATTGGTCTTTAAGAAAAGTTCTGAATACGTTGTGCCTAATGCGGACTTTGCGATTCGTTTAGCTCCTGGCGTTTTGCCTGATAAACATGGTAATACACCTCACAAGAGTAATCCGTGGCATAAACTTGTTGATGAGCGACAATCTAAGACAGATAACAAGCCTAATTTCTTTGTTCGAATGACGGGCTCGTTTGAATTCGAAATCGTCATGGATGATGATTTGCCGAGCCTTGCGAAGCAATATGCGGTCATGGATATGAAGGGGCAAGTGCTTTCTGTGGGTGAGCTGAGCAGCAAAGAAACTCACGTGAAGGTCCCGACTCGTGGCGTGTATATTGTTCGTGTTGGGCTTGGCTATAAACGTGTGAATATGAAATAATTAAAAAGGTTTTGAATATGTATCTTATCGTAGGTCTTGGAAATCCAGGTACGCAGTACTCAAATACTCATCATAACGCTGGCTTTATGGCGGTCGAAAAGCTTGCCGATTCTAGCAAGGATTGGAAGTCAGAACATAAGGCGCTCACCATGAAAGTGAACATTGCAGGCGAGGAATGCCTCCTCGTGAAGCCGCAGACGTACATGAACCTTTCGGGCGAGGCTGTGCAGGCGCTCATGACGTGGTACAAGGTTAAGGTTGATCACTTGTTGGTGTTCAGCGACGATATTAATTTGGATGTAGGCCGTATCCGTTGCCGCAAGGACGGTAGCCACGGCGGCCAGAACGGACTCCGCAATATTATTGAGCATGTGGGCGACAAGTTCCCGCGTATCCGCTTTGGCGTAGGCAAGTGCCCTCCGAAATTTGACTTGAGCAACTGGGTGCTGGCGAAGTTCTCTCCCGAAGACCGCCCGAAATTTGACGAAGCGATTGCTAAAGTCCCGGCGCTTGTGGAATGCTACTTTAAGCTCGGCATCGAAAAGTGCATGGAACGCTATAACGGCAAGTGACGCCGCTATATGCAACTGATACATTAAAATTGTTATGAGCTCGACTTGTGATGAACTTGTCGGGCTTTTTTATTATATTGAAAGTAACCTTTTGGTGGAGGTATGTATGGTGAATAAAATTATTATCGCCTTGAGCATGGGACTCACGGCGGGGGCCTTGGCACAGGATTTTTGCAATACAGCGAAACATACTGGTGCAAGCAAAAAAGTGAACGGGAATGAAGTGAGCTCGTACAACGGTGTCGGTTACGAGCTTTGGTACGACAGGGCTACTTCAGGTTCGCTTACAATTTATGAGGACGGATCCATGGCATGTTCTTTCCAGAGTGCTGGAGACTACCTTTGCCGTGCGGGACTTTCGTTCGATAGCGACAAGAAGTATAACGAACTTGGCGGCGATATGCTTGCGGAATTCAAGCTCGTGAAGCAGAATATCAATGGCGCCGATTACTCCTATGTCGGTGTCTATGGTTGGATGGAAGAAGTTTCGAAATCTCCGAGTAAGCTGGTAGAATATTATGTTGTCGATAACTGGCTGACGGGGTGGAGGCCTGGTGATTGGGTCGCTAGTAATAAGATGGGCGATTACACAATCGATGGTGCCAAATACTCCGTTTATTGGGGAGAACATACGGGCCCGGCCATCAAGACCAAGGGCAACACGACTTTTTTGCAGTATTTTAGCATTCGTGAAAATGCCCGTGATTGCGGTGTTATCAATATTAGCGCTCACATGAGACTGTGGGAAAAGCTGGGCATGGAAATGGGAAAACTCTACGAAGCCAAGGTCCTTGGCGAAGCCGGGAGCATGGGGAACGGTGTTTCCGGTACGGCTGATTTCCCGCATATAAAGGTTTACGTCAAAAGTGATGAAGTTCCGTCGTCCAGTTCTGTTGCTTTAAGCTCAAGCTCTGTGGCGTCGAGTTCCTCAAAAACGGTGCCGAGTTCCTCATCGGAGACGGTTGCGGAATCTTCGAGCAGTGTTGGCGGTTCTTCAAGTTCGGGGACCGATGCAATTTCGTTTATGGTCCAGCGCTTTGACAAGGCGGGGATTTATCAGGTGTTCGATATGCAGGGGAATTTCCTCGGCAAGGTTGAGCTGAAGAGTGGTTTGTCGCTTAAGCAGGCTGTTGCAAACAAGTTTGCCCGCTCGTCCGTTTATTTGGTCAAGCGTGGTGCCTTTGCCAAGACGGTTGCTGTCGAGCGCTAATCTACAAGCCGGGGCGTTACGGGCCGGCGTTTGAGGGCCCGTTCGAGGGGGTGGAGAGCAACATCGTGTGAACCAGGGGGATACTTCCCCCTTTCTCTTGAAAACTCATGGCTCACGGCTCATCGCTCGTAACCTACCGCTCGTCGCTAAAACACTCTTTTTTACATATTTCTAGCGCTTTAGAGCTAGGATTTGCGCATGAAAATTACTATATTCAATGCGCAAAAGAGGTACTATATGAAACTTTTGCCAGAAGCATTGACGTTTGATGACGTCTTACTCGTTCCCGCTGAATCTTCTGTTCTTCCGGCTCAGACGGATGTGAGCACCCAGCTCGCCCCGAATATCAAGCTGAACATTCCTATCATCAGTGCTGCTATGGATACCGTTACGACGGCTCCTCTCGCTATTTCTTTGGCTTTGCAGGGCGGTCTCGGTATTATCCACAAGAATATGTCTGTTGAAGACCAGGCTGAAGAAGTCCGTAAGGTCAAACGTTGGCAGTCCGGTATTGTCACGAATCCGGTGACGCTTGATGCTGATCAGCCGGTCTCTGCTGCTTTTGAACTCCGCGCCCGCAACAAGGTGAGCGGTTTCCCGATCCTTTCGAAGGGTAAGCTTGTGGGTATGCTCACGAGCCGCGACCTCCGCACTGTTAGCGACATGAACGTGAAAATCAGTTCTGTCATGACGAAGGATCCTGTGACGGCTTCTCCGAAGGTGAGCCTCGCCAAGGCTAAGGAAATCCTTGCTGAAAAGCGCATTGAAAAGCTCCCGCTCGTGGATGCTTCTGGCGCCTTGAAGGGCCTCATCACGATGACGGACATCTTGAAGCGCGAAAACAACCCGAACGCAAGCCTTGACAAGAATGGTCAGTTGCTCGTCGGTGCTGCTGTTAGCACTTCTGCAAATACGCTCGAACGCGTGGCTGCTCTCGTGGAAGCAGGTGTTGACCTGCTCATCATCGATACGGCTCACGGCCACCACATTGGCGTTCGCAACATGGTGAAGACGGTTCGTAAGAAATATCCGAAGCTCACGATTTGCGCTGGTAACGTTTGCACTCCGGAAGCTGTCGAAGAACTCGCCAAGTGCGGTGCCAACATTGTCAAGGTGGGTATCGGTCCGGGTTCCATTTGCACGACTCGTATCGTGGCTGGTGTCGGTTATCCGCAGTTCTCCGCTGTCGTGGAATGCGGCAAGATGGCTCGCAAAGTTGGCGTGACGATTATCGCTGACGGTGGCCTCAAGTTCTCTGGCGATATCGTTAAGGCTTTGGCTGCTGGCGGTCACGCTGTGATGGTGGGCTCCTTGTTTGCCGGTACTGAAGAAGCTCCGGGCGAAGTCATCCTCGCTGATGGCCGTAGCTACAAGAGCTACCGCGGTATGGGCTCTCTCGGTGCTATGCAGGCTGGTTCTGCAGACCGTTACTTCCAGGGTGGCGTTCAGGAACCGCGCAAGTTTGTTCCGGAAGGCATCGAAGGCCGTGTTCCGTACAAGGGACCGCTCCGCGATACCGTTTACCAGCTCATTGGCGGTATCCATTCTGCTATGGGTTATGCCGGTGCTGCAAACCTCGAAGAACTCTACAAGAAGGCAACGTTTGTCCGTATCACGGGCGCAGGTCTCCGCGAATCTCACCCGCATGACGTGACGATCACGAAGGAAGCACCGAACTACAGAACGGGCGACTAATCCGAATTGCGCCAGGCATGCCCCGGCCGCGATTGTGTCATCCCCGCGAAGGCGGGGTCCTATGGTGGATATTTCCGGTGCGCAAAATGCGTGCCGGATTTTTTGTATTTTCAAATAAATTGATTGTCTTTTTAGAAATTGTATTTAGTAATTTAGATGTGACTATAAGGAGGATTTGTAATGAGGTCTCTTGTTCTTTTTTCGGCTTTTGCTGCTGCATTTATTGTTGCCGGTTGTGGTGATGACGATAGTTCCTCTCCAGTGACTAAGAATGAAGTTTTTACCCATTGGGTGACATCGGCTACAGATCTTGAGGAATTTCCTTGCAACAAGATGCGCGAAGGTCACGATGCTGTTGTTAGCCGTGATGAGGAAGAAATCTACACGTGTATGTTTGACCGTGTTGATTCTGTCTACATTTGGGCTGGCGAAAACGATACGCTTACTGCGAAAGGCCGGGAATTTGTTCGTGCGCAGTCGTCAAGCAGTCGTAAATCATCGAGCAGTTCTAAACGTGTGGAAAGTTCGTCTAGCAGTTCGTTCCGTTCTAGTTCGTCCAGCAGTTCCTTCCGTTCTAGCTCATCTAGCAGTTTGTCTTCAAGTGTTTCAAGTTCTTCGGCAAAATCGAGTAGCAGTATCAGCTCTAGTTCCTCAAGTGTCAAGTCGTCAAGTTCTTACGAGCGATACAGCAAGATGGATGTTGTGCCGCTTTTGAAAGTAAAGGGCGAACAATTCAATCCGAATATAAATTACGGCACGCTGAAGGACACGCGCGACGGTCAGACGTACAGGACCGTTGTCGTCAATGGACAGACTTGGATGGCGGAAAACTTGAACTATGCGCGCCATAGTATAGGGGAATCGCTCTGCTTCAACGAAGATTCTACTAATTGCGATTTGTATGGTCGCTTATATAGCCGTGAAGCGGCGTTCAGTTCCACGAAGTGTGTTTATAAGGGACGATGCGAACTGGGAAACGGGCATATTCGAGGCGTGTGTCCGTCCGGATGGCATATTCCGTCATACGCAGAAGCGGAATCGTTGAGGGATTTTGTTCAAAAGAAATCCACCGCACTGAGGTCTGCAAAAGGGTGGGGGGAGAGAATCGAGCCTGGAACCGATATCTACGGACTATCTTTCGTTGGTGCTGGATCTCTTTGGCCAAATAATGGTACCAGCTTTAAGTACATGAATATTTCCGAACATATATGGGTTTACGAACCTTCAACAAATAGTTCTTACCTTTCAATTGGATGGGAGAATGACAAAGTTGCTGTCGATGGCTTTACCACCTTCCCGATACACATTTCTGTCCGCTGCATATCGGATAAGGTGCCTGCATCTTCTAGTTCCGCGAAAAGTTCTTCTTCAAGGATGAGCTCGTCAAGCGTTTCTTCGTCCAGCGCAAAATCATCGAGCAGCTCACTCAGTTCTAGTTCGCAGAGTTCCTCGAGCTTTGATCCGGCAATTTATCAGCTCAAGGAAAGTTTCTTTAATTCCGAGAAAACTTATGGCGAATTGACGGACTCTCGTGATGGAAAAAAATACAGGACAATTACAGTCAATGGTCTCACTTGGATGGCAGAGAATTTGAATTTCGCTGGCAACGATGAATATCCTCTTCAAAAAGAAGGTTCATTTTGCTATGGTAATAAAGGAGAAAATTGTGAACTTTATGGGCGTCTGTATACTCGCGTTTCGGCGATGAATAATGAATCCTGTGTTTTTGGTGATAGCTGCAAAATGGGTAATGGTCCGATTCAGGGCGTTTGTCCTACCGGATGGCATATCCCGACATTCCAAGAAGGGAAAAAACTGTATGAGCCTGATTATGGTCTTAGTGCTGTTAATAAATTGATGTCGTCGAATGGCTGGAACGGAACGGGTGGCCGAAATAGCTACGGACTGTCGTTTGTTGGATCGGGAGATTGGTTTAATGGTGATTTCAAGGGGCTTGGTAACATTGCCTCTATATGGTTGTATACTCCATCTGATGCACAAGGTTACTTTATAATTAATGAAGAAAACAAAACTGTTTCTGTAAATCTCTATACATCTTTTGAACTCTACAATAGCGTTCGATGCGTGAAGAATTAATTAAAACTCCAATTGCACAGTTCTAAATAATAAACGCAGCACTAGGCTGCGTTTTTTGATGTATATTATTAGTGCGTTGTGGGCACTTCGGCGAGGTTTTGAATATTATGAATTTGCGTAGGTCTGTTTTTAGCTTGATGGCGGCTGGTTTTGTAAGCTTGTTTGCTCTTTCTATTACGGCGTGTGGTGATTCTGATAGTTTGCCGGCGGCTGTAGGTGTGGATTTATCTTCGAGCTCTTGTTTTGCGAATGTTTCTGAAAGTTCCGCTGCTTTGTCGAGTTCGTTGGTCGCGACGTCTAGTTCTGCAAAGGTTAGCTCAAGTTCCGAAACTGTCGTGAGCAGTTCCGCAAAAGCTGTATCGAGTTCAAGTTCCGCGGAGTCCTCTTCGAGTGAGCCGGCGCTGAGTTCAGCTGAAGGCGTGTCGAGCAGTTCTGTGAAATCCGTGCCGGGGTCGTCGGACAGTGGTGTTTGCACGAATTGTGATAGCTTTACGGCGGCAGATCCCGTGCTTGTTGAGAACGGCGGTAAAGGTTCTGTGACGACTTACGGAAGCATCACTGCAAAAGAAACGAGTCTTGGTGGCGCCTGCAATTACGGACAGACGAATATCCAGTACTATGCCGCAATTCATGTGAATGTTTCTCCCGGCGACGATAAGGGCCCGTGGGATGGCGGTGCCGCTTGCGGTGGCTGCGTGCATGTAAAGGCGAAAACGCCGGATGGCTGGAAAGAAGTGACCGTACGCATTACCGATCGTTGCCCGGATGCAAACTGCGGAGTGGATTTGGGCGGTGCGCCTGCTAGTGATATCATGGGAATCCAAGTCGGTCGCTATTACGGCGAATGGGAATTCGTGAGCTGCGAAGGTGTTGAAGGCGTATGGGGCGATTCTACATCCATTTGGGTAAAGGAAGGCGCGAGCGAATTTTGGAGCATTATCCAAGTGCGTAACCCCAAGGACATGGTCAAGAAAATTGAAATCCGCGGATTGGAAAGCGATGAAACTTATACGCTTGAAATGGTTATCGGGACGGAAAATTTCTGGACAGTTCCGGTGGCTGTGCTCAAGACGGACAATCGCTACCGTGTCGTCGTGACATACCGTACCGGCACTGATGACGAGTGGATTATCAAGAGCTCTGAACTTGCAGTACCCGAGGCGAACCTTTATTTGTACGAACACAGGAAGGAATAGGGGGGGAAGGCGCAGGTTTAAAAAAAGACGTTCTCGATGAGAACGTCTTTTTGCAATTTCGCGAATGTTATCATCCCTGTGATTCTCAACTTGTCATTCCCGGCGCTTGTCCTCGCTTGACGGGGATGACCGGGAATCTCCTGAAGCAAAGGCTGTGTAAGGAGATGCCCGCTCGGTGGCGGGCATGACAATAGCAATTTCGCAAAAGTTGCCATTCCGCGCTGGGCGCGGTGCATTACTTGTTGAGCATCTCAGTTGCTTCGGCGACGGCGAGCAAATCAGCTTCCTGGAATGGCTTGCCAATCCACTGCAAACCAACCGGGAGGCCACCTGCCATACCGCAAGGAACGCTTACACCTGGAAGACCGGCGAGGTTCAAGCTAACGGTGTAGATGTCAGAAAGGTAAACTGCCATCGGATCGGATTCGTTCATGCCGCACTTGAGCGGGAGACCCGGCATCGTCGGGCTTGCAATCACGTCGCAAGTCTTGAATGCTTCGGTGAAGTCGTCCGTGATGAGGCGGCGGACCTTCTGGGCCTGGACGTAGTAAGCGTCGTAGAAGCCTGCAGAAAGAACGTAGCTACCGAGAAGGATACGGCGCTGGACTTCCTTGCCGAATGCTTCGCTGCGGGACTTTGCATAAAGGTCAAAGAGCTTGCGTGCTTCAGCGCTGCGGTAACCGTAACGGACACCGTCATAGCGGCTGAGGTTGGAGCTTGCTTCTGCCGTTGCAATGATGTAGTAGCTAGACACGGCGTAGCTGATGTGCGGGAGGCTCACTTCCTTGATTGTGGCGCCTTCGGCTTCCATCTTTTTGAGCATGTTTTCGATGGCAGCCTTGCATTCTGCATCGAGGCCTTCGCCAAAGTATTCCTTCGGAACGCCAATGACTTTGCCCTTCACGCCCGTGCCGAGCTTTGCGGTAAAGTCTTCGTTCGGGCGAGTGCTCGTGGTGTTGTCGTGCGGGTCAATGCCGCAAATTGCACCGAGAAGCGTAGCGCAGTCGCGAACGGTAGAGCCGAACGGACCAATTTGGTCGAGAGAGCTAGCGTAGGCGAGAAGGCCGTAACGGGAAACGCGACCGTAGGTCGGCTTCAGACCGACGACACCCGTGCAGGCTGCCGGCTGGCGGATAGATCCACCCGTGTCAGAACCGAGGGCGCAGGGAACCGTGCCAGAGGCGACGGCGACTGCAGAACCGCCCGAGGAACCGCCGGGAACGCGGGATTCGTCAAGCGGATTCTTGACCGGACCGTAGTAAGACGTTTCGTTGCTGGAGCCCATGGCGAATTCGTCCATGTTCGTCTTGCCGACGATGATGGCGCCTGTGGCTTCAAGCTTTTCAAGAGCCGTTGCTGTGTAAGGAGCAACGAAGTTGTCGAGAATCTTGGAGGCGGCCGTAGTGCGTGTGCCAGTCAAGCACATATTGTCTTTTACGGCAACCGGAATACCATCGAGAGCGCCCAGAGACTTGCCTTCGGCGCGACGCTTGTCGCTTTCCTTGGCGCGTTCGAGTGCGCGTTCGTTAAGCACCGAAATATAGGCGTTTAAATTCTTAGTCGATTCAATTTTTTCAAGGGAGGCCTGAGCGAGCTTTTCGGCAGTAGTGCTGCCGTTAGCCAGTTGAGCCTGAAGTTCTTGAATAGTCTGCATTATCTTTCTCCGGACCATTTCATGATGTAAAGGGCGATGCCCATGCCAACTGCACTCAATAGATTAACTTTGAAACCGAAACCAAGTGCAAATTTGACAAGGTACAAATCGATAATTATGGGCCCCCCATTGTCGGGGAAACCGATGCTGTATTCTGCAGCTGTTGTAAAAACTTTGTGAACACTATTATCGTAGCCGCCAGCATTCAACAATACGCCGAGTTCCCCAAACAAAGCTCCGAGAGCTTCGCTCATGATGCCGCCCAAAATAAGGCCGACAAAAATAAAGAGGACGACACGTGCTAATGAGTTCTTGTGAGTCATGTGCCGAAATATAGAAAAATAGTGGTCGATAGTCATTGGTCAATAGTCTATGGTCTGTGGTTGTTGGTGGGTGGTGGTTCATCGCTAGTCAATAGGCATTTGTCGTTGGTTGTCGGTCGGTACTTTAGGGATTTATGCGTTTTTGGGCGATGTGGGGCTGCTACGGGGGGTTAATGTAGGGCCGCTACGCGGTGAAAGTGTGAAAATCTGCTACCAAATGCATGAAAATAAACCGTTTGGTAGCATAAATTGCAGATAAAATTAATGAATATTCGCCAATTATGAGTTTATTCGATGTGTTTTTGCTACCAAATGGGCGAAAATGTTAAATTAGGTAGCACAAAATATGTTTACGGAAGAAATATTTTGTAATACAAAGTAAAAAATATGCTACTAAATGCGGTAAAAACTTCATTTTGGTAGCATAAAAATGCAAAAAAACGCATTTTTACCTCTTTAAAAGGGCTTGTTTTTAGGTTTCTCCTCGAGAATAGTGCAAATTTTTGTAGAATAACTTGTAATGTGGTTTATTGAGGTTATTAGGCTATGATTTTTGCTTTTGCTTTGCTGGTGCTGATTTCTTTCGGCTCGTCGTTTGCGGCGTGCGGTTCGTATGCATCGTTCGGGCGTTCTCCGGATCATTCGTTGCAGGTTTTTAGCTGCGATTCCCAAAAATGCATGGTGGGCATTCGCGGTGTCGAGATGTTCCCGCACGACTATGCATGTGACTCCGAAGACGAGTTCATCGAAGATGTCAAGAAACGGTTTGGGAGAGACGTTCCGAAGGGGAAGTACAACGCTCCGTTCCGTTACGGGAATATGGCTCGGCAGTACGAACCTGGGTTGATCTATTCCGGCTGCGACTTTTTGAATGTTGAACCAGTCCAAGGAATCGATTCCGTGACGGTCGCGTTGAAGCCCAAGAAAACGGGCGTTTGTCCAGTTTCTGTCAAGGATTCTAATCTTCGCGAGCGGATGTATTTGGCGGTTGTGAACAAGACGATGGGGCGCTGGAACATTACGCTGGAGCATAATCAAGAGACGGACGAATCGTACGAATCTGAATTCACATTTTTTGAATTGCCATTCCCGTTATTTGTAAAGCAATGTGAAGCGGATCGGTGCGATTTTATGTATGCGGAAAAATTACCGTTTCCGTATAAAGGTCGTAAAGCGGTTCTGCTCACGAACGAACAACGTTTTAAACCGAAATGTAATTTTGTGAAAGTTGAATCTAGTGATTCTAAAAATGTTTCAGGTACGCTTGTGTTAAATGGAACGGGCCGCTGCCGGATTCAGATTGAAGAACGGAATGAAAAACAGAAAAATAAGCGGAAAGAACCGATTTATAATGTGTTGAACGTGAAACGGATTGATGGCCAATATCATGTGGTGCTGGAGTGAATATGAAAAGTTTGATAACCGTATTTGTCTTTTTGTTGTTGGCTTGTAGTCCAGAAAATCGCGAGAACGCCAAGGCGGAACAGCCTCAAAAAATAGTTCCCGCAGATTGGATATTCCTTGAAGGCTCGTATAGCTGGGGCGATGCGTTAAATGCTTGCCTGGCAGGTTATCATTTGCCGGATAAAATGGAATGGGATAATTATATTGTTCGTACTGCAGAAATTCCGGATAGTAATTATTGGACATCTTCTTACACTGTTGGCTATGCGAAGGAATATTCGGTGGCGTATGTGCAAAACAGAAAGATTTATCACGTCTTTGCGTATGATAGAAAGTATTCCGTGGCTTGCAAAAAAGATGAGAAATTGGAAGCGAAATCTTTTTTGGATAAAATGTTTTTTACGGGAACCGCTTATGTTTCAAAGAAAAAAGCGGATTGCCTTGAGGGCCGCAATTATATAGGATTTGAAGACAACGCTCTCTATCGATGTGAAAATAGAACGTTAAAAAAAGTCGCCGATTCGCTAGATTTTTTGCAGGATTCCTTGGATTTTGCGGTCGATACGGTTGTGCTGAATCTGAGGCACATGATTCCGTGTACGTTCGGCATGAATGGAAAAAAGATTATGACCGGCTTCAATCGCTACGTGTACCAGTGCTACGATAACAATTGGCGCGGCTTAGGTCATGCAAAATTAAATCCTGTTCAGCAGGGCTATTTCAGGGATTCTCTAACCGGGGTGCATTTTAAAACGATAACGATAGATTCTATGGAATGGTCTGCTGAAAATATCTATAGGAGTATGCCGGATGAGGAGTGTTACGATAATAAAAAGATGCATTGCGAAAATCATGGCCGACTTTATGGAGTGAATGCCAAAGAGGCGTGTCCGGCAGACTGGCGGTTGCCGCGAAGGAACGATTGGGTTAATTTGTTCGGCCGGTTCGGCTTAGATGGCGCTTACCTTCGTTCGAAGGATGATTGGTTCCTTGAATTTAAAGAAAATAAGGATGTCGGTTTTACGATATATCCGGCAGGATATAAGGACAATGAATATAAAGGATTCGGTATGGTGACGGGCTGGTGGAGCTACGATGACGAAAACCGACTTTATGGCGTTTTATTCAACGGCGAAAAATTCGGACACAATTACGTGATTGATGGAAAAAAATATTATGTCCGCTGTGTGAGAAGAAAAACTGAAAAATAACGATAAATTACTTTATTCCAAGTAGATATCCGGCGTTATTTGAATGTGGTAGCCGGGGAACATTTCCTGGATTTCGCCTTGGATGGTTTGCAATGCTTCTTGGGCATTTGCGCCGAATTTGATGACCACGTCAAAGCGCATTTCCTTGGCTTCGATGTTCACATAAAAACCATGCATCTGGAGTGCCCAATCATGTGATGTGATTTTATCTGAAATCGTATCGCGGATTTGGGCAGCTTCGTCGTCCTTGGTGTTGTAAGAGTAGACGCCGATGGCGGTGAGGATGACGCCTGTTTCGCGGTAGACTTTCTTTTCGAGTTTGCGCGTGAGGGAATCCAGGTCGGCAACGGTCATGGTGTCGGGGAGTTCCACGTGTATGGAGGCGAGTTTCTTTTCGGGGCCGTAATCGTTGATGACGAGGTCGTATGCACCGTGGATGCCTTCTTCGCTGCGGATGAGAGCCTTGATTTGCTTGGCCAGTTCGTTATCGTTTTGTCTGCCGAGCAAGTCGCTGACGGTATCCTTCAACATTTCAAAACCGGCCTTGATAATGAAGATGGAAATCAATACGCCGACGTAGGCTTCGAGCGAGAGACCTGTGAAAATAAAAACGAGAGCTGAGGCGAGAACGGAAAGGGAGAGGATGGCGTCAAAGAGTGCATCGGAGCCGGAGGCGATGAGCGAACCGGAATCCACGCGTTCGCCTTGTGCTTTGACGTAACGCCCGAGAATGACTTTAACGACAACAGCGATGGCGATAATGACGAGTGAAACGGTGGAGTAGTCGGCTTCTTCGGGGTGGATGATTTTCTTGACGGATTCCACGCAAGAGGTAATGCCTGCGTAAATCACGATAGAGGCGATGACCATGGCGGTCAGGTATTCAATGCGGCCGTAACCGAGCGGGTGTTTTTCGTTGGGCAATTTTCGCGAGAGCTTGTTGCCGACAATCGTGATGATGGACGAGAGCGCGTCCGAGAGGTTGTTCACGGCATCGAGAACGACGGCGATGGAGTTTGCCATAAGGCCGATAACCGCCTTGACGCTCGCGAGAATGACGTTTGTGACTATCCCGACAACGCTAGTTTGAATAATGACCTTATTTCTGTTGACTTCTTTGTCGATGTTATCGTTGAGTGTTTGCATTTTAGACATATGCTTCTTCCTACTAATTTTCTTTCTCAAAGGCGCAAAGCGCCGACCTCAAGGCGTAGCGACCCCAAAGCGGCAAAAGCCGCGGCCTCACACCTATTTAATGCTCCAGTCGATGGGTTCGAGCCCCTTGCTGATAAGATAGTTATTTGCCTTGCTGAAGTGCTTGCATCCGAAAAATCCGCGGTATGCAGAGAGCGGGCTCGGATGCGGGGCGGTCAGGATGAGGTGCCCTCGATTCGGGGCGATGAGGACCTGTTTTTTGATGGCGAAACTGCCCCAAAGCAAAAAGACGAGGTTCTCGCGGACCTGAGAAAGTCTTTGGATAATCGTGTCCGTGAATTGCTGCCAACCAATGCCGGCGTGGCTTGCGGCCATGTGGGCGCGTACCGTGAGCGAGGCGTTTAAAAGTAAAATTCCTTGATGTGCCCAGCCTTCCAAGTTGCCGTGGGGCGGTGGCGTGATGCCGAGATCGTCATGGAGTTCTTGGAAAATGTTGATGAGGGACGGCGGCGGCTCGATTCCGAATGGCACTGAGAAGCAAAGTCCATGAGCTTGGCCTGGATTGTGGTACGGGTCTTGTCCGATGATGACAGCCTTGACTTTATCGACGGGGCAAAAGTCGAGTGCTGCAAAAATCTGCGGTCCGGGAGGGTACACCACATGGTGTTCCGCATGTTCCTGCAAGAGCTTTGCTTTAATTTGCTTGAAATAAGGTTGTTCGAACTGGTCGGCGAGCAGTTTCAGCCAAGATTCTTCGAGTTTGACGGACATAAAAAGTGGTTGGTGGTTAGTGATTAGTGGTTAGAGGCGGCTCCGCCGCTTGTCATGCCCGCGGAGGCGGGCATCTCCTTTACTGAATTTGTTAAAATCGCGATTTTCTCGCCGTTGAGGCGGGTGTAGAAAAGGATGGCGCTGTTCTTGCCCTTGGGCTTGAGGCGCTTGATTTCTTGGTCCGGATCGACTTTGACGCCTCGCAGCTTGAGCGTGAGCTTACCGACATCGTGGGCTTTAAGCATGGCGCGGACGGCTCCGGTCGAAATTTCTGCGGAATCGAGAACTTCGAAGTTGGCGAAACCGGGCGAGGGGAGCGGCTTTTCGCTAGTCGTGTAGGCGATGCCCGGCGAAATCAGGTGCGTCGATTCGTCGTGGGCGAGTGCAACAACGCCAAAGAGATGGCTGCGGAGCAATACGGGCGAAGGTTCCGAAATGAACTTGGAAACGCTTCCGAGCGGCAAGTCGGATTCGCTGCTTGCGGTTGTGTAAACGCGGTCGCGTCCTTCGAGTTCGTAGTTGTGATCGTATTGCGACTGTTCGCTTTCGTTGCGGGCTTCGCGTTTCTCGTCGCGAATCTCGTTCCATTCGGCGATGGCGTTGCCGGTTTTGTCGACCATCACGGCGCGCACATGGTCTGGGCTTTGGGCGAGTTCGCCGAACAGCACCAAGCATTCGCGGCAGTCAGTGCGGGAACCGATGTACAAGATTTCCGTGCCACGGGGAATTTCGCTGATGGGGTATCCGGGCGGGATTTTCGCCATGCCGCCTTTGTAGTGCTTCGAAATTTCGATAACTTCTTCGAATGTGGGCGTGAGATTGCGCAGGTCGCGCTGGTTTTCGCCTTCGATGGCTCGGCGTGCGGGGTCAATCGTGAAGTAGTCTGCTTTGGGCAGAGCGAGTGTTACGCTTTCGGAATCGTTTTGCTTGGCAATTTCGCGGACATCGGCTAGGATGGTATGGTCGTCCGAATCTCGCATGACCTTGCTGTTGTAACGATACATTTCAAGGCGGTTTTCGTCGAGGTCCACACCGATGGTCAAAAAATCTTTGGGCAAGTAGAAGGAATCGCCTCCCATGCCGCAGCACAAATCGTGAACGATGGGGGCTGTTTCGCTGTTTTCGCCACTTCTGTTTGCTTGGCGAGCGCGTTCCCAGAGCGTCGATTTCCAACGGCCGATATCTTGGGCGGTACTCTGTTCCAAAGCGAGCTTGTCGCAAAGTAAAAATGATGCTGGTGCGTTTTTCGCGTTTTTTCCGGAATTTTCGGCAAAGAACTTGTCCCTAAATTTAGGAACGAGTGCCATGTAGTCCATAATCGCGGCACGATCTTCGTTGCTGAATTCCTTGGCCAAATGCGTCGAAACTTGCAACGCGTCCATTTTTTTCTTGGTCGCGAGTTCGATAAAATCTTGGACTTTTGCCGATGTAAGAAGTTCCGCGTTGAGCATACGTGAAATTTAAAATTTAAATGTTGATTTTACAATTTAAAATTTTGAGGATAGATGATAAATGTGTATTATTAAGAATAGCTTTTATTGTATGAAAAATAGTTCAATTATGGCTTTTTTTTTAAAACTGTTGTTTTTTGTAGTCTATATTTGATAATATGAAAAAAATACTGATTTCTTTGTTGTTCCTGCTATTAGCGACTGATGCACTGGCTGCGTATGTGGCCGTGCTTGAAACGATGGCGGATGGTGATGCTAAGGATAGCGTGTCGCTTTTGAACCGTCAATATTTGACGAATGTGTTGCGTGAGCAGGCGGTAAAGGAACTTCCTGCAAAGTATGGCTTTACGATAATGACTCGTGAAAACATTATTGCGATGCTCCCGCCGGGTAAAGCTATCGAGGATTGTGAAGGATCCTGCCTTGCGGAAACAGGCAAGAACATCTCCGCTGATTATGTTTGCCAGGCGCGTGTGGGTGTATTTGGTTCTAAATTGACTCTTTCGGCGGAACTTTATGAAACGGCTGGAAACAAACTAATTGCTAGTTTCAATGGCCGTGGAGCCAATGTGGAAGAATTGTTGCTTTTAATAGAAAGTAAATCAATGGCTTTTTTTCACGAAATAAAGGAAATGAATGTTCAAAAGACGACTATTCTGTTGGAGAATACAAATGAAAATGTGCAGATTGATCCTGTTTCTTCAATGAACGACAAGGATTCGAGTCGAGTGGGCGAGAGTATCCCCGCGAACGTGAGCGACGAACCCGCAAAAAAAACTGGAATTGCGGGCAAGGTGGTGCTCGGTATCGGAGCTGCTGCGACTGTGACGGGAGTGGTGCTTGCCATTGTCGGGAACAGCAAGGCGAAAAATGCTGCAGAAACGAAGCTTTTTGCTAATGAAGATGAATACAATGATGCCAAGGACAGGGCGAAATCGGGCCAGACTCTCCGTGGCATAGGAATCGGTATTGCCATTGCCGGAGCCGTTGGTGTCGGCGTCAGTTATGCTTTTTAGGCTTTGGGAGAATTTATGATGAACTTAATGAGATTGTCAAATTTTAGTGTCGTCCTGAGCGAATCGGTAAGTTGTTGTCGAAAGATCACTCTCGCCTTTTGTCTATCTTCTCCCGTCTTTTTTTCTGCATGTACCGATTATGTTGCGCAAATCAATGAACGTGAAGGAGAGTGGAATGTTGTTGAACCTACTACTATAGTTACAGGATTCATAACGGACTTCCGTGACGGTCAGTCATACAAGACTGTCACCATTGGTTCGCAGATTTGGATGGCTCAAAACCTGAATTACAATACGTTGAATAGCTATTGCTACAATGATTCTGCAGAATACTGCACAAAATATGGTCGTCTTTACACTTGGGCCGCCGCGATGGACAGTGCCGGTAGGTGGAGTACGAACGGCATTGGGTGTGGTTATGATTCAGAATGTTCGCCGACGTACCCAGTTCAAGGTGTTTGTCCTTCTGGATGGCATTTGCCAACGATAACGGATTTTGAAAAGTTATTCTCCTCTGTTGGTGGATCGTCCATTTCTGGTCGAAATCTTAAATCTTCAACTGGTTGGTTAAAAAATGGTAACGGTACTGATACATACTTGTTCTCAGCGTTGCCTGCAGGACGCAAATTCGACGATGGAAAATTCGTCGGTGAGAACGATGAAGCAAGTTTCTGGAGTTCTACAGAGTTCGTTAAAAAACTCGCGAACAGTATACACTTGGACTACGACTACGATGGTGCGGTTGAAAATGCTGAACTCGTAACCCAAGGCTTTTCTATTCGTTGTCTCAAAGATGAATCGTCGAAAGAAAGTTCATCATCTAGTGTAAAGTATAATAGCAGTGTTGCTATTGAATCGTCTTCATCGATTGCGTTGTCATCTGCTAATGTTTTGTCTTCAAGTTCGTTCTCTGACATACACTCGTCATCATCAAGTAGTGTCACTCAGAGTGATGTTGATGAGTCTAGTAGCAGTAAGGTCGTTGAACCTGTCGAAACGTCTTCCTCGGCGAAATCTTCGTCGTCGTCGGAATATTCCTCTTCGCAAGTTTCGAGTTCGTCTTCTGCTCAACCTATAAAAATTGATTTTTACAACGGTGCCGATATTTCCGAAGTCCAAGAATACGAACGAAATAAAACAAAATTTTTCGATGTCGATGGCAAAGAAAGCGATATCTTCACGATTCTGAAAAATCACGGATTCAACTCGATTCGTTTGCGCACGTTTGTCTCGCCCAAAGCGAAGTACGGCTATGCGGCAAGTGGCTGCGGCCATGATGCCGAAGCTTATGGCGACAAGGAACATGTTGTTGCTTATGCGAAAAAAGTCAAGGCCGCGGGCATGGGGCTCCTCGTGGATATCCATTATAGCGATGTCTGGGCAGATCCGGGCAAGCAGATTATTCCCGAACGTTGGCGCGGCGTGAATAATGCCAATGCGATGGCAGATTCCGTTTACGCTTACACAAAGGACTTGATGCTTGCTCTTAAGAATGCCGGTGCAACGCCGGACATGGTGCAGGTTGGCAACGAAACGACTCCGGGTATCTTGATACACAAGCCGAACAGCAAAACGGACTGCTGGGGAAATGGCGTCGACAAGGCGGCCACTTCTGTCAATGGCGATATGGGAACCGCAGCGGGCAAGGCGAATGCGGCCAAGTATTTCAACGCCGGTATCAAGGCCGTCAAAGAAGTTTCTCCGACAACAAAAACAGTACTTCACATCGAACGTATCCGCCAAGCGTCAACGGTCAATTGGTGGATGGGCGTTATTTTCGATGAGTATAAAATTCCGGCAGACGTGATGGGCTTCTCGGCTTATACCGCTTACGGCGACGGCACTCCGGACAATTGGAAAAGCTTGTTCAATTCCTTGACGTCCAAGTATTCAAAGCTTGAATTTATCGTGGCCGAATACAATGGCGGCGATTCCGATAACCATTACAAATTCGATGGCTCTCGCAAAAAGACCCGCGAAATGATTAGCGGCATGAATCGCTGGATTGGAACGTTCTTCTGGGAACCGACAATTGGCGGTGCGTGGGGAGCTGGGCTCTTTGATTGGAAAGGAAAAGACCTTTACGCCAACGCAAAAGCCTTCGAAGAATTTTATTAAGCGAAAACCTTTACAAAACAAGCCTCTCCGAATTGGAGAGGCCGCGCTTTTTATATCACAAATCTGAACTTTTGACGCGTTATGCGAACGCTCGTTCGTCAAGGCACTTTTCAAGTTCGAGCATGATGTCGTCCTTGTTGTAGCCTTTTCCGATGAACACGACTTGATTTTCGCGGTCGCCAAATCGTGAATCCCAGTTTTCTTGAACTTCGGGATTGTTGGCAAGGAATGCTTGCTTTTGGTCTTCGCGCAAAGCGTCAATCCAGTACGAAACGGGCATCACGGAAGAGTTACGGCCTGCCTGCTCAAAAAGTTGCACATCGTTGCTTGCATCCGAGAACCAAATGTAACCCTTGGAACGGATGAGTTGCGATGGGTAACGATTGTTGACAAATTCTATAAAACGGTCTCTGTTGAACGGCTTTCTCGCTTCGAAAATGAAGGACGAAATTCCGTACTCGTCAACGCAACCTTCTTTTTTGCGGCCCGGCTGCGTGAGGCTTGCTGTCGCCTTCTGGATTGCTGAAGAAGAATCGATTTGGTCGTAGTTGAACGGCTTTGTCGTCATGATTTTTTCGATGTCGATGTCGCCGTTGACGGAATGGATGATCGGGGCGCGCGGCTGGAAATCACGAACGATGGATTCGACTTCCTTGAGTTGGTCTGCGCTGAGCAAATCGCACTTGTTCAAAATGATGAAATTGCAGAACTCGATTTGGTCTACGATGAGCGTCGAAATTTCTTCTTGCGAAAGGTCGTATTTCTCTGCAAGACTGTCTTTGGCTTCTTTTCTTTGCTTCAAATCGCTAAGGAATTCGCGGTAGATTCTGTCGGCATCGACAACCGTAACGATAGACGTCAAGTAAACATTCGTGTTCGGATTGTCATCTTCGTAGGCGAGGAAGCTTGCGCTAACGGCACCGGGATCGCTAATGCCAGAAGCTTCGACAAATACGACTTCGACGGAACTGAGGTTGGAAATTTTTTCAATTTGCTGGATGAATTCGTCGCGCAGCGTGCAGCAGATGCAACCGTTTTGCAATTCGAACATCGGGCATTCGGTAACGTTCGAACCGTTCTTCTTGAGGATTTCTGCATCGACATTGATGCTTCCCATATCGTTGACGATGAGGGCGACTTTTCGTTTCTCTTGCTTGAGAAGGTTGTTCAAAAGGGTCGTTTTACCCGAGCCCAAATACCCAGTGATGAGAATCACCGGTTTCTTATTCTTTTTCATAAGAATCCTTTGTTTGTGTAAAAGCTTTATAGATCCTCGTGGTGGCGAGGATTAAGTCTTGTTTTTTATATGTCTGCGAATTTTGTTAAATGCTGTTGGCGGCGTGGCTGCAATTTCTGCAGAGGCCGTAAAAAACTGTGCGGAAGGGGTCTAGCGTAAAACCGTGTTCGGCCATCAGGTGCGAGCCGAGCTTTTCAAGATCGTGACATTCTAGATGGATGAGTGTGCCGCATTTCTCGCACTTCAAGTGAAAATGGGAAACTTCTTTGTGGCAGTCTTCGCCAAGGTATTCAAAACATGCAGCGTTCTGTTCACCCAGAAAATACTTCTGGACAATGCCTTGGGCCACAAACTTTTCAATTTGCCTATAAATTGTGGCAATTCCAATGGAAATGTTCTGCTCCAAAAAATAGGCATGAACGTCTTCCGCTGTAAAATGGCGATTTTGCAGCGCTTTAAAGCAGGAAAGGAGTAAATCCTGCTGTCTAGTTTTGTAATTCGTTTTTCCCATGCTATTCTCTAAATTTGATAACCGTTATCAAATTATAACAAAAGAGAAAATCCTTGGCAAGGGGATGAATTTCTCTTTTTACTACTTTTCAACGCGGAAACGCGTTTTCATGATTCGAACGTCGTTGGCTGCTTTACCGAGAGCGTCTACATGCTTGATTTGCTTTTTTTGCATTCGAATGGCGGAATGAGTCCTGTGCGGCGCAATATTTGTGGTGCCGTCCTGTAGCACGAAGGTAATGCTGTCGAGAATCGGATTTCCGACGCCTTCGATGTAGTCGTGCGAAACTTCCCAGACCATGATTCCGGCGTAGCCGTTCTCTTTAACCCAACGTGTTTTGATGGCGGCTGAGTGCGGGTCTTCGAAGGTGGTGTAGCTGTTTTCGGATACGGCGTAAGGCTCCGCGGAAACGCTATCGAAATGAATTTCCCAATTGGTGTTTTTAATAATTTGTGCGTAGCTGAGTGATTTCGTCTTTCCCTTGGTAAAGTTGCTGCCTGGTCCGGTCGCACCTTCAAATTCAAAACCGAAAGCGGGAATGCCGAAGACCATCTTTTCTGCGGGAACGCCGCGTTTGCTCCAGTAATCAAAAGTTTCTTGCCAAGACCAAGTGGTGTAACCTTCATGCGGGTAGAGCGGCGAATCGAACATCGCTTTTTCATCCCAGTCGCCGGTCATGTCATAGGTCATGAATCCGAACCAGTCCAAATTTTTGATGAGAACTTCGGGCGTGAACCATTTGCCGTAATAACGCGAGCAGGGGAGTGCCGCCGAAAGGCTTTTGTCTTTGGGGAGTGCTTCGCGGAGTTCTGTTAAGAGTTTGTTGTAAGCAATTGTGTCTGCTTCGGGCACGGGGCTGTATTCCCATTCCCAGTCCATATCGAGCCCGTCGAGGTTGTGGGCTTTCACGAAATCGACGAGATTGCCGATGAATTTCTGACGAAGTGCGTCGTTCGATGCAACGGGGACGAAGTTTTCGCTTTGTCCGCCACCGCCGAGCGAAACGATGACCTTTGTGCCTGCGGCGTGGGCGAGCGTTACCATGGAATCGAGTGCGCTTGGATCATCTGCGGCATCGCCATGCAATGTCCCATCCGCATTTGGCGTGATGAAACTCCAGAGCACATGCGTCAACTTTTCGTAGGGAACTTTATCTACAGTGTAGGCGGGCTTGTGCCATTTGCCCCAATCCGGATAATAACCGATAAAGAGCGGTGCTGCGTATGCTGTGCAAAATGCTGCGAATGCTAAAATCGAGAGAGCAATCTTTTTCATGATAGAACCTTTTATTTCCGCTTCAATTCCACTACATAATCGGCGGCGTTGACAAAGTCTTGTGCATGTTCAATCGCGATGACGGTATGGCCTGCATTGCAGAGCCCGCGAATGAGTCCGAGCAACTGCTGGATGTCTTTTTGATGGAGGCCGCGGGCGGGTTCGTCAAAGAGAAACAATGTGTTCGGGGCTTTGGCGCGGGCGAGCGTAATGGAAAGGCGGAGTCTGGCACGTTCGCCACCGGAGAGGTGGGCTGTAGTTTGCCCAAGGCGTAAGTAGTCGAGACCTGTATCCACGAGCGGTTTGAGCTTTTCGGCGAACGGTTTCATGTTCGTGAACAGCTTGTATGCGCTGCCGATTTCCATGTCGAGAATGTCGGCGATGGAGAGCGACTTGAAGCGGACTTCGAGAACTTCGTCACGGAAGCGTTTGCCGAGGCACACGGGGCATTCGGATTCTTCGTAGCCGAGCGGATCGTAAATGACGCCTTCGCCTTTGCAGTTTTCGCAGCGGCCGCCGGGCGCGTGCATGCTGAACTTTGATGCGGTGTAGCCGCGCACCTTGCTTTCGGGGAGTTTCGCGAATAAGTCTCGGAGTAATGTGGCAAGCCCGATTGCGCTCAAGACAGTGCTACGCTTGCTGCCGTGAAAATCTCCGGTTGTGAGGACGGACAGAGCGTCGATGCCGAGTGTTTTAAATTCTTCGGCCTTGGCGCGTTTTGCAATGTTTTCGAACAAGAGTGTGGATTTTCCGCTGCCGCTTGGGCCTGTGATCACGCTGAATTTGTTGAGCGGAATCGTGGCGCTCACGGGCGCCATATCGAACTTCGCGAAGTTGTTGATGCGGATGCTTTTAGATTCTTCGACTTCGTTTATCCCGGACTTATTCCGGGACTCAGGATGACACTGGCTTGGTGAAACGGTCCCTGAGCTTAGTCGAAGGGCCGAACCTCTTTCGTCTTTCGTCTCTCGTCTTTCGTCTAGTTCCCTAATCCACTTTCCCGTGGGCGATTCCGGATTCTCCAGCACTTCGTCGCGCGGGCCTTGGAATAACACTTCGCCGCCTTTTTCACCTGCGCCCGGCCCCATTTCAATGATGTAGTCGGCACGGCTGATGATTTGTGGATTGTGTTCGATAAGTACAAGCGTGTTGCCGCGTTTGCGGACTTTTTCAAGAACCGTCCAAAGCGACTTGACGTCGGAGGCGTGCAGGCCGCTGGCGGGTTCATCGAGCGCGATTAAAAGTCCATTCAAGTGCCCTGTGCTAAGGCTTGCCAATTTGAGTCGTTGGATTTCACCGCCCGAAAGCGTTTTGCCGGCGCGCCCCGGCGTGAGGTAACCGATGCCTAAATCGTTGATGGCTTCAAGACGGTCTAAAAGCGAAGTGAATGTTGCCTTTAAGTTCTGCCCGATTTTATCGTCGAAAATTTGGTGCAAAAGCTTTGGCAATTCTGCAAAATCTGTATTTAAAATCTGCTTGTAACTAACGCCGTCTATGGTCGCGTTCAGGTAAGTCTTTTTCAGGCGCAAACCGTGGCAATGCGAACATTCGTCACTTTCGTCGTCATCATCGAATGCTTCATTGGCTTCATTTTTGCGACTGTTCTCTTTAGCTTTGGCATCATTTTTGCCACCATTCCCTTTGCTCTTCGTGGTGGATTCATTCAAAACAATTCCCGTGCCGTCGCAGTATTCGCAAACGCTGGTACGGCTATACGGTGAGAACGAACGAGCGTCTAGATTCGTGACAGCTTCGGCATCGCTAGCTTCGTGATCTTTATCGCCTGCGTTTGGGCAGCATGGCTTGGTGCTGTAAAATTCACGTTCACCGCCAATGTCAAGCGTAATCGCAGAATGCGTGAGCTTGAGCGTTGCATCAACGGCTTCGGCAATGCGTGTGCGTGTGTTTTCGCGGACAATGATTCTATCGACGATGATGAAAAATTCTTTGGGCTTCAGGACTTTTTCGCCAGGGAGCAAATCTGCCAGCGAATACATTGTTCCATCCGCTAAAGCTCGCGTAAAACCTTGCGCCAAAAATACCGCCGACAGTTTATCGAGCGTGTGACCGCACGGATCAATTTTTGCTAAAAACTGTAGCTTAGTCCCGACTGGTTTCCCGGCGATAATACGGATAATCTCTTCGCGACTATGGCTCACCATCGGAGCTCCGCAAATTGGGCAGGCGGGCTTTGCAAACGCCGCAAATAATGTGCGCAAGGCGTTGTCGCATTCGGCAATCGAAAGAGCGTATGCCTTGGCGGGTGCTTCTCCGCGTGTGGCGGAAATCGCTAAACTAGCGGGCAACCCTTCGGCGCTGTCGAGCGGAATACTGCGCTTACCTCCGAGCATATCTGCTGCAAACGGCGAAAGCGTTTCAAGATAGCGACGCTTCGATTCTCCGTGGAGAGTGTCCATCACGAGCGTTGACTTGCCGCAACCGGACGGCCCGCATACAACTGTAATTTTACCCAGCGGAAACTGGGCGTCCACATTTTTCAAGTTGTGCAGTCTGCACCCGCGAAGAGAAATGAAATTGAGCATCGATTAAAAGATAATTTTATAAAGAAAATGATACTGTTTGTAGCCTATTTTTTGTATGATAAGTCTATCAAAAAATGGGGTTGGATATAAAAAAGCACCCCACCGGGTGCTTTTCTTCTAACTTCTAGTAACTTAGAACTAGTAACTGCGGCTTTGCCGCCTATTCCTTAAAAGTAAATCTCAGTTCGCCGAACGGAGTGCGGAAATCTTTGTTCTTCAGGTTGTTTTCTTCGATACCTGCGAACAGTCTGTAACCGCCGCCAATAGAAACTTCGAGCAGTTTTGTTACACGGAAGTTGAACTGGGCCGAAAAGTCGGAGGTAAAGAATGCGTCTTCTGACTTGAATCCGTCTTCGTCACCCTTGTCCATAAAGTTCACGCTGCCTCCGCCGATGCTGACCGGGAGCGAAATGGAGAAAAGTCCGTTGCGGTACACAACCGGTTCGGCAAAAACGCCGTATGCATGATAGTCAATCATCTGTGGATGACGGACTTTGGGGTTCTTCACATCGCTGAGGATAGAAGAAAAGTATGCGCCTAAGCTGATGTGTGGGTTGAGTACAATACCGATGCGAAGGTTCATGAAAATGGTTCCATCGCGGGCAATGAGGGAATTGCCTCCGCTTACGCCAATCAGGGCGTTCAAACCGGAGTTTTCGGTTTTTCCCGGTTCGTAATCTTTGGAACCCTGGAGTTCTGCGTGGGAGCTTACGGCGAGAGTCAATGCCATAAGGAGAGATGTCAAAAGTTTTGCCTTCATTATAGATCCTCCGGTTGACCTTCCCATCTCCAGCTCTTTGTGCTGACTGCTGGCCAGTGGCAAATGGTCCACACGAGACTGTTGCCGCACAAAATGATGGACCAAACGCCAAAAAGCAAGAAGAGGAATAGTGGGATAAAAGCTAGCGATCCGTAGAAAATGGACATACGCGTGACCATTGCGGTCTGGATGAGCATCAAAATCTTCACGTAAATGTTGATGGCGAGCCAAGAAATCAAGGTCGAAAGCATCGATGCCAAGAACAATTTTTTGCGGGTGTAGGGCTTGTGGCCTGCTGGGCGAGCGGGCAGCAGGTAAAGCATAATGAAAATCACGAGGAGAACTGCAATGTGGAATGCGGAATACCAGAATGCCGAAATCAGCGCCTTGATGACTTCTGGTGAAAAATGGAAACCGTCCACAATAATGACCGAGAGGACGTTTTGCACATGGTTCACAAATCCGGCAAACATCCCGACAACGATGGCTCCGATAAGCAAAAATGGCGTATAAACCTTAATTTGGCGGACCAATGTTCTCGAAGTCTTGTTTTCCCAGACTACGTTGAAGTTCGTTTCAAGGCTTCCGAAGGCGAGGATGAATGTGACGAAAAGACCGCCAGCACCGATAAACCCGAGTTTTCTGATGGGGATGTGTTCCGCGTTTTCGACGATATCCATGATTTGCTCAGTCGGCCAGTCCAAATTGAGCATTTCGATGACGATGGGGAGGTAGTCCGAAATAAAGTTACCGAACCCGACGGCGAGCGTAATCGAGGTGAGCATGATAAGCAGGGGGACAACGGCCACTAGTGTCGTATAGGTCAAAGATGCCGCACGGGTCATTCCGTGATAATACAGGAACGACTTTCCGGTGACAACCATGATTTTTACAAAAGTTGGAGAACGTGCTGCGATGTTATCGAACAACCATTCCCACGAAAAATTTTTCCACCAATGCGGCATACTCGCTTTAAATATAGTTAAAGGAACAACTTACGTGACCTTTGGGGCGACTACATCCGTTTTTTTTACGAAAGTTTAAGTCTTTTTGGTGAAAATTTCCTGGAAAATGGTCTTGAAACGTGGACAAATATTTAATTGTGTTTGTGGACTTATACTGCAAAAATGTTAGAATGAAAGTTAAAAATATAATATCCAATGTGGACTTTTTATTAAAAAATAGATTATATTAAATTATAACATGCATCAGAATTTTTTAGGAATGTTTGTTATGGGATGTAACAGAAATTTCAAAATGGTTTTTGCCAGTTCTTTGCTTGCTGCAGGACTGGCTGTTCCTACATTTGCCGCGCCGCGCCAAATGGAATACTTGACTCGAGGCCTTGTTGCGTCAAATGTTGGCAGCGGAATGCTTGTCAGCTGGCGCTTGCTAGGCACGGACGACCCGGCGACAGAATTTACTCTATACCGCGATGGCACAAAGATTGCTTCGATTGCCAAAACGGCGGGTACAAACTATTTGGATAAGGATGGTAAATCGACTTCCAAGTACGAAGTTGCTGCAATTGTTGATGGCAAAGAACAGGCAAAGTCCTCGCTTTCGGTGCTTCTCGATAAGACTGTTTCGAACAGCGGAAAATCGTTCCCGTACAAGACTCTCAAACTTGAAGTGCCCGCTGCGCAGAAAATGCCCGATGGCGAAACTTGCACTTACACTCCGAATGACATGAGTGCTGCCGACCTCGATGGTGACGGCGAATATGAGCTCATTTTGAAATGGGATCCGTCTAACGCACACGACAACTCGCAAACGGGTTATACGGGTACCGTGTTTATCGATGCTTACAAACTTGATGGCAAGCGCCTTTGGCGCATTGACTTGGGCAAGAATATCCGCGCTGGTGCGCACTACACGCAGTTCCAGGTTTTTGACTACGATGGTGACGGCAAGGCCGAAATGATTGTGAAAACTGCCGACGGAACGATTGACGGAACGGGTAAGGCCATTGGAAATGCCTCGGTTGACTACCGTGATGCAAACGGACTGGTCCTCAAGGGAAAAGAATACTTGACGGTGTTCCGTGGGACTGACGGTGCTGCCATCACGACGGTTGATTATGTTCCGAGCAGAGACATTAACCAGCATGTGAAGGGCAAGAACGGTAAAGGCTATTGGGGCGACAACTACGGCAACCGCTGCGAACGCTACATTGCGGCTACCGCCTACCTTGACGGCGTTCATCCGAGTGCCATCTTTGTTCGCGGCTACTATTCGTCTTCTTACGTGGTGGCGTATGACTTCGATGGAAAATCTTTGACGCAGCGCTGGTACCACAAGTCCGAAGATCCGGGCAAGGGCCTTTACGAACAAGGAAACCATAACATTGCCGTGGGCGATATCGATGGCGATGGTTATGACGAAATTGTGTTTGGCGGTGCGACGCTGAATAGCGATGGCACGGTCCGTTTCAGTACGCAGCTGGGGCATGGCGATGCGGGTCATTTGGGCGATTTGGATCCCGATCATCCGGGTATGGAATTCTGGGACGTGCATGAACACACGAATGCCCAATACACTGAAGAAATGCGCGGTGCCGATGGTAAGGTTTACTGGGGTACTCCGCAGCCGGATCCGGGTGTGGACAATGGCCGTGGCATGGCGGCCGATATCGACTCCGAATATCGCGGTTACGAAGTCTGGTCGAGCAAGGGCGGTGGCATGAAAACTGCTACGGGCAAAAAAATCGGTTCTCCGGCTGTTTCGACGAACTTCCGTATTTACTTTGACGGTGACGAATATGACGAACTCATGGATGGTGCCTATATCACCAAGTTTGATTCCAAGGCCAAAAAGTCGAATGTCTATTTCGATGGTGGTGCTGCACTCGGTGCTGCAGGCTGCAACGGCACGAAGAATACGCCGAGCCTAGTCGCTGATCTCTTTGGTGACTGGCGCGAAGAAATGGTGGTGCGTTCCGAGAAGGATCCGACGACGATGTATATTGTCTCGACTCCGGTTGCAAGCGAACATCGCGTCTACACGTTGATGCATGATGCTACTTACCGTGTGTCGATTGCTTGGCAGAATACGGCTTACAACCAGCCGCCTCATGTGGGCTACTATATGCCCGATATGATAAAGTCGCTTAAGCAGCCGGACATCTATCTCGCTGGTGAACCGGTTCCTGTCGATACGACTCCTGTTGTGAACAACGGAAAGTCCGAACTTGATGCCTCTACGCCGAAGGAAGGTGCTGGCTGGAGCGAAACGACAAATGCTGGCTTCCGCGAAAAAGGGTACTACAACTTTGAAAATACGATTTCAAGTTATGGTGTCTGGGAAATTTACTCTAAGAATGAAGCTAAGACAACGCTTACAATTCGCTACGCCAATGGCGGCAAGGATGCCCGTAACATGGCGTTGACCGTGAATGGCAAGTCCGTTGGAAACGTGAGCTTCCCCTCGACGGAAGCCTCTTGGACAACGTATGCCGAAACCAAGATTGATGTGAAGTTGAAGGCGGGTGTAAATACGCTCAAACTGGTATCGACTACAAGTGAAGGTGGTCCGAATGTGGACATGTTCACATTTGGTATTGATGGGGTCGAACTTTACGATGGCTCGCAGGGACCGGTGGTGAATGCTGTTGTTCCGTTCAAGAGCGGCGTGATATTCAATCCTTCGACGGGAATTCTGTTCACTCCGCGTGCAGGATTTGCAGAAGTCTATTTCTATGATATGTCGGGTGCAATGCGCATTGGCATTTCGAAGAATGTGACTGCTGGTGCAAATGATATTTCGCTGGATCGTGAAATGCTCCCGAAGGGTGCATATACCGTGAAGATCAAACTAGATGGCGAGTTTGTACAAACTGGAGTGATGAAAAGATAATGCACTTGTCATTCCCGGCTTAGACCGGGAATCTCCTTAGAAACAGGAGATGCCCGATTAAATCGGGCATGACAGCAAAAAGTCGGGCATGATAATTTAGGAAAGGTTTGTTTTTTGATTATGAGTATGTTTAGCAAAATTTGGCAATCTGCTGTTGTCGCTTCTATGATAGCTGCGCCGCTGGCGTTGGCTCAAGTCACTATTTATCTGTGTGGCGACTCGACCATGCAGGATTGGGCCGAAGGTTATTACCCGAAGCAGGGCCAGGGCCAAGATTTTCACTATTGGTTTGATGTAAGCAAGGCTACGGTGGTAAACCGCGGTCAGGGCGGCATGTCGCTTGGTGGCGGTGGCCTCGACAAAAAAGGTAATACCGCGGTTGGCTATTATGACATGTTCTTTAAGAGAGGTTGTTCCAATGGCAATTGCATCGCCGATAAATTGAAAGCGGGCGATTATGTTGTCGTTCAATTTGGCATCAATGATGTGAACTACAGCACGGAAGACTTCTTTGCAGCCAATATGAAAAAGCTGGTGAGTGATGTGAGAGCGAAAGGCGCTTACCCGATTATCATGAGCCCAATTCGTCGCTTGTATTACGATTCTCCGACGCAGATTCACAACAGCTATCGTGGCTACCCGGCGCTTAACCAGAAACTCTCCGAAGAACTCAATGTGCCGTTTATCGACATGAGTGAAATGGTGGCGAACTACATGATTTCTGTAGGTGAGCAGTATGCGGCACAGTTTATTTTCAACTATGCGACAAAGTCGGAATACAGCAATCTTGGCGGCGACCAGACTGATGCCGTGCATTTGCAGATGAATGGTGCGAATGCTTTTGGCCGTATTATCACCGAACAGATGCGCGCTCATAAAGATCCAATTGTCAAGAAACTTGGTGACTATATGGCGCCCATGTATCAGGTGGGTGTGAAGGTGAGCCCGGAAGGTGCTGCTGAAGCAACGTCTCTTACGGCTTATTATCCGAAGGGTATGACTGTGATGCTCAAGACCATTCCGAAGTCGGGCAAAAAGTTTCTCGGCTGGTACGATGGTAAGGGCAACAAGGTTGGCGCTCCGAGCCGTTCTAACGTAAAGTCTCCGTATATTCATACGTTTGTTATGGGGGATGCCGCAACGCAGTACACTGCGGTTTACGAAGGCGGTACCGCGCAGAAGTACGAAGGCGATGGCAAGGCTTTGACCGCTTTCCCAACAACGACTCCGAAGAGTCTTGATGATGTGACGTTCGAACCGTTTACTCCGATTGATGGCCCGAAGGATACGACTCTCAAGATCGATAAGGATATCAAGAAGTTCTTTGATGCCGCTAAACCGGATGATGCCGGAATTGGTTGGACTCAAGACGAATGGACTGGATTCACTGGCGAAGGCTATTACAATTTGGATAATACGAATGCCTCGTTTGCTGCTTACAAAGTGAAGTTCCCTGGCGCAGGCTACGTTACGCTTGCCGTGAGATATGCAAATGGAGGCTCTTCGGACCGCATGTTTAACGCTTACCTTGACCATGACTATTATCTGAGTGCTCCTCCGACGGGTGGCTGGGACAAGTGGGACACTGCTTATGTTGTTTTGGATGTCCCGCAGGGTGAAGCTGAACTGAAGTTCATGTCGCTTACATCTGATGGCGCTCCGAACCTTGATGCATTTGGCTTTAGCTTGGAAGGCGTTTGCCGCGTGGGTGCGGATTGCAACACCACGAAATTGCAAGAAACCAAAACAGGGACAGGTCTAAAACTTCGCGGTGATTTACTCTCGTTAGCGGAAAGTGCCGAAGTGAGCGTTTATGATATGAGCGGTCGCATGGTAGTGCGTAAAAATGTAACGGCCGGCGAAGTGGATTTGTCCTCTCTCGTTCGTGCAAACGGACTCTATCGAGTGATGGTCCGCCAAGGTAAGGTGCATTACGCTGCTACATGGGCGAAGGTGAAGTAAGAGTTTAGAGTTTAGAGCTTAGAGCTTAGAACTTAGAGCTTAGAACTTAGAACTTAGAACTTAGAACTTAGAACTTAGAACTTAGAACTTAGAACTTAGAACAATACATCTTCTCTAAGTTCTAAAAGCGAAGCGGTCTAAGCTCTACCAACTGCGGCTTTGCCGCCCTAAGTTCTACCAACTAAGTTCTACCAACTGCGGCTCTGCCGCCCTAAGTTCTAAAAGCGAAGCGGTCTAAGTTCTACCAACTAGAGTTTACGATTATGAATGTAATATACAAGTATCTCCTTGCTGCTTCTGTGTTCGCGGGTGTTGCCGTGAGCGATTCTACGAGCTTTTCCATTTACGTGGTGGGCGATTCTACAGTCCAGACTTACAAGGACAACGTTTACCCGCAAACAGGCTGGGGTCAGGTTCTCGGCTACTTCTTTGATGCATCCCGCGTCAAAGTGAACAATTACGCCATTGGCGGTCGCAGCTCTAGAACGTTTATTGAAGAAGGTCGCTTGGACGAAGTTAAGGGCAAGCTCCAGAAAGGCGATTTCTTGTTCGTGCAATTTGGCCACAATGACCGTGACTACAGCAAGGCCGCCCGCTATGTGGAACCTTCGCAGTTCTCCGGTTACATCCAGAAATACGTGGATGCTGGTAAGGCAAAAGGGGCAAATGTCGTTCTCGTTTCTCCGATGAACTTGAACGGTAGCCGCAACGTGTTCTCGACGGGTAGCAACAACTACGATGCTCGCGGCATGATGCAGACTGTCGCTAAGAACAACAAGATTCCGTTTGTCGATTTGAACATGAAGTCGTACAATACGTACAACACGACGTATAAATCGATACCAGATTACGTGACCCGTTACCTCTACAAAAAACTTGAAAAGGGCGAATATCCGAACTTCCCGGATGGCGTGAACGATGGAACGACGCACTTCCAGGAAATGGGCTCCATGGGCCACGCCCAGATGATTTGCGAGGAACTCGAAGACAATCTCAAGAGCAATACGAATCTCTCTGCCGATGCGAAGACTGCTCTCACGACGCTTGTTTCTGCCGTAAAGAAACGTTACACGATTAAGGTCAAGACAAACCTTTCAAATTACAATGGCCTTATCACGCAGACGCAGTATTTCCCGGCAGGTTCTCCGATGACGCTTCGCGTGACGCCGAACGGCCAAACGTTTGAAAAATGGGTTGATGACGACTGTAACGAACTTTCGACAAAGCAAATCTATTACGGCTTCAAGACGAAGGCCCGCAATATTACTTATACGGCCATGTTTAAGGGTGGTGCCGCTTGCACTCCGACTTCACATGGTTCTGAAGATTCCTACGAAGAAGGCCCTGGTAGTTCTAGCAGTTCAAGCGGTGAAGTGACCGTCAAGGATCTTGAAAAGGACCTTTGCTCGTTGGATGCTGGCACTGATGCGTGGCCTTCCGTGATTGAAACGTTTGAACCCGAAATTGCTGATGGTTTTTCGGAAACGAATCATGAAGGCTACACGGGAAAGGGATTCTTCAATCTTGACAATTCTGCATATAGCAAGGCTACTTATATGGTCACGTCGGACCAGTCTGCAGAACATGCTCGCGTGATGATCCGCTATGCATTTGCAGGCTCTACAAATCGCGATATGAAAATCACGGTGGATAATGGCGTGTATGATGTGGCTTTCCCGCCGACGGGTAGTTGGGACAAGTGGGATACGGTCTATATCGATGACGTGTGGGTCGATGCGCTTGATTTCAAAGTGATTTTGCAATCGACTACGGCAGATGGCGGCCCGAATGTGGACATGATTGCCTTTGATATGAAGGACGTTTACCGCACGGGCTGCAAGGCTGCTCGTCAGAAGGGGCCTGTTTCAATTGTTTCGAAAAAGATTGTTACTGCACCGCGCAAGAACGGCTTTACGGTTAATGCGCTTGGCAAAAAAGTGCATAATGTGAATGACCAAGCTGATTTGCGAAAAATGCCTAAGGGCTACTATTTCCGTTATTAAAAAATGGCGATATCGATTTGCGGCCAAAGCGGTCGTGATCGTGTCGCTTGTTTTTCGGAATAATGTGGACTTAAAATGACCCGAACTGTGGACAGTAATGTATATTATATTAGACGAAAGATTCTAACCTCATACCTCAATGTGAGTTTACGAGCTACCTCATACCTCAAGCCTTGTTATGATAAACATCTTTGAATATCTGAATTACCGCGAATTTTTGAAAGACGCTTACGAAGAGCGCCATGCAAGCGATTGGCGCTTTAGTCATCGTTTTATTGCGGATAAGGCGGGCTTTGATTCTTCGATGTTCAATAAGATTTTGCAAGGTAAGCGCAATTTGACAGGCCGTCTGGTTGAAACTTTTGCGTCTATTTTTTGCAGTGACGATCGCGAGAAGTCTTATTTCGCCAATATGGTGTCGTTTAACCAGGCGAAAACGCACTCAGAAAGCCGTCAGTTCCTCGAAAAACTTGTTGCGTCCAAGGAATGCAAAGTTGAGGATTTGGCTAAAGATCAATTTGAATATTTTGACCATTGGTATCATGCGGTTGTTCGTGAGTTGGTGACTTTTTATCCGTACGTGGGCGATGATGCTGCGCTCGGGCTCATGGTGCGCCCGCCTATTTCTGCAAGCCAGGTGAAGTCTTCGATTGCGCTTTTGGAACGCCTTTCGATGATCAAGAAAAACGAAACGACCGGTTTTTATGAACAAACGCAAGGGCTTGTTTCAAGTGGCTTTGAATCGTACAATACGGCGGTGAATGCTTATATCCAGCAGAATTTAGATGTCGCGCAGACTGCGATGGACCGCTTTGATCGCGATGAACGTAATCTTTCGACACTTGCTTTTGGCTGTGATGAGCAGACGTATAAAGAGCTTGTTGAAATGGTGCGACGTTTCCGTCGTGAAGTTTTGGCAAAAGTGGGTGCATGCCAAAAACCGAATCGCGTGTTCCAGCTGGGTTTGCAGTTGTTCCCGCTTTCGGACCCGTATCCGCCGCCGCAGAGGCGTGGACGCAAGCGCCGCATTCGCGGTGCTGAGATGCAGAATGCGTCTGTGGGCGAAAGTGGGGATGTTTCTCGTGAAGTTGCGGATAGCTCCGCAGAAAAGGAGTGTGAACATGATTAATCATTTGTTGTCAGTTGCACATTCCCGATTATTGCTTTTGACGAGTGTGTGCGTGTTGTTGCTTGCGTGCGGCAGTGATAAAGTTGCTGGAGGCACAGAAGCCGAATCTACAATTGCTTTGTATATCCAAACGGCAGATGGAACGCCTGCATCGACAGCTCGTGTCCGCATTTTGCCGGATGATTACCTTTCTAGCGGCCCTGCGGAGCAAACTTGGAACGAAACCAATGAGGATGGGCAAGTTTCGTTCGAAGTCCGCAAAGGTCGCTACACCATTGAAGCGCGTAATGTGAATAATTCAAAGGCTTCGGGCGCGGTACATTCTGTTGCTCTTGAAAAGTCTGATTCTAAAGTGGATACCATAAAGCTTGGCGAACTTTCGTCTATCGAAGGCTTTGTGGTGCTTGGTGAATCGGCGCCTGTTGTTCGCATTGCCGGCCTTGATCGTTATGTTGTTCCTGATAGTGCAGGCCATTTTGTCATTGATTCCTTGCCGCAAGGAAATTTTGATGTTCAAATTGGTGACCCGCAAGTGGTTCATTCGACTTTGGTGCACTCTAGTGTGGGGGACACTTTGTTTGTCGATGCTTCTGATACGTCTGCGACAATTAAGGTTGTCAAGCAGAAAACGGCTGTTGCGAGTGAATACCCAGAAAGCAATTGGACGGCACATGATGCTTTGCTCAAGCAAATTGTGGGCTTTGCCGAAGGCACTTTAGGGGCTGCTGGCGCTACGGATCGTTCGGGTAAAATTAGGGAAGCCAAAGGTGAAATTTGCGTTGTAACAACAACGGATGATTTTATCGAAGTCAATGATTCGACGAAAATTGCGCCGGGTTCGTTCCGTGAATGTGCCGAAAAAGACGGCTCTGTTTGGATTCTGTTCAAGAATGATGGTGCCTATAATTTGCAGAGTCCACTCCGCATCAAGTCTAATAAGACTATTGATGGGCGAGGTCGCGATGTCCGTATTACGGGCATGGGAATTTTGACGAATGAATCGTCGAACCTCATTTTTGAGAACCTGGTTTTTACGGCGCCTGCGATTACCGCTCAAGATACGACTAGCCACCGAGCTCTTTCGATTCATAACATGACGCATCATGTTTGGGTGGATCATTGCACGTTCGAAGAATATCCGTTGATTGAACTTGATGTCAAGCGTAGTTCGTATGCGGTGACTGTTTCTTGGAGCCGTTTTGAAAATGCGCAGAGCGGTATTCTGTTTGGCTTGGAACCGGATATTTATGTGGACACACTCCAGACGCTGACGCTGCACCATAATTATTTTGCGGGCTTAGACGCTCGCGGTGTTCTTGCCCGCCATGGAAAATTGCACGCCTACAACAATTTCTTTAGTGACGTAAAAATGGCGGGAATCGAATGCTCTGATTCGGCTTCGTGCTATGTCGAGAAGAATGTGTTCAATCTCGAAACTCCGGTGGCGCTTTATCGCCTTTATGATGAGGATGGTACGCCGGACGTGGCCACACAAGGTTTTGTCTATGCATTGGACAATGTGTTTAGCCGTAGTGGTGAAAATTTGCAGGATAAAACGGTCTTTAGACCGGACTATAACGTTACGGTTGATGATGCCGATGTAGAACTTGCCGTCCGCGTCAGAAATGAAGCTGGTCCGAGATAATTCTATTCACTTTCTCTCGTCTTTGTACTTTCACTTCGTTCAAGTACCAACTGCTCGGCTCGGAAATGGGCTTGCAAGCAAACCCGCTTCGCTCGCCTTATGCAAAAGTTTCTATATTTGTGGCGCGAACTTTAAAGGAGCTATAATGCTTAAATCTACATTGCAACAGACCGATCCGGAAATCTATAACATTATTCAGAAGGAAGCCGAACGCCAGGAATACGGCATCGAACTTATCGCTTCTGAAAACTACACTTCCAAGGCAGTGATGGAAGCCATGGGTTCCGTCCTCACCAACAAGTACAGTGAAGGTTACGTTGGCAAGCGTTACTACGGTGGTAACGAAGTTATCGACGAAATGGAAGCTCTCGCTATCGATCGTTGCAAGAAGCTCTTTGGTTGCGACCACGTGAATATCCAGCCGCTTTCCGGTTCTCCGGCTAATGCTGCTGTTTACTTCGCCGTTCTCAAACCGGGTGACAAGGTCCTCGGCCTCAAGCTTGACCACGGTGGACACCTTTCTCATGGCCATCCGGTGAACTTCTCCGGTATGCTTTACAACTTCGTGCAGTACGAAGTCGATAAGGAAACTGGTCGCATCGACATGGACAAGGTCCGTGAAATTGCTCTCCGCGAAAAGCCGAAGATGATTCTCGCTGGCTTCTCTGCCTATAGCCGCAACCTCGACTGGAAGCGTTTCAAGGAAATCGCTGACGAAGTTGGCGCTCTCACGATGGCTGACATTTCTCACATTGCTGGTCTCATCGCTGGTAAGGCTATCGATTCTCCGGTGCCGTACTTCGACATCGTGACCACCACGACCCACAAGACTCTCCGTGGCCCGCGTTCTGCTATCATCATGTGCAAGGACCGCACTATCCAGAAAATGGTCAAGGGCGAACTCAAGGATGTTTCCCTCGCTAAGGAAATCGACAAGGGCGTGTTCCCGGGTATGCAGGGTGGTCCGCACGACCAC